>Ga0082335_1004513_pt1 | contig 20733 bp, 16 predicted proteins | sample Subgrocontami58m_FD_72375 | JGI IMG/M metagenome (GOLD analysis project Ga0082335, IMG submission 72375) | Subsurface groundwater microbial communities from S. Glens Falls, New York, USA - GMW37 contaminated, 5.8 m (SPADES assembly) (version 2) ... | reverse complement strand
GCGTCCTGCTGCCCGCCCCAGACGCTCTGGGGAGAGAGGTAATCCCGCGTGACGATCCCCATCACCAGGGGCAGGCGCAGGCCCGGGGTGCGCACGTACGGCTCGAACATGAAGGCGAGCCCCTGGCCGCAGCTCGCGGTATAGGTGCGCGCGCCCGCCAGGCACGCGCCGTGCAGCACCGAGAGCACCGAGTGCTCGCCCTCGGCATCGACCAGCTCGGCGGAAAGGCGCCCGTCGGCGACGAACTTCGCCAGGTTCTCGGCGAGGGAGGACTGCGGGGTGATCGGATAGACCGCCACCAGCTCGACGCGCGCGGCTGCGACGGCCCAGGCCGCGGCTTCGTTCCCGTCGCAGACGATGAGCTTCGATTTCGGCTTGAGAGCGGCAGACATCACGCATTCTCCTCGGTCGGGGCCGTCCGGGCCAATGGCCCCGTGCAGAGCGCACTCTACCCGGTATCGCCCGCCGCGACCGTGACGGAGAGCAAACTCTGCCCCGATTCGTGCGTGCCCGCGGCGTCACTCCAGGCGCATGAGCTTCAGCGCGTTGCGGAAGTAGATGTCCTGTCTCTCCCCGGCCGGCATGTCGATCTCGTCGAGCGCGCGGATGTTCTCGCGCAGGAACCACATGCCGCCCTCGGGCCCGAACGGGCAATCGGTTCCGAAGAGCACGTGCGAGGCCCCGAAGAAATCCAGGCCGCAGCGCAGCGCGGCGACCGAGCCGCCGATCGCGGTATCGGCGTGGAACCGGCGGAAATATTCCAGGGGGCTCGTCGACATGCGGGCCCGGATGGCGACGTAGTCCGCGTTCCCGCTGCGCAGGCCGAACTCGTCCCACATCGGACCGACCCGCCCGAGCAGGTACGGAATCGTGGCCCCGCAATGATGCGTGACGATCTCCAGTCCGGGCAGGCGCTCGAACATCTCGGAGAACACGATGCGCGCCATTGCGACGCTCGATTCGTGGGGCCAGCCCAGCACCACGAAGACTTCGTACTTCGACTGCGCCTCGGTGGCGTAGTCCGCGGCGCTTGCCGCGCGGAACGGGTGCAGCCAGACCGGCAGGGCATGTTCGCGGGTGATGCGCTCGAACACCGGAAGGAAATCCGGATGATCGAGCGCACGGCCCTCCACGCTGGTGAGGACCTGGATGCCGCGCGCCCCGAGCCGGGTCACCGCGCGGTCCATTTCCTCCAGGGCCGCCGGCACGTTGTTCATGGGAAGCGATGCCACGAAGGCGGGAAACTTGTCCGGCCAGCGGTCCCGGATCTCGGCCATGCCGTCGTTGGCGATGCGCGCGAGCTCCGGCGAGAGCTCGGGTCCGCCAACCAGCTCCGGCGCGGGCAGGGACAGCGTCAGCACCTGCTGCAGGTCCGGCCAACGGGCCATCATCGAGACCCGCGCCTCGATGTCCCAGAGCGCGCGGATGTCGGCGAACCGCCGCACCATCGGCTGGAGGCTTGCGTCGGCGTGGAGCCTGATCGCGTCCAGATATCGCGCCGGGAGGACGTGGCTGAAAATATCGATCTTCTTGATGGAAGCCGCTCCCGCGTGGATTCACTGTGCCGCGCCCGGCTATCGGTGTCAAGGCGCGAAGGCGCGGCAGTCCTCAATCGCCCGGATGTTGTCGGAATTGGCGAAGATTTTGGGTTTACATAGGTCTCCCTATTTTGCGCAGTTGCGAAGTTGCAACTGCGCAAAATAGGGAGATTCGGGATGGCCGATCACGGCACCGGTTCCCGCTTCGGGTATCATCGTCCCGGCCACCCCGAACCAGGGTACTCGACATGCCGAAACGCGTTCGTCACGGGAGCGGTGACACGGGCATCACGCCCGCGAAAAGCGGTACCCAGGCCGGCGTCGAATCGATGGAGACCGGCATGCAGCTCCTGCTCGCCTTCGTCGCGCTCGGCGGGCGGGGGCACATGCTCAAGGTCATCGCCGAAGCGGCCCGCATGCCCTCGAGCAAGGCACACCGCTACCTGGTGAGCCTGATCCGCACGGGATTCGTCGATCGCGATCCGGCGACCGGGCACTATCGCCTCGGCCCCAAGGCGGTTCAAGTCGGCGTGTCCGCGCTTGGGTCCATCGATGCGGTCGCGCTGTCCGGGGAGGAGATGGTCAAGCTTCACGACGAGCTCGATCACACGATGGCGCTGACCGTCTGGGGATCCAATAGTCCGGTCATCGTTCGCGTCGAAGAAGCCGATCGCCTGATGACCGTCGGATTCCGGATCGGGAAGTCGCTGCCGCTGCTGGCCTCCGCGGCCGGGCAGCTCTTTGCGGCCTTCCTGCCACGCGCGACGATCGAACCGCTGCTCGAACAGGAGATACGCTCGCATCGGAGCCGCGCCGGCGGGCGCCCCATCCGATCCCTGGCGCAGGCCGAGCGATTGCTGAAGGGAGTGAGAACCCGGGGCCTGTCGCGCATCGCGGGCGATATCACCCCCGGAATCAGCGCGCTCGGCGCACCCGTGTTCGACAATCGCGGCTACCCTGCGACGGTGATCACCGCGATCGGGCCGAGCGGCTCGTTCGATTCGGACTGGAACGGGACCATCGCCAATGCCATGAAGCGCCACACCACCGAGCTGTCCAGGAAGCTCGGCTTCACGGGGCACCGCCAGACCGGGCATCAGCGCGCATCGTGATGCCGTCGACCCGCCCGCGTCCCTCGGCGATCGCCCTGAATACCGTCACCGTGCGCGAGCGATGGAAGCTCGCGCAGGCCGTTGAAGGCTGCGTTCGCCATGGCATCGGCGGAATCACGGTGTGGCGGCACGAAGTCGCCGAGCTGGGACTGTCCGCGGCCGCGCGCCTGCTTCGCGGCAGCGGGCTGGTGGCCACCGGTCTTGCCCGGGGTGGCCCGTTTCCTTCGACGGATGCGCGAACGCGGCAGGCAGCGATCGACGACGCGCACCGCGCTGTCGACGAAGCTGCGGAGCTCGGCGCGCGCTGCCTGATTCTCGTAGTGGGCGGCCTCGCGGCGGGCTCGAAGGACCTGCCCGGCGCGCGGCGCATGGTGCGCGACGGCATCGGCGAGGTTCTCGACCACGCGCGCCGTTGCGGCGTTCCGCTGGCGCTCGAGCCGTTCCATCCGATGTACTGCGCGGATCGATCCTGCGTGAGCACGCTTCGCGAAGCGAACGACCTCTGCGACGAGCTTGGCGATGGTCTCGGGATCGCCGTCGACGTCTATCACGTATGGTGGGACCCGGACCTCGACGCCGAGATCCGGCGCGCCGGAAGGTCGCGGCTACTCGCGCTCCACCTGTCTGACTGGCTGGTCCCGACGACCGATGTCGCGCTGGACCGTGGAATGATGGGCGACGGCATCATCGACATTCCCCGCATCCGGGCGCTCATGGAGGCGAACGGGTTCGATGGTTTCCACGAGGTGGAGATCTTCTCCGCGCGAAACTGGTGGCGTCGCGACCCCGACGAGGTGCTGGCGATATGCAAGGAACGGCATCAGAGCCATTGTTAGTTTTTTGTCACTCAACTATTGACGGAATTGGCAAGGATTTTGGGTTTATATATGTCTCCCGATTTTGTGAAGTTGCAACTTCGCAACTTCGCAAAATCGGGAGATTGGGGATGGCAAATCACGGCACCCTGTTCAGTCCCGGCCCCGGGGACGGTGATGAGGTCCGTTGACATCTCACCGGGGTTCCGTGTAACGTAAATTCGTTACGAATAATGCAAATCAGCAAGGAGGGGGAGATCGATATGAGAAACACGCTTAAGGCACTCGGGCTCGCGCTCGGGCTTGCGTTCGCCGTTTCCGTGCCCGCGCAACAACCCGTCAAGATCGGCCTGGTCGTCGCGCTGTCGGGCGCGCTGGGCGCACTGGGCCAGGACATGCACGACGCCTTCATGCTGGTGGTGGAGCGCAACGGGCGCCGTTTGGGCGGCGTCCCGGTGCAGATCCTGGTCGAAGACGATCAGCTCAAGCCCGAGGTCGCGACGCAGATCGTCGACAAGCTCATCGAAAAGGAGAAGGTGCCGATCATCACCGGCATCACGGGGTCGAACATCATGATGGCGATCCACAAGAAGGTGGTCGACAAGGGGGTTTTCCTGATCGGCTCCAATGCCGGCCCGTCGCCGATCCTCGGCCCGCAATGCTCGCCCTACTATTTCCACACCGCGACGGAGAACGGCCAGCGCGCGGAGGCCATCGGCCAGTACGCGACGGACAAGGGTTACAAGCGCGTGTACGCCATGGCCCCGAACTTCCAGGCGGGCACCGATACGGTGGCCGGCTTCAAGCGCTACTACAAGCAGAAACTGCTCGACGAGGTCTACACGCCGCTCAGCCAGCTCGACTTCCAGGCGGAACTGGCTCAGTTGGTCGCGGCCAAGCCGGACGCCGTCTATATCTTCTATCCGGGCAGTTGGGGGGTGCAGTTCGTGCGCCAGTGGAAGCAGGCGGGGTTGAGCGGCAAGATTCCGCTGCTGAGCACCTCGACCGTCGACGGAATCAACCTTCCCGCGCTGCAGGACGCCGCCATCGGCGTCGGCGACGGCTCGTTCTGGGCGCCCGATTTCGACAACCCGGCGAGCAGGCAATTCGTCGAGGATTTCGAGAAGAAGTACAAGCGGATTCCTTCGCAGTACGCCGCGGCGGCCTACGACTCGGCCCAGTTGCTGGATTCGGCCATCGCGAAGGTCAAGGGCAATGTCGCCGACAAGAAGGCGTTCATGGCCGCGCTGAAGGCGGCGGACTTCAAGTCGGTGCGCGGCCCCTTCAAGTTCAACAACAACAATTTCGCGATCCAGGACTTCTACCGGCTCGAGGTCTACAAGGACGCAAAGGGGCGCTACAACCTGAAGACCGTGACGAAGGTGATGACGGCGGCGCAGGACGCGTACCATACGCAGTGTCCGATGAAGTAGCGCGCCTGGACTGCGGCCGCGGAGCAGGGGCGGCGCGGCGCTGATGCGCCGGGCCGCCTTGCAGAACGCCGACCCGCTTCGGCGTCCTTTATCCTGGCACGGCGATTCGATGACTTGGAACCTGCTCGTTACCCAGGCCCTGAACGGACTTCAGTTCGGCGTGGTCCTGTTCCTGCTGGCGGCCGGCCTGACGCTGGTCCTCGGCGTCATGAATTTCGTCAATCTCGCCCATGGCTCGCTCTACATGCTGGGCGCCTACATTGCAGCCGCGGCTTTCGCAAGATCGGACTCCTTCATCGTGGCGGGAGTGGCGGCCGTACTGGGGACGCTGTTGATCGGCGTCGTCGTCGAAAGAACGACGCTGCGCACGTTCTACGCGCGCGGCCACCTGGATCAGGTTCTCGCCACCTTCGGGCTGATCCTGTTCTTCAACGAAGCGGTGCGCATCGTCTGGGGCGCATCGCCGGTCTACATGCGCCCCCCCGATGCGTTCTCGGGCACCATCGAGCTGCTGGGATTCACCTACCCGTCCTATCGCGTCCTGGTGATCGTGGTGGGGCTGTTGATGGCGGGCGGGCTCTACCTGCTGATCCACCATACCCGGGTCGGAATGCTGATCAGGGCCGGCGCGACGAACGCCCAGATGGTCTCGGTGCTCGGCGTGAATATCCGGCTGGTCAATACGCTCCTTTTCGGGCTTGGCGCTGCGATGGCGGGACTGTCCGGCCTGATGGCCGGGCCGATCTTCTCGGTGCAGCCCGGAATGGGGGACAACGTGCTCATCGCGGTCATCGTGGTGATCGTGATCGGCGGCATCGGGTCGGTACGCGGGGCCTTCTACGGAGCGCTGATCGTCGGCGTCGTCGATACCGTGGGACGCATCTACCTGCCTCTGCTGTTGCGCCAGGTGGCCGAGCGCACGGTCGCGGATGCGGCCGGACCGGCGCTCGCCTCAATGCTCATCTACCTTTTCATGGCGGTGGTGCTTGCGGTGCGGCCCCAGGGGCTGTTCCCGGCGCGCCGATAGCATGCTCCCCGAAACACTGTCCGCGCGTTCGCCCCGCGTCATCGCCGTGGTGGTGTTCATGCTCCTGCTGGCGGCGGTGCCGCTCATCTCGGCCGCGATCGGCCAGTCGTACTACGTCACGCTGGTCACGCGCATCCTGGTCTTCGGCCTGGCCGCGGCGAGCCTCAATCTGATTCTGGGTTACGGCGGGCTGGTGAGCTTCGGGCACGCGCTCTATCTCGGGATCGGCGCCTACACGGTGGGCATCCTGTCGTTCCACGGTATCTCGAACGGCTGGATCCATCTCGTGGTCACCCTGGCGCTCTCCGCGCTGGTGTCTTTCCTGACCGGGCTGGTGTGCATGCGCACCAGCGGCGTCGCGTTCATCATGATCACGCTCGCGTTCGCGCAGATGTTCTATTTTCTCGGCGTCAGCCTCAAGCAGTACGGCGGCGACGACGGACTGACGATCACGCAGCGCAGCGACTTCGGCCCGCTGTTTTCGATCCAGGGCAACACGGGCCTGTATTACCTCGCCCTCGGCCTGGTGGCGGCGACGCTCTACCTGTCCTGGCGCTTCGTCCACGCGCGCTTCGGGCGGCTGTTGCTCGGCACGAAATCGAACATTCGCCGCATGCGGGCGCTCGGCTTTCCGGTGCTGCGTTACCAGGTGGCGGCCTACGTGATATCCGGATGCATCTGCGGCGTGGCCGGACTGTTGCTCGCCAACTTCACCAATTTCGCCTCCCCGGCCTACATGTACTGGACGGTGTCGGGCGACCTGATCGTCATGGTGATCCTGGGCGGGATCGCAACCATCATGGGGCCGCTCGTCGGCGCGGCCGTCTACGTCATCCTGGAGACCGTGCTCTCGGCGTACACCCAGCACTGGATGGTCATTCTCGGCCCGGTCATCGTGTTGATCGCGCTGCTGGCGAACCGCGGCCTGTACGGCCTGCTCCTGGCCAGGGAGCCGTCGGACTCCGGGAGCGGCGCGCCATGAGCGCGTCGATGCTGAGCACGCGCGGATTGACCAAGCGGTTCGGCGGACTGCTGGTCAGCGACTGCCTCGATTTCGACGTCGTCCCCGGGGAGCTTCACGCGGTGATCGGACCGAACGGCGCCGGGAAGACGACGCTCATCAACCAGCTCATCGGAGAGCTGGGTCCCGATGCAGGGACGATCGAGTTCGAAGGCCGGGACATCACGGCGCTGCCAACCTACCGGCGATCGCTGCTGGGGATTTCGCGCTCCTACCAGATCACGTCCGTGTTTCCCGACTTCACTGCGCTCGAGAACGTCGCCCTGGCGGCACAGGCGCACGACGGGCACAGCTTCGGGTCCTGGCGGCCGGTATCCCGCGAAGAGCGGCTGGTACGGCCGGCGCTCGCGGCGCTCGAGGAGGTCGGCCTGTCGGTGAAGAAGGATGCGTGCGCGGCCGAGCTCGCGCACGGGGAACACAGGCAGCTCGAGCTGGCGATGGCGCTGGTCTCCAGGCCGAAAGTCCTGCTGCTCGACGAACCGATGGCAGGGATGGGAGGGCTGGAATCCGAATCCATGATCAGGCTGCTGGGCTCGCTCAAGCGGCGCTTCACCATCGTGCTGGTCGAGCACGACATGGACGTCGTGTTCGCGTTGGCCGATCGAATCACCGTCCTGGTGTACGGAAAGACGATCGCGAGCGGATTGCCCGGCGAAATCCGCGCAAGCATCGAAGTGAAGCGAGCCTACCTGGGCGAGCGTTATGCTTCGGGTTGATTCGATCGAGACCTGCTACGGCAAGAAGCAGGTCCTGTTCGGCGCCAGCCTCGAGGTTCGCGAAGGCGAGCTGGTCGCGCTCATGGGCCGCAACGGCATGGGGAAGACGACCACCGTCAACAGCGTGATCGGCGTGCTGCATCCCCGCGCCGGGTCGATCCACTTCGCCGGCCGGCCGATCGGCGGTCTTCCGCCGCATCGAATCGCCAAGCTCGGCATCGGCGTCGTGCCCGAGGGGCGGCAGGTCTTTCCGACCCTCACGGTGCGGGAGAACCTGGTTGCGACCGCGGCCAATTACGGCCGGCTGTCCCGCCCGTGGAGCGTCGAGCGCGTGCTCGAGCTTTTTCCGCAGTTGCAGCCGAGGCTGAACCAGTTGGGCGGCACGCTCTCCGGGGGCGAGCAGCAGATGCTCGCCATCGGCCGCGCGCTGATGCTCTGCCCGAGGCTGCTCATCCTCGACGAGGCGACGGAGGGACTGGCGCCGTTGATCCGCGAGGAGATCTGGGGCTGCCTTCGCCAGTTGAAGGGCTTGGGCCATTCGATCCTGCTCATCGACAAGAACCTCGACGAGCTCGCGCCGCTGACCGACAGGACCTACATCATGGAAAAGGGGCGCGTCGTGTGGAGCGGACCCATCGCCGAGCTGACCGGCACCGAAGACCTGAGAATCCGCTATCTCGGCGTCTAGTCGACCCGCGGAGAATGAGATTGACTTCGAACCGTATTCTCAGTACCGTAATCGCGTTACGCCAGGCATAGCCGGCGTATCCGGGAAGCGCCCCCATGTCCTCTTCGTCCGGTAGCGATCGGAAGGCCGGTGATCGAAAGCAGGTCTCCACGTATTGCTATCAATGCGTGAACGGACCTGACCTTCTGGCGGTCGACGTCGTCGACGGCGTCGCCACCGAAATCGAGCCGAACTTCGCCGTCCGGGGTCTGCATCCCGCCGACGGCAAGATCTGCGTGAAGCCCTACGGGCTGATCCAGAAGCTCTACAACCCCAATCGCATCCTCAAGCCGCTCAAGCGGACCAATCCCAGGAAGGGGCGCGACGAAGATCCCGGCTGGGTCGAAATCGGCTGGGAAGAGGCGCTGGACACGGTGGCCGGGAAGTTGCGCGCGATCGGCGCGAGCTTCACCGACGAGCATGGCAATCCGAGGCTGGCATTCACCACCGGCGGCGCCGGTACGCCCAAGCACTACATGGGATCCTTTCCCGCCTTCTTCACCGCCTGGGGCGGGCCGGTCGACCTGAGCCTCGGCTCGGGCACCACGGTTTCGTGTTATCACTCGGAGCATCTTTACGGCGAACTGTGGCATCGCGCATTCACCGTGCTGCCGGACACGCCGTGCTGCAACTACGTCCTCTCCTTCGGCAACAACGTGAATGCGTCGGGCGGCGTGCCCAGCGTGCGCCGGCACGCCGACGCGAGGGCGCGCGGCATGCGGCGCGTGCAGGTGGAGCCCCATCTCTCGGTCACCGGCGCGACTTCCGCGGAATGGATCCCGATCAGGCCCAAGACCGATTCGGCCTTTCTGTACGCGATGCTGCACGTGCTGCTGCACGAGCATCGGGCCGACGAGCTGGACACCGCATTTCTCAAGCGGCGAACCGCCGCGCCCTATCTGGTGGCGCCGAACGGCTATTACCTGCGCGATCCCGTCAGCCTCAAACCGCTCGTCTGGGACCTCGGAAGCAACGCCGCGGTCGCCCACGATGCGCCCGGCGCGGACCCCGCGCTCTCGGGCAGCTTCATTGCAAGCGGCGCGGAGCGCGGCGCCGACGGGGAGGTGTGGACGCATCGTTCCGCGACCGTGCGCACGGCGCACCAGGCGGTCGTGGAGCATGTGGCACGCTGCACGCCCGAATGGGCCGCGGCGATCTGCGACGCGCGGGCCGACACGATACGGCGCGTCGCGAACGAGTTCCTCGGCGAAGCGTGCATCGGCCGCACGACCGAAGTGGCGGGACGAACGCTGCCCTATCGCCCGGTCTCCATCATGCTCGGAAAATCCGTGAACAACGGCTGGGGCGCCTATGAATGCGTGTGGGCGCAGACCCTGCTGCAGACGCTGGTGGGCGCACTCGAAGTTCCGGGCGGCATGCTGGGGTCGGTGTCGCGCATCGTGGGCCCGGGTTTCGACCGCATGGCGTCGTGCACGGCGGGAGAGGACGGCTTCATGGCGCATCCGTTCCTTCCGACCGACAAGGAAGGCTGGAAGGCTCGGCCGGAAGCTCGCCACGCTCACAGCACCCTCACGCCGCTCGTGGGCGACGGCCCTCTCGCGCAGTGGCTCGGCAGCAGCAACCTGGCCTGGATGCGCCTGCAGGGGCGTGCCGCGGAGTCGTGGACCCGGCCGCGCGCGCCTGACGTCTGGATCGTCTACCGGTGCAACCCGCTGATCTCCAATTCCGACACCGGGCGGGTGGCCGAGTCGATCGCGCAATTCCCGTTTCAAGTCTCCTTCGCCTACACGCACGACGAAACGAGCCACTTCGCCGACATCGTGCTGCCGGACTGCACCGACCTGGAGAGCACGCAGTTGCTGCGTATCGGCGGAACCGAGTCCTTCGAGCAATTCTGGGAAGCCGAGGGCTGGGCCCTGCGCCAGCCGGTGGTCGAGCCGCAGGGCGACGCGCGCGACTTCGACTGGATCGCGACCGAGCTCGCCAGGCGGGTCGGACGGCTGCACGAGTTCAACGCCGCGATCAATTCCGGGGCCTGCGGGATCGCGCTGAAGACCGATCAATACGACTTCTCGCTGGACCCCGGCAAGGAGCACGGTTCGGAAGCGATATGGGACGCCGTCTGCCGGGCGGCGAGCTTCGATCTCACCGGGGGGCAGGCGAGCGAAGGCCTCGCGTATTACAAGGAGCACGGCTTCCGCGTCAGGCCGTTCCCCAAGATCCACTGGTACCTGTATCCGAGGATGGAGGACCTTGCGCTTCGCTTCGAGCTGCCTTACCAGGAACGCCTGTTCCGGGTCGGCCGGCAGCTTGCCAACCGCATGCACGAGGGCGGCATCCACTGGTGGGACAAGCAGCTCGAGGAATACGAGCCGCTGCCCCGCTTCAAGGACCTCAACCGGCTCTGGGACGAGGCCCTGGAGAAGAACTACGGCGCTCGCGCGGGCGATTTCCCGCTGTGGGTTCTGACCTCCCGGAGCATGCAGTATTCCTGGGGCGGGAATGTCTCCATCCAGTTGATGAAGGAAGTGGCTGGCAACGTGGTGGGTCACGACGGCATCCAGATCAATGCCGGCAAGGCGAGGGAGCTGGGCATCGGCGACGGGGAGCTGATCGAAGTGATTTCGCCGATCGCGAAGGTTTCCGGCAAGGCGATCCTGCGCGAGGGCGTGCGGCCGGACGTGGTCCTCATCGTGGGCCAGTTCGGCCACTGGAAGACGCCGTACGCGAAGGATTTCAACATGCCGAGCGCCAACAGCCTGGTGCCGATGCACATGGATTTCCTGGACGGAAGCGGCGGCAGCATCGACGGCACCAAGGTCAACATCCGGCGATTGGGGAAGTGAGGCCATGACACGCTACGTCATGGTCGCCGACCTCGACCGCTGCGTCGGCTGCCAGACGTGCACCGCCGCGTGCAAGCACGCCAACGCGACCTCGCCCGCGGTGCAGTGGCGCAAGGTCCTCGACATCGAGCTCGGCTCGTATCCGGACGTGAGCCGGATCTTCGTTCCCGTCGGCTGCCAGCATTGCGAGGACCCGCCGTGCATGCACGTCTGCCCCACGACGGCGACTCGAAAGCGCCCCGACGGCATCGTCACCATCGACTACGACATCTGCATCGGCTGCGCCTATTGCGACGTGGCCTGCCCCTATCAGGCGCGATTCAAGGTTTCCGCGCCGCGCTTCGCGTACGGCGCGTCCCCCATGCAGAGCGAGGCGCTGCGCGACGATCCGCGGCGCATCGGGGTCGCGCAGAAGTGCACGTTCTGCGCCGATCGCATCGACGCCGGGCTCGCGAGCGGCCTCGTTCCGGGTGTCGATGCCGCGGCGACGCCGGCATGCGTCAATTCGTGCATCGCCGATGCCTTGAGCTTCGGCGATGCGGAGGATCCGGACAGCAAGGTGTCGGGCCTGCTGCGCGATCAACTGCATTTCCGGATGCACGAAGAGCTCGGGACCGCGCCGAACTTCCATTACCTCTACGACAGGCACACCCGTCGCCCCGCCGGCGCGCCGGAGGCCGGGCCGGCCGCCGGCTCCGGGCACCTGCACGCGAGAGGCGTGGAATCCTGGCACCAGCAGCACTGGGACTGGAAGGCCGCGGCCAATTTCCTTTGCGGCGGCGCGGGGTCCGGACTGCTCTTGCTCGCCACTGCCATGGTTCCCGCGCGCGGGCCGTTCGTCGCGCTCGTCCTCGCCGCGCTCGCGTTGATCGCGCTCGGCCTGTCGGTGCTCATGTTCAAGATCGGGCGCCCGCTGCGCTTCCTGTACGTGTTCCGGCAACCGCAGCGATCGTGGATGTCGCGCGAGGCCTGGATCGCTGCGTTCCTGTTTCCGCTTGCGCTGCTCGCTCTCTGGCTCGACTCGGCGCGCATGGCGGGCGGCGCCGCGCTGCTCGCGCTCTTGTTCCTGGTCTCCCAGGCCATGATGGTGCATGCGTCCAGGGGCATACCGGCCTGGCGCTCGCCGTGCGTCGTCGGCCTCATGGTGACCACGGGGCTGGCGGAAGGGGCGGGTCTGCTCGCCGTGTCCGCCGCCGCCCTTGCCCCGCTCGGCCCGGTCGTCTACGAGCCGGCCGTCGTGCTCGTTGCGCTGATCGCGATCAGGGGACTCGCCTGGCGCCGCTATCTGGGCGGACTCGAAGCGGTTGGCGCACCGCTGCGGACCCTGAAAGTGCTCGGCCGCTTCGGCCGGCATTTTCTCGCGTGGGGCATCGCCGTCCCGCTCGCGCTCGGCGGCCTGAGCTACGTCGTGCCGCAGGCCGCGGAGCCGCTCCTCGCCCTCGCGGGGCTGGCCGCGCTCGCATCGGGCTGGGCGATGAAATTCGCCCTGATCACCCGCGCGGGCTACAACCAGGGTTACGCCCTGCATCGCGCCGATGCAAGCGGACTCGCCGGGCCGGCGCTCCGGCCCGGTTGGTCGCCGCCCGCCGCGCGGCTACAATGAGCCTCCCCGCGCGACAACCGCAACGATTCAATCGATCCGGAAAATCATGACCACAACGCCTTCATCCTCCGCTCATCCGCAGATTCCGCTGCCGCCGTGGCCCAAGGGCGACGAGCGGGGCATGGCGAACACTCTGGGGCCGGGGACGTGGCAGCGCTGCGCGCCGTATCTCGCCGCGCCGAACGCACGCTGCTACGAGCTCTCGCACGAGTTGTCGAACAGCATGCCCAGCACCCAGTTCTCGAAGCCGCTCAAGTTCCAGCCGCGCGCGACCCGGGGGATGCGCAACGCCATGCACGCCTCGAACATGGAGGAGTTGAGCGGCGAGCCCGGCGGACAGGGAACCCACATCGATGCGCTCGGCCACTTCGGCGCGGTATCGAGGATCTGGGACGGCGAAGGCGTGTTCCCGGTCGATGAGGTGGTCTACTACGGAGGCCACAGGCAAAGCGAGGTGAAGCCGACGCCGGAATCGCTGCTCGTCAAACTGGGAATCGACAAGGTTCCGCCCATCATCACGACGGCGGTTCTTCTCGATGCCAAGGCCTTGCTCGGCGGCGGCAGGACGCTCGAGCCCGGAAGAACGGTCACCGCGGCCGACATCGAGGCGATGCTGCGCGCACAGGGACTTCAGTACCGCGGGATCCTGCCCGGCGATGTGCTCTACATCTACACCGGCTGGGGTGACAATTGGCAGGACCCGGATACCGACAAGTCCTACTACACCCGGGGGCCGGGACTGGCCTACGACGCCGCGAAGTACCTTGAGCAGAAGGCGGTCGTGCTGGTCGCGCTGGACAACCCGTTCACCGATGCCGTGAACGAGGGCCAGTTGAAAGGCGAGGCCCCTCCCGCGAAGGACTATCCGAAAGGCCTGCCGTTCGCGATCCATCATCACTTGCTGACGCAGGCGGGAATACACCAGATCCAGAACGCCAATCTGAGCGAGATCGCGAAGGACCGGGTCTGGACCTCCTGCACCATCATCCTGCCCCTTCGGGTCCGCGGCGGCGCCGGATCTTCGGTGCGTCCGGTCGCGATCGGCGTCCCCCACGGCCAGTAGCGGGGAGCGCACTATGACCATGACCGCGGCGATCGGCTTTCGCGAATTCATCGCCCGGCTGCGCGAAACCGGCGAGATCATCGACATCGACGAGCCGATCTCCCTCGTGCACGAGATCGGCGCGCTGTGCCGTGTGCTGTCGGACGAGGACGGCCCCGCGGCGATGCTCAATTCGGTCGCGGACAATCGCTCGCCGTGCCGGTCGGTCGTGGTGAATCTGTACGGCCCGCGGCGTCGGATCGCGCTCGCCCTCGGCACCGACGAGCGAGGCCTGCTCGGATATGTGGCGCAGCGCATACGCGAGCGCGTGCCGCCGGTGCGGGTCGATCAGGGCACCGCTCCGTGCCAGGAAGAGGTGCTCGTCGGCGACCGGATCGATCTGACGGCGTGGCCGATTCCGCTGTGGAACGAAGGCGACGGCGGCCCCTACATCACGGCGGGGCTGTGGATCGCCAGGCATCCGGAATTCGGCCTGAACATCGCGCACCACCGCGGCCAGATCTACGGCCCGCGCGAAATCGGCGTCTGCGTCGCGCCGGACCATCATCTTCGGCTCGCAACCGACGAGGCGAGAGCCAAGGGTGCGCGCGTCGAAGCCGCCCTCATCATCGGCGCCCGTCCTTCGCTCACCATCGCGGCCTCGGCCGATTTTGCGCATGGAGACTACGAAGTCGACGTCGCGGGAGCGCTCGAAGGACGGCCGATCGAGGTGGTGAAGTGCCGCACTGTCGATATCGAGGTTCCCCGCGACAGCGAAATCGTCATCGAAGGCTATTTCGACGGCAGCCAGCGGTCCGAGGGCCCGTTCGTGGAATTCACCGGCTACCAGACCCCCGTGATCACGAGCCCCGTGTTCAAGGTCACCGCGATCACGCATCGGCGGGAGCCGATCTTCCACGGCGTGTTCGCCGGTGTCCCGCCGTGCGAAACGAATACGCTCTGGCGGGAGCTCGAGGAGGCCGAGGCCTTCTCGGTCCTGCGCAGGAAGTTTCCGATGCTGAAGGCGGTTCACCGCCCGCCGCAGGTCGGCCGCGATTTCTGGGGCGTGCTCCAGATCGACCCGGCGCGTCACCGCGACGGGATGACGCAGACGCTGCTGCTCGCCACGGCGGCGGTCATGCCGAGACTGAAATACGTGGTCGCAGTGGACGACGACATCGATCTCTACAACCTCACCGAAGTCATATGGGCCGTCTGCACGCGCTGCGACCCGAAGTCCGACATCCAGTTGGTGAAGGGCACCATGACTTCATGGCTCGATCCCTCCAGCGGGGGAGTCACGGGCAAGCTGTTCATCGACGCAACCAAGAAGCAGGGCTTTCGCGGCGCCATGCCCGGTTTCCCGGCGAGCGCATTGGCGCGCGCCAAGGCCCTCAGGTCGCGCGCCAGCCGACGCGGGAAATAGACCCGTTGGGCTTCGCTTCGCTCAGCCCAACCTACGGCGACCGCGTGACGGTCAGATGACCCGGCCGATCCGATCGGCGATCTTGCGATAGCCGCCGGAGTTCGGGTGGATCTCGTTCAGCCAGTCGTTGCTGTTGCCCGTCGCGCCGGGCGCCGCGCGGACCAGCGTGCGGCGCGTGTTCACGACCTGGAAATGCGGAAAGCGCGAGGCGAGGCCGAGCAGCGTCTCGGCGAGCCGGTCGAGGACGTGGTCGGTGATCGCCGCGCGAAGCCGCTGGTCGGCGAGCCGGAGGTCCTCGAAGCGGCGCCAGAACCACGGGCCGACTGCGGGCACGCCGAGGAACTGGGCGGGCGCGTTGTTCGGCGTCGGATAGTCGTAGGTGTGCACGACGATCGGCTTGCCCGAGCTCACGCTCCCCGGCGCGTCGCGCGTCGCGACGACGGTGGCGTAGCCGTCCACGATCGTGTCGAGCGTTTCCGCGAGCGCCGCCGCATCGATCCAGGCAGCCGGAGCGTTGCCCGTGCCAGCGACGATGATCCGGCCCACGGCGTCGATCAGGTCGTTGCCGCCGCCCGAGAGCAGGATCGCGTCCCAGTTGGAGGCGAAGTTGCGGTCGGCGAGGTAGCGCGCGAGCAACGGGTTGTGCGCGATGGCGCCCATGTGCCGGATCGTGTCCCCGGGCTGGGCGAGCGTCAGTACGATCGCACTCTGCGGAAGCCGGATCTGCTGCAGCAGGTTCGCAGAAGCCGGCATGGCGTTGTCGGAGAACCAGGAATCGCCCTCGGCGAGGAAGCGCTTGGCGTACTGCGGATTGTCGGGCTGGCTCTCGGGGTCGCCCGACTGGACGTCGAACAGCGTTACGACGCGCGCGGCGTGGAGTGCGGCGGTCGCCGCGGGAGCGGACGCCCGCGCGGCGGGCCTCGCGGCCTTGCGGGATGCGGCGGGCACGATCGCAGGCGCGGCCCTGCGCGCGGCCTTGCGGGCCGGCGCAGCGCGCGATGAACCCTTCGCCGGAGCGGAACGCGGCTTCGAATTCGAAGGCCGCTTCGCTTTCTTGCGTGACGGTTTGCGCGTTGCCATGGCGATCTCCCGAATTGAAGGGGCATCCAGCCTAGCGCATCCGGCGCACCCATGACAATGGAATCGACCGGCGCCGCCCGGCGTTTTGTGCGACTATTTTTTCGTGCGTGCGAAGAGAATCCGGATTCGGCACGGTCGGATGCTTGTTTTCCAGGGGAGGAGCCCAGATGGTACGCGTCATTGAAGAGGCCGGCGTCGCGGCTGCGCACTGCGCATGCTGCGTTCCACGGCGCGATTTCCTCGGCAGGCTGGCGGCGCTCGGCGCGGCGGCGATGCTGCCCTCGGCGGAGGCGTTCGCGCAGAAGCGCAAGGCCGGCGGCACCACGCGCACGAGGCCCCACCGGATCGACGTCCATCACCACATCCTGCCGCCCGCCTACATGGGCGAGATCGCCTCGCGGCGCCTCGGCGCGACGGTCCAGTGGTCCCCGGCCAGGTCGATCGAGGACATGGACAAGAGCGGCATCGCCACTTCCATCGTGTCGCTCGTCCAGCCCGGCGTGTGGCTGGGCGACGCGGCGCAGGCGCGGCGCCTGGCGCGCGAGGCGAACGATTACGGCGCGAGCCAGGTGAAGGATTTCCCGACGCGCCTCGGCCTGTTCGCGACGCTGCCGCTCCCGGATCCCGAAGGCAGCCTGAAGGAAATCGCGCACGGCCTGGACGTGCTCAAAGCCGATGGCGTCGGCCTGATGACGAGCTACGGCAACAAGTGGCTGGGCGATGCCGCGTTCGCACCGGTGTGGGAGGAGCTCAACCGGCGCAAGGCCGTGGTGTACACCCACCCGCTCGCCCCCGATTGTTGCAGGAACCTGGTGCAGTACGTCTCCACCGGAACGATCGAATTCGCGACCGACACGACGCGCGCGATCGCGAGCCTCGTATTCTCGGGAACGGCCGCGCGCTACCCGGACATCCAGTGGGTCTTCTCGCACGGCGGCGGCACGATGCCGTTCCTGCTCAGCCGCTTCACGCGCGAGGAGGCGACCATGAAGGAACGCGAGCAGCGGCTGCCGCACGGCGTGCTCCACGAGCTGAAGAGGTTCTACTACGACATCGCGCAGGCGAACCACGCGGGGGCGCTCGCGGCGATGGTGAGGTTCATCCCGGTATCGCAAATATTGTTCGGCACCGACTTCCCGTTCCGCCCCGGCGCGGAGGCGGTCGAGGGGCTCGCCGCGTTCCGCTTCAAGCCGCGCGACCAGTGGGCGATCGAGCGCGACAACGCGCTGCGGCTGCTGCCGCGGCTGAAGATGTTGTAGGCCGCGCGGGCGCGCCCTGCGGTAAGCTACGCTCCGACCCTTGAACCGATGGAGAAATCGCCATGCCGCTCTCGATGTACCAGGCTTCAGTCCCCGTGTTCGCCAAGACCCTCGGCAATCTCTCCGCGATCCTGGACAAGGCCGCGGAATTCGCCGCTGCGAAGAAGGTCGACCCGTCGGTGCTGTTCGGCTACCGGCTCGCGCCGGACATGCTGAGCTTCATCCGCCAGGTGCAGATCGCCGCGGACCACGCCAAGGGTGCGGCTGCGCGGCTCGCGGGCCTCGAGCCGCCGGCCTACGAGGACAACGAAGCCAGCTTCGCGGAGCTTAAGGCGCGCATCGACAAGACCCTCGCTTACCTCGGGACGCTCGCGCCCGCGCAGATCGACGGTTCGGAGGAGCGCGAGATCACGCTGAAGATCGGCCCCAACGTTCGCACCTACAAGGGGCAGGCCTACCTGCTGCACTTCGCGATGCCGAACTTCTTTTTCCACGTCACCACCGCCTACGACATCCTGCGCCACTGCGGCGTGGGCCTGGGCAAGCGGGACTTTATCGGGCAGGTTGGCTGATTTCCCCTCATCCCCGGCCCTTCTCCCGGAGGGAGAAGGGTGAAACTCCCTCTCCCCCCGGGAGAGGGTGGGGGTGAGGGAAGTTTTCTAGGGGTGATCGTCCATGCCGTGATCCTCGCGGATCTGCATCGTCATGGTCACGATGCCTTGGTCGTTGTAGAGCACGTGGAATTGCGACGGGTAGCCCCACGCGTCCAGGAAGCGGTAGTCCCACACCAGCTCCTTGCGCCTGGGGAAGTAGGTCTCGACGTAGGGCGGGCCGAAGATGCACAGGATGTCCTGCTTGGTCGACTTGCCAAGCTGGACACGGGCGAAGCCGCGGTCCTCGAGCACGTTTTCGATGCTGCGCAGGACGCCGTCCTTGTCCAGGTGCACGTCGAAGGTGTGCAAGCCCCCGGGTCCGCGCGGAAAGACCCAGTTCTGCCCTCCGCCCTCCAGCGCGCAGACCTGCGCCGGCTCGCCCATCGTGCGGCGCACGTCGGCCGCCGTGGCGGTTCCGGGCACGAGCCCGTGGCCGCTGTAGGAGGCGCATCCGGCGAGCAACAGGGCACCCGCCGCGCATGCCCAATTTCCAGCCATCCGAAGTTTCATTTCGCCACCCTTTCCGGGCACGCTGCCCTGACCCAGATATTCTGATTCCAGGCGCCCGTTTCACGGAAATCGCACCGGCGCACACGATGCAAACAGGAAGACCCGGGGCCGTATTCCCTTGCCGGCCGTCTGCCGGTCCAGGCTTGTCAGCGTAACTGTATGGCTATACAGTAACCTCCCGCTTCCATGCACGCGCAGGAGAGAGAGCAGGTGAGCGCAGTCCCGATCGCATCGAGCACGAACGACACGGCTTCGTCGCACCTGGACGAATTGAACCCGGCGCAGGCCGCCGCGGTGACCTTCGGCATCGCCGGCGCGGCGCCCGCGCCGCCGCTGCTCGTGATCGCGGGCGCCGGCACGGGCAAGACCAAGACCCTTGCGCACCGCGTCGCCCACCTGATCCTGAACGGCGCGCATCCCGGGCGCATCCTGCTGCTCACGTTCGCGCGGCGCATGGCGCTGGAGATGACGCGGCGGGTCGAGAGCCTGTGCGCGCGCGCTCTCTCCGGGCGCGCGGGCATTCCCGCGGCATCCATCGAGTGGTCGGGGACCTTCCACGCGGTCGGCGCGAAGCTGCTGCGGTTGCACGCCGGGAGCATCGGCCTGGATCCCGCGTTCTCGATCCTCGATCGCGGCGATGCCGCGGACCTGATGGACCTCGTGCGCGACGATCTTGGCCTTTCCGCGGCGAAGGGACGGTTTCCGAAGAAGGCGACCTGCCTCGCGATCTACTCCTACGCGGTCAACGGCCGCATTCCGGTGCGCGAGGCGCTTGCGCGGGCGTTTCCGTGGTGCGCCGACTGGGAAGAGCCGCTGCAGCGACTGTTCGGCGCCTACGTCGAGGCGAAGCAATCCCAGTCGGTGCTCGACTACGACGACCTGCTGCTCTACTGGGAGCAGATGATGGGGGTCGAGGAGCTCGCGCGCCGCGTCGCCTCGCGCTTCGACCACGTGCTCGTCGACGAGTACCAGGACACCAACGCGCTGCAGGCCTCGATCCTGCTCGGGCTGAAGCCCGACGGCGCCGGGCTCACCGTCGTCGGCGACGACGCGCAATCGATCTACTCGTTCCGCTCGGCGAGGGTGAAGAACATCCTCGAGCTGCCCGGGCGCTTCGCGCCTCCGGCGAAGGTGATCGCGCTCGAGCAGAACTACCGCTCGCGCCAGCCGATCCTCGATGCATGCAACCGGGTGATCGGCCACGCGGCGGAGCGCTTCACGAAGAACCTGTTCACCCGGCGCTCCGGAGGCAGCCGGCCGGTCATCGCCATGGTCGCGGACGAGACCGCGCAGGTCGAGTTCGTGATCGGGCGCGTCCTGGCGAACCGGGAGGCGGGAATGGAGCTACGCGAGCAGGCGGTGCTGTTCCGCGCCGCGCACCACTCGGGGCCGCTCGAAGTCGAGCTCGCGCGGCGCAACATCCCGTTCGTGAAGTTCGGCGGGCTCAAGTTCCTCGAGGCCTCGCACGTCAAGGACCTGCTCGCGATCCTGCGCTGGGCGGAGAATCCGCGCGACCGCGTTGCGGGTTTCCGCGTGCTCAAGCTGCTGCCGGGCTTCGGGCCGGCGACCGCGCGGCGCGCGCTCGAGGCCGTGGAGCGCGCGGGCCACAGCCTGCTCGCGCTCGAAGGCTTCCGGCCGCCCGCGGCGGCGGCCGAGCCCTGGGCGGGCCTCGCTCAAGCGATGAAGGACCTGTCGGGCCCGGTGCCGTGGGGGGGCCAGGTCGGCCGGGCGAGGCTTTGGTACGACCCGATGCTGGATCTCCTCCACGACGGCGCGCGCATGCGCCGGGGCGACCTCGACCAGCTCGAGCGCATGGCCGCGCAGCATGCCTCGCGCGCCTCTTTCCTCACCGATCTCACGCTCGACCCGCCGGAGGCCTCGGGGGACGAAGCGGGGCCGCCGCTGAAGGACGAGGATTGGCTGGGGCGCTCCCCCCTCCCCCCCCCCAACAGCCAGGGGGGGGG
>Ga0082335_1004512_pt1 | contig 20737 bp, 15 predicted proteins | sample Subgrocontami58m_FD_72375 | JGI IMG/M metagenome (GOLD analysis project Ga0082335, IMG submission 72375) | Subsurface groundwater microbial communities from S. Glens Falls, New York, USA - GMW37 contaminated, 5.8 m (SPADES assembly) (version 2) ... | reverse complement strand
GTCATATGTCCCCCGACTTTGAAATCCTCGAACACACCGCAGATGCAGGTATTATTGCCTACGGCTCCGATTTGAAACAGGCTTTTTCTAATGCCGCCTCAGGTCTATTTAGCCTTATTGTTGACCTGGATTCGGTACAAGATACAACCGAACGGCAAATAGAAGTCCGCGCTGACGACCTGGAAAGCCTGCTCGTGGAATGGCTTAACGAGCTAATCTATATTTTCGACATCGAAAATATTCTGTTCAAGAGATTTGATGTAGTAGAAATTGAATCTGGCCGGTTAACAGCCCGGGCCTACGGAGAAAAGGTGGATTCTTCACGTCACGAGGTTAAGCTGGGCGTGAAGGCAGCCACTTATCACATGCTCCGTATAGAAAAGAACAACGGATATAAATTACAGGTAATTTTCGATATATAAGGGGGTGATGGTTATGGTCCGATGGGAAGGAACCCTCAAAAAACTGGACGACTACCGATGGGAGATACCTGTTACCTACAAACAGGGTATGCGGGTGCCCGGTCTAATATATGCTGATGAATCCATGCTGGAAATAATCCGGCAGGAGCAGGCAATTGAACAGGTTGTCAATGTAGCCTTTCTACCAGGTATCGTGGGTCACTCTATGGCTATGCCCGATATTCATTGGGGCTACGGGTTTCCTATTGGCGGTGTAACAGCTACGGCTGGTAAAGATGGCGTTATCTCCCCTGGCGGTGTAGGGTTCGATATTAACTGCGGTGTACGGCTCCTGCGAAGCAATCTGACCGAACAAGAGGTAAGGCCCAGGATTGAAGACCTGGTAACCTGTCTCTATAACGATATTCCTTCGGGAGTGGGCATGTCAGGTAAAATCAGGGTAGACGAGAAGGAGTTGGATAGGGTCCTGGTAAAAGGAGCGCTCTGGGCGGTGGAGCGGGGTTATGGCGAACACGAAGACACAGAGGTAACCGAAGAACATGGCGCTATGAAGGGCGCTAATCCTGACAAGGTTAGCTCCAAAGCCAAAAAAAGGGGAGCGCCTCAGTTAGGGACGTTGGGTTCTGGAAACCATTTTTTAGAGGTAGCAGTTATTGATGCTATCTATGATGCCAGAATAGCATCTACTCTGGGTATAGATGGGACGGGTCAGGTGGTAGTTCTAATTCATTCCGGTTCCCGGGGTCTGGGACACCAGGTGTGTGAAGACTATGTGCGCATGATGGGTGAGGCCATTGTCCGTTATGGTATCCACCTTCCCGATAGACAATTAGCCTGTGCCCCTTTTCACTCCCCGGAGGGACAGGACTACTTCGCTGCAATGGTCGGGGCTGCTAACTACGCCTGGGCTAACCGCCAGTGCATGACCCACTGGGTCAGGGAAACTTTTATGAAGGTGTTTAACAAAAGCCCCAGGGACCTTGGTTTGCAGCTTATCTACGATGTAGCCCACAACATAGCCAAACCAGAGGAGCACAGGGTCAAGGGTAAAATAATGAAGGTGGTGGTGCACCGAAAAGGAGCCACCCGGGCGTTTCCTCCTGGCAATATTGAAGTACCGGAACGCTACCGGGAGGTGGGACAACCCGTGCTCATCCCCGGCGATATGGGGCGGTATTCTTTTATCGCCGTGGGGACTCAGAAAGCGATGGACGAAACCTTTGGCTCAACGTGCCATGGCGCCGGCCGGTTGCAGAGCCGCGGCGCTGCTAAACGGAGCCTGAAAGGACACGATGTTGCCCGTGAACTATCGGAACGGGGCATCATCGTCAAGGCCGGAAGCCGGTCCGGGCTGGCTGAAGAGGCATCCACAGCGTATAAGGATGTGGCCCAGGTAGTAGAGGTAGTCGAACAATCAGGTATCTCCAAAAAAGTGGCACGGACGCGTCCTCTGGGGGTTATAAAAGGGTAGGGGAAATCAATATAATAAAATTTGGCTATCCTCAGACCAACTCAACCGTTATAATATTATAGGGTATGGAAATTTGAATATAGTCTATCCGGAATCTAACTCTTTATGCCTGCGTTTATTAAATACTTGCGTGGGAATACCGTAGATTAGAAATTAATACCAATATTGGAGGATCCATGAAGGCTGGAAAACTCATATTAATAATTGTATTATCGTTAGCTCTTGCGGGTGGTGGATTTGTTGCATATACAAAATTAATAAGCCCCAAAACTGCCGCCGAAACACCTCAGGGACAGGTTGTGGATGTTAAACGGGGTAGTTTGCAGATGAAGGTTACATCCAGCGGAAACCTGGCCAGTCCGGAGAAGGCCAACCTGACTTTTGTCTCCAGCGGTACAATCAAAGAGCGGCTCGTTGAGATGGGTACCACTGTCAAAAAGGGGCAGGTTCTAGCCCGGTTGGATACCCTTGACCTGGAAAGGGCCATGAGGGATGCCGAAACCGGCGTAAAATCTGCAGAAAAGGCCATGAAAGATACGCAAGACCTCTATGATATAGGTGCAGTGGCCCAGGCCGAGGCCGGTTTGGCATCTGCCCAGGCACAATTAAAAGGCGCCGAGAAAGCCTATCAGGATGTGCAGACACCCTACAATCTCAGCCCGTACACCCCTTCCGATATTGCATCTGCCGAGGCTGCCGTGGCTTCAGCTCAATCCCAGTTAAAAGGCGCCGAGAAAGCCTTACAGGATGTACAGGTACCCTACAACCTCAGCCCGTACACCCCTTCCGATATTGCGTCTGCCGAGGCGGCTGTGGCTGCGGCTCAGGCTCAGATGAGAGACGTTACAAATGCCTTAAGTAAAGCCCAAACTACGAAGACCGACGAGGACGTAGCTCACTTCCAATCTGCGGTTGATAGCGCTCAAAAAAACCTGTCAGTAGCCCGGCAAGACTTCGAAACAGTTAAATTTAGCAGGGATCGTAGCGTCTCCGATACCCAGGAACTTCTGCGCCAGGAGCAAGAAAAATATAAACTTATAATTAAAATCAATCTAACTGGAGATTCCATTTATATGGACCCCCGGATCCTCTTCAATACAGAAACCATTTCCAATTCCATGGAAACCGCCTACCAATCACTGCTTAGGGTTAGAGACAACTCCAGAATTGCACAGGAGACAGGGGATAAGAATGTAGCCAATGCCGAAGTCGCAGTTTCTAAAGCCCAGGATGTTGTTAAAAAAGCCCAGGAAGACCTCGACCGTAAACTCGGGGATGTCCCGGTAGACGTGGCCATACGGCAATACAATTTAGAGACAGCTAAGGCAAATCTGATAAAAGCTCAGGAAGACTTAAAAAAACGTAAAGCCGGCCCTGAGCCATTGGAAGTCGCTAACCGCCAGTTCGCCCTGGAGAACGCTAAAGCTAACCTGGCCAAAGCCCAGGAGGATTTGAAAAAAAGAAAAGCCGGCCCTGAACCGCTGGATATTGCTAACCGCCAGGCCGGATTAGAGAATGCCAAGGCTAACCTGATAAAAGCACAGGAAGATTTGAAGAAAAAGAAGGCCGGCCCAGATCCCCTGGAGCTAGCTTTAAGGAAATCCCAGATAGTATCAGCTCAAGCTACGCTGGACAAAGCTAAAGACAATCTGGCTAAAGCCACAATCGTCGCTCCTTTTGACGGGATGGTAGCCAGCGTGGTCGGCGAGGTGGGCGATTCAGTAGGGGGGAGCGCCGTACACATAGTTATGGTGAACCCCAACAAATTACGCATGGAGGCAATACTGGACGAGACCAGCGTGATCCAGGTGAAAGTTGGCCAGGATGTCCAAATCTCGATGGATGCATTGCCTAATACCTCGATAAATGGAAAGGTGACTTCCATTTCTCCCGTATCCACTGTACAGTCAGGTGTGGTTAACTATCAGCTCTTTATAACCCTGGATTCACAGGTTGCCGCAGGGCCACGAACTACCCCCGGGGGTAACAGGACAGGGGGTAACCCACCGGGAGCTTCAACTCAAAGACCCGGCGGGGCGGCGACCCAGGGGCGTACCGCTGGTCCAACTAATGGAGGAGCAACATCACCTATTACGCCCGGTAGTAGTCAATCAACCCCGCCTTCGCAACTAAGATCCGGCATGACGGCTGTGGCTGAAATTGTCACCACAAGTTACGATGACGTGATATTGATACCACGTCAGGCGGTTAGCGGCAGTGGTCAGAACCGGACCGTCAAAGTGATTACCAACGGGCAGGTTGAAGACCGTCCTGTACAGCTTGGTGTAAGCGATGAACAGTTTATTCAGGTAACACAGGGATTAACGGAAGGGGAAAAGGTTTTAATAACCACGGCGGCTCCCCGATCGATCAACCCCGTTGCCAGGCCAGGGGGAGGAATAGGTGGTGGCCCTGGAATTCCGGGGATCCGCTAAACAAGTGAGGGGATTATGCAGTTGAAAACAGCAGTGAAAATAGCAATAGAAACCGAGAATATAACCAAAACCTATCATATGGGTAGTATAGAAGTACCCGTCCTGAAGGGTATATCTCTAACAATTAAACAGGGGGAAATAGTAGCAATTATGGGGCCGTCAGGTTCCGGCAAGTCAACCCTGATGAACATTCTGGGGTGCCTTGACCGGCCGACCAGCGGCACATACCGGCTTGATGGCGAAATGGTAAGCCAGCTTGGCGACGACCAGTTAGCAGAGATTCGCAATAAGAAACTGGGCTTCGTCTTCCAGAGTTTCAATCTACTATCTCGCACTACAGCGTTGAATAACGTGCAGTTACCACTGGTCTATTCCAAGGGTAAAGACAAGCGTCAACGGGCATTAGAAGCTCTTACCAGGGTAGGACTGGCCCACCGGGCGCACCATCATACCAATGAAATATCTGGCGGGGAGCAGCAACGCGTAGCCATTGCCCGCTCATTAGTAAACAACCCCTCGATAATCATTGCTGATGAACCGACTGGCAATCTGGATACCCGCACCAGCGAGGAAATCATGGCCATCTTCGATGAACTCCACCGCAAAGAAGGCATTACGATTGTCCTTGTAACCCATGAGAGGGATATTGCAGCGCATGCGCAGCGTATCGTCCGCCTCCGCGATGGTTTGATACAGGACGAGGAGGTTTTAACATCATGAATCCAATAGAATCCCTCAGGATGGCGTTAAGGGCCCTCCTGGCTAACAAGCTGCGTTCATCCCTTACTGTTCTGGGAATTGTCATCGGTGTTGGGGCTGTTATCGGCCTTATGTCCATAGGGGCTGGTATCCAAAAAACGATTACCGAGCAGGTACAAAGCGTGGGCACAAATCTGATTTTTGTTCGTCCTGGCGCTGTTAACCAGCAAGGCGTAAGAACAGCCCAGGGGACGGCTGCCACTCTGACTTTACAAGATGCACAGGCCATTGCTGAACAAGTGCCCGGCATAGTAAATGTAGCGCCGCAGCTAAGTTTCGGCGGCGCTGTTGTAGCCGGTAGACAAAATGCCTTCACGCAGACAGTTGGGGTGACCCCGGAATATTTTGATGCATTGAACTATTCCATTTCCAGTGGAGATTTTATCAGCCAAACCAATGTTGATGCTCGCTCCCGTGTAGCCGTTCTGGGTAGTCTTACCGCCCAGACGTTGTTCCCCGATGGTGATGCCCTGGGTCAATCCCTGAGCATCCGACGCATGCGTTTCAAGGTTATTGGGGTGTTGGAGAGTAAGGGTAGCGCCGGTACGGGGGACGATCTGGTAGCCATACCCCTGTCCACGGCGTCTCAGTTGGATAGGGCGATTACTTCCAGGGGCCAAACCCGGGTTCAGAATATCAATGTTAAAGTTGAGGATGCTGCGAATATAGCTGCTGCCAAAGACGATATTGCTGCGGTACTCCGCGAAAGGCACAACATCCTGGGTGATGACGATTTCACGGTGACCAGCCTGGAAGATGTGCTTAAAGCGTTTGCCCAGATAACTCAGATAATGAGTATATTCCTGGGAAGTATCGCCGGAATTTCCTTACTCGTTGGCGGCATCGGCATTATGAACATAATGCTGGTATCCGTGACCGAACGCATCCGTGAGATAGGTATCCGCAAGGCAGTAGGGGCCAAGCGGCGCGATATTTTAGTCCAGTTTCTGTTCGAATCCGTTGTGCTCAGCCTGAGCGGCGGTTTCCTCGGAATCGTCGTGGGGTGGCTTATGTCAAGAGCATTTTCGCAGTTTAGCATGACGGGTGGCCAACCTATGACCGCTGTGATAACGCCGGGCATTATCATCCTGGCAGTTTCAGTCGCTGCGGGGATTGGTCTTTTCTTCGGAATTTACCCCGCATCCAGGGCTGCAAGGCTGGACCCAATTCAGGCGTTGCGGTACGAATAAAGGGCTATCAAGCTGGAGAGGCTACAGGCAGTTCCTCCAGATCAAACCGGTATATCTCGATTATAGGGTTTGCCAGAAGTTTCTGGCACATTGCTTTAACCGACTCTGCAGCAATGGTCTTATCCATTGCCTCTATCTGGATTTCCATATATTTGCCCGCTCTAACCTGTTTCACTGAGGTAAAGCCAAGCGTGTGTAAACCGCCTTTTATGGTAAGCCCCTGAGGGTCATTCACCGTAGGTTTGAGTGTAACATAGACCTTAGCCAGAAACATATCATCCCCTTTTCTCAATTGGATAGCCGTCAAGACGCCTAAAAATCCCCATTTCTTATTATTACTTTAGAAAGTAGAATGATTATACAGGGATCTTATGTTTTTATGCAGGAGGTTTTTTCCGGGAAAACACAAAGATATACAAAATCTCTAAAATTGCCAGTGTATTTACTACCAATAAAACGCCAAACCACCATCTATGATTGTTCCTGGCCGCTCTCCAGAGTGCAAATCCTTTCCAGGGCACCGTCCATAGGAGTATCAAAATGATAACAATTGGATTTAATAGAAAACCCAGATATGATGGCATTTCTGGACCTCCAAATGTAAAGTAATCACCGCAAAGATATAAAAATATGCAAATATGAATCTATATTATTCTAATATAAATAGCCTTGACGCAGTCATTATATCACCCTTTCAAGCCTTATAAAATATCACGCAATCTATAAAATGCTCAACCGTGCCTTGACTTGTAAGCCTGTTTGTGGTTTCATGGTTAAAGGTTATCAAGAATCCAAATATTGAAAGGTAGGCCACAAAATGCCAGCAAAACGCCCCACATCTAAAGCAAATGCGCAAGAATATGTGCTAAAAACGGTAAAAGAGAACAATATAAAATTCATCCGCCTGTGGTTCACGGATATACTGGGAGTTTTAAAAAGCTTTGCTATCACAGCAGAGGAACTGGAAGGGGCTTTGAAAGAGGGGATGGGTTTTGACGGCTCGTCTATAGAGGGTTTTGCCCGCATTGATGAAAGCGATATGATAGCTCTACCTGACCCAACCACATTTCAAATCCTCCCCTGGCGTCCTAAAGAACCCGGGGTAGGCCGTATGTTTTGCGATATTCTGTGGCCTGGAGGAGAACCCTTTGAAGGAGACCCCCGTTTTGTTTTAAAGAGGAATTTAAAACGGGCTGCCGACATGGGTTTAACATTTTACGTTGGGCCAGAACTGGAGTATTTCTATTTTCAGAACTCCGAATCTCCAATCCCCCTTGACCATGGCGGCTATTTTGACCTTACCCCCCCGGACATCGCCAGTGACTTACGGCGCGACACAGTTCTGGTACTGGAGGCGATGGGCATCGGTGTAGAATATAGTCACCACGAGGTAGCGCCCAGCCAGCATGAAATCGACCTGCGGTATACCGATGCTCTGACAATGGCGGATAATGTCATGACCTACAGAATCGTGGTAAAGCAGGTAGCACAACAGCACGGTGTATATGCCACTTTCATGCCCAAACCAATATTTGGGATAAATGGCAGTGGCATGCATGTCCACCAGTCTCTGTTTAAAGGAAGCCGTAATGCCTTCTTTGATGCCAAAGACATATACCACCTGTCTCCAATGGCCAAAAGTTATACTGCCGGTCTTTTACGCCACTCTAAAGAAATAACATCAGTTACCAGCCAGTGGGTGAACTCCTACAAACGTCTGGTTCCCGGTTATGAAGCCCCTGTATATATCACGTGGGCCAAGCGGAACCGGTCTGATTTAGTGCGTGTACCTGAATATAAACCCGGTAAAGAGAATTCCACCCGCATTGAATACCGCTCGCCAGACCCGGCCTGCAACCCCTACCTGACTTTCAGTGTCATGCTGGCTGCAGGTCTGGAAGGCATCGAAAAAGGCTACAAACTGCCAGAGCCGGTAGAAGAAAATGTTTACGAGATGTCCGAAGAAAAGAGGCGTCAACTCGGAATAAATACACTTCCGGGTAGCCTCCAGGAAGCGCTCCTGCTCACCGAAAGCAGCGAGGTGGTGCGGAAGGCTCTGGGGGAACACGTTTTTAATACATTTATAACTAACAAGAAAATAGAGTGGGATAGGTACCGGGTTCAGGTAACTGATTACGAATTAAAACGATATTTACCTATTCTGTAAAGGACTGGATTCAGTGCGCAACCTGCGCCTGGGATTGGCTCAGATAAATTCCACCGTTGGCGACCTAAAGGGAAATACAGCCAGGATAAAACAGTATATAGATCAAGCCCGCAATCTCGGGGTGGATTTGCTCAGTTTCCCTGAACTGGCAATCACCGGCTATCCACCGGAGGACCTGTTATTTAAAGCAGAATTCATTAAGGATAACCGGACCTGTCTCGAGGAAGTAGTAAATTATTCCCGGGATATAGCGGTCGTGGTGGGATTCGTTGATTCCCAGGAAGACCTGTATAATTCCGCGGCTGTTATCTTCGACGGGAAGCTCTGCGGCATCTACCACAAAATGTATCTCCCCAACTACGGCGTCTTCGACGAAGACCGGTATTTCCGGCGGGGCAGCGGGTCGCCGGTGTATATCATCTATGGCGTAGGAGTTGGCGTTAATATCTGCGAGGATATCTGGCATCCTACCGGGCCTATCCCCTCTCAGGTACAGGCTGGCGCTGAACTCATCGTCAATATCGATGCCTCCCCGTACGATGCCCTTAAGCGGCAAAAAAGGGAACGGATGCTTTACACGCGGGCTAACGACCACCGCGTTTTCATTTCCTACAACAACTTAATCGGCGGCCAGGATGAACTGGTCTTCGATGGGCAGAGTATGGTAGTTAATGAGCGCGGGGAAATTATCGCCCAGGGCAAAGCTTTTGTTGAGGACCTGATTGTTACCGACCTGGAAATAGAACGGGTAACCCGCGCCCGGCTCCGCGATCCCCGTATGCGGCAGGAGAAACAGGGAGCAGGGGAAACCGGAATTAAGCAAGTAATTATATCAAAATCGTCTCCCAAGGACCATAAGATACCCATACCCCAACGGTCTGTCCATACTGTGGATATGGTGGAGGAGGTATATTTGGCCCTGGCGCTGGGCACCGGGGATTATGTGCGCAAAAATGGCTTTCAAAAAGTTGTTATCGGCCTATCTGGAGGTATAGACTCCACTCTGGTAGCTGTGATTGCAGTTGATGCTCTGGGCGCAGATAACGTTATCGGCGTGTCCATGCCGTCTATGTATTCATCCGAGGGCAGCAAGACTGATGCTCAACTCCTGGCACAAAACCTCGGTATAAAACTGATAACGATACCTATTAATGATACCTATCATAGCTACCTTAAAACACTGGAACCGGCTTTCGCCGGCGCCAAACCAGGTGTGGCCGAGGAGAACCTTCAGTCTCGTGTGCGGGGTAATCTGCTGATGGCCTTATCCAACAAATTCGGCTGGCTGGTGCTATCCACAGGAAATAAGAGTGAGATGGCTACAGGCTACGCTACTCTCTATGGAGATATGGCCGGCGGTTTTGCGGTTATAAAGGATGTGCCGAAAACACTGGTATATGAACTGTCGGATTATGTCAACCAAAAGGCAGGCAGGGACATCATTCCCCAGGTTGTTATAGACAAACCACCCTCGGCGGAGCTACGTCCAGACCAGAAAGATACCGACTCTTTACCCCCCTATGACATCCTGGACCCTATCCTCCAGGCTTATGTGGAGGAAGATCACAGCGCTTCTGATATTATCGCCATGGGATACGATGGGGAGACGGTGCAGCGGGTAATCCGTATGGTTGACCGGAACGAATATAAACGGCGGCAGGCAGCGCCGGGTGTTAAGATAACCCCCCGTGCCTTTGGCAGAGATAGAAGGTTACCGATAACAAGCAGGTATTATAGTGGGTAGAGTTTAAATACACTAATCTCAATGACGGAGCTTAATTAACTATGTCGCTTATCGTTCAAAAATATGGGGGCAGTTCGGTAGCTGATGCCGAGAAAGTCAAACGGGTAGCCCGGAGGGTTGGTAAGTCCCATGACCAGGGCAACCAGGTTGTAGTGGTTGTTTCGGCTATGGGGGACACAACCGATGACCTGATAGACCTGGCCCATAAAATAACTCCAGACCCCGATGAGCGGGAGATGGATGTTTTACTCTCCACAGGGGAAATTGTCTCCACTACGCTGATGGCTATGGCCTTGCGCTCGATAGGCTATTCAGCCGTCAGCCTGACCGGCGGTCAGGCAGGCATCTGGACTGATGAAACCCATAGAAAAGCCCGTATCGTATCGGTAGAGGCGCAACGCATTACCAGCGAGTTAGAAACCGGGAAAATAGTTATCGTGGCCGGTTTTCAGGGTGTTACCCGGAATATGGATGTAACCACCCTGGGGCGTGGTGGCTCGGATACGACTGCTGTGGCATTGGCCATCGGCCTGAAGGCGGATAAATGCGAAATTTATACCGATGTTGATGGAGTGTATACCGCTGACCCCCGTATAGTCCCGGCAGCCCGCCGATTAAAAGATATCGGTTATGAGGAAATGTTGGAACTTGCCACCTGGGGGGCCAAGGTTATGCACCCCCGTGCGGTCGAGTTAGGACAGGTATATAGTATGCCCATTCTGGTAGCTTCCAGTTTCAACGAGAATCCAGGCACACTGATTCATAAAGGAGCTTCTATGGAAGTAAGGAATAAAGTCCGGGGTATAGCTCACGATACCGATGTAGCTAAGATTACCCTGGTTGGTATCCCCGATAGGCCCGGTATAGCTGCATCGCTGTTTGAACCACTGTCGAAGGCAGCCATCAGTGTGGATACAATTGTGCAGAATGCCGGTCTAAATAATATCACCGACCTTACGTTCACTGTATCCAAAAGCGACCTCACCAAGGCTATGAAGATTATAGAGCCGGTAGCTAAGTCCATTGGCGCATCCAAATGTGTAAGTGATTCCAACCTGGGTAAAGTTAGCGTAGTAGGCACCGGTATGCAAAATGCACCGGGCTATGCTGCCCGGATGTTCAAAGCCTTATATGAAGCCGGCATAAATATCCAGCTAATTACCACTTCCGAGATAAGAATCACCTGTATTGTAGCTCAGGAAGATGTTAAAAACGCCGTTATTGCCCTTCATCAAGCTTTTGAATTAGAGAAAGCATAATAAAAAACAGCCCCCCGATATATCGGGGGGCTGTTTTTGTCACACTAAGATATTGGGAAATCATCCCATTTTGACAGATCGTATATTCAACTGGTTGAAGCTATTTTTACTCTACGGCGATAACTTCCTTAACAGCAGGCACTTCCTGTTTTAATATACGCTCTATGCCATTCTTCAGGGTTACGTTGGACATATGACACCCGCCGCAAGCGCCCTGAAGCTTTACTTTAACAACCCCATCCTCAGATACCTCGATTAACTCCACATCCCCGCCATCAGAACGCAAAAAAGGCCGAATCTCGTCCAGTGCCTTTTCGATTTCTTCACGCATTAGATTTCTCCTTTTGGGGATTAAATATCCCCTTCCTTATACTTTATTCTACTATTTGGGTAATGCCGTGTCAATTCGTTCCCAGTGAAAAACCCATTCCCGGAGGCGAGTAACAAAGCTTAACTACTATTTGGGAAGTCGGTATTTGAGCACCACTCCATTATCGCCAGCCATCCACACTTCATCACCGCCAGCATAAGCCAGCGAGTAAAGCGATTGGCGAACCAGAGGGCTTAGAGCAACCCATGAGTCACCACCATCGTTGGTGTAAAATACTTTACCCGACCCCCCCGCGATGAAGCCGCGCTTGGCATCAATGAACAGAACATCGTAAAGCGTGGTTGTACCAGCGCCGATGCTTTTCGTATCCCACAGACCACCGCCATCCTTGGTCTGTATAACCAACCCTTTACTTCCCACCACCCAGCCCAGTTTCTCGTTAACGAAAAAGATGCCCTGCAGATTATCACTCGTCCGAATCTGAGCTTGTAGCTGCCAGCTTCTTCCCCCATCGAATGAATACAATAATGCGCCGTTATCGCCAACTGCCCAGCCGTATTTGTCCCCAGCAAAGGTAATGGAGTTCAAGGCTGACGAGGTAGGAACGGACTGTTTACTCCAACTATCCCCACCATTGCTGGTGAAATACAGAGAATAAGCGGGTTCAACGCCGTGGGGATCGCCCAACGCAAAGCCCTGTTTGCCACCGGCCAAGAAGAACACTTTGCTGAAACTTGTTCCGTTTGAGTCATCCGTGGAAGTCACAAACCATGTTTTCCCACCGTCCGTAGTGCGAACCGTTGTGCCCCAATAACCCACTCCCAAACCACAATTTTCGTCTACAAAGGCTATGTCTCTAATATAGCTCGAGCCAATATCACGGGCAGACCAGGTTTTGCCGCCATCATCGGTAAAATAGGCCCTACCTCCACTCCGCCCTGCAGCCCATCCCCTTCTAGAGTTCATGAATCCGATTCTTCCCAACCCACTCAGCCCTTCCTGCTGTTGGAAGCCCCAAGTCATACCTGAATCGCTAGATTTCAAGATAGCACCGGCTAGCCCCACAGCCCAGATTGTAGGCTGGCCACCAGGCTCGGCTTTAGCCACAATTCCAGTTACATAGGTGCCCCTATTGAGGCCAGGGGTTACTTTATCCCAGCTAATCCCGCCATCTTTAGTGCGCAGTATTTCTCCCTTCCAGGTGGATATCCAACCTTCCCGCACATCCTTAAAGAAAACAGCACGCATATCATCATCTTCTGCGGTTGGGCTCCTTCTTGGGCTCCACGTTTTGCCGCCGTCGAAGGTATGAAGTATCTTTCCCCAACCCCCTACTGCCCACCCCAGGCGGGAGTCCAAGAAGAATATATCGCGGAGTGTAATGTCGCTCAGCCGCTTCGTTTCCCACGTCTTTCCGCCGTCTGTGGTCGTTAAAAGTGTGCCTCGTAAATTCTGCCCTGCACTCTCCCCTCCAACAGCAAAGCCAGTATTCTCATCGGTAAAAAACACTGCATTAATGATTTCTGTAATGCCGGAAGGCGCGGTTATCCAGGTAGCGCCGCTATCCTCTGTCCGCAAAGTCGTGCCCTTGTCACCTACTGCCCACCCCTTTCGCTCGTTGATGAAGAACACACCATGTAGGTTGTTGCTGGAGCCTGATACCTGGGTGTGCCAGGTCTTGCCAGCATCATCTGTAACAAGGATAGTCCCGAGTGTCCCGACTGCCCAACCGTTTCTGGCTGTTGGGAATGAAAGACCCTCGAGCGCATTGGTTCTGATCTCTTGGAGACGGGCCCAAGTGGCTCCTCCATCTTCGGTTCTTAGGATGGTACCCCAATCACCGACTGCAATCCCCACCTGCGTATCCAAGAATTTAACGCGCCATAAACCATAATATGGCCCAGCCTGGACCTCGCCTTGTGGCAGTGGAATGGGAATAGGAGTGGGCGTACGGGTCGGCGAAGGCCTGGGGGAAGGGGTAGCCAGAACAGATCGGGGTGTAGGGGTTGGAGTTGGCCTAGGGGTAGGCGTTGAGGTCACCGTGGCCCGAGGAGTGGATGCAATGGTCGGTGAAGGCCTTGGGGCGGGCGTGGGCTCAAGTGTCGGTATGGGCGTTGGCGTTTGCTCACGAGTAGGTATTGCCGTAGGAGTAGGCTGTGGTGTCTGTATGGGTGTGACCGTGGCGGTAGGTGCCAGAGCAAGCGTAGCCACGGGAGTGTTAACCGGGCTAGGTATAGCTACAGGTGTAGCTAAAGGTGTTACCACCTCCGTTGGAGTAGATGGGGTTGCGATAGGCGAAGAACGAGTACAGCCAACAAACCAAATCTGCGAAATAATAAGAATAAATATTGGTGCCCACAACAATTTTTGTTTTAAGATTTTGTGCCTCCTTTTTTGACATGTTTACCTGGTAATCCCAACGTATTAAGCAGCTTTCCCCAAGCATTCCAGCGGACCGAGTCATATGTGGCAGAATCTTAGCCGATAAGTATATGGAAGTCAATACTTTTCACATTCCAATCTGCCCACCCTTTGACGGCGATTGAACATGAATATATACTTATACTAAATGAACTAATGGAAGACCTCGTAGAAATACCCCCAATATCCCGCGGGAGGTTATTATGGCAATCAAATCCAACTTGAAGGCAGTCCGGGGCATCAGTAATATCACCACCGCTATCAAAGCCAGAGTAGACTCCAGGACTAATCTTACAAAAGCAGAAATAGATGATAAGGTGGAGATGGCCCGCGCTAACATGCCCTATGACCACCTGTATTCGTGGAACGCTAATATTAATGGCGTAATTATCCGCCTCATCACAAATAACTACCATCTGGCTGATTTCTGGATTGACAACTGGTTCCCCGCTCCTCTGGAAGGTGTCGAACCCCACGGCTGCATCTTTGCTGTAACCGGCATACCTGATCAGCCTCCTTTTGCTTATTATTGTTCGGAAACCAAAACTGCGGTAATGCTCAACTCAGATTACTACGGCCAGGTAAAAAGCTGGGCATTAGGAATAGTAGCCGATATTATGGAGATGCAGCATAATATACATAGTCTCCATGCCGCCGTCGTAGATATAGGTGGCTGTGGCATTACCCTTATTGCACCCACGGGCACGGGCAAAAGTACTCATTCCTACGGTCTGACTTTAAACGTGCCGTCTGCCCGCCTGCATAGCGATGACTGGTGCTATGTGGATTACGTCGGCGGGACTACCCAGGGACGCGCCATAGCCCGTATCTCCGAACGTAAATTCTATATCAGAACCGACTTGGCCGGTGGTTTCCCGAGACTGGCTGAACTTTTCGACCGCTCAAAGCTGGAGAATGTAGGTGAAAGCTATACCGATGTTCCTAACTCCCGGGCCATCCTGGACCCTATCTGGGTAGGGGGGCCGGAGCACTTCGTTCATACTACCCGCATCCAGGGGGTTGTTCTGCTGCGCCGGGATAAGGCATCGCCGCCGGAGGTCCAGTTAGAGGCCGAGGACGCCATAAACATCCTCAAGAAAGGTGAATTCACCATCCTGCCAGGTTCAGGGCCAGAAGCCGACTGGGGAAAAACCAAAACTGAGCCTTTTTATAATCCCTATCTCCTGGTAAGAAACGAAAACCGAACTCAACTCCAGGTGGACTTCTTTCGGAGGTTATTTCAATATGCCAGGTGCTATATCCTCAACACCGGGGTGGAGACAGTCGAGGAGAGCCGAACCCGAATTTTACGCATTGCCAGGGAAGTCTGCTCTTGTGCGCTAACCTGTTAATAGTTTGAGATAAGGTGGAATAATTATGGTTGTAGGTAATATTAGACCCGTAAAAATAGAAGAAGAGTTGCGTAACTCTTATCTTGACTATGCCATGAGCGTCATAGTTGCCAGAGCTTTGCCCGATATTCGGGACGGTCTCAAACCTGTCCAGCGGCGTATCCTGTACTCGATGCAACAGATGGGTATCCGGTCTAACACCCCGTTTAAGAAGTGCGCCCGTATCGTTGGCGAGGTTATGGGAAAATATCACCCCCACGGCGATGCACCTGTCTATGAGGCTATGGTGCGGTTAGCCCAGGATTTTTCCATGAGGTATCCCCTGGTAGACGGCCAGGGTAACTTCGGAAGTATAGATAACGATCCACCAGCCGCCATGCGATATACCGAAGCACGCCTTACCCCTATAGCTGAAGAAATGCTGGTGGACATAGAAAGGGAAACTGTAAATTTCGTCCCTAACTTTGACGGTAGTTTAGAGGAACCGTCTATTCTGCCCGCAATAGTACCCAATTTACTTGTCAACGGCGCTTCCGGCATTGCTGTAGGTATGGCTACCAATATTCCCCCGCATAACCTGGGAGAAATCTGTGACGGAATTAACCACCTGATTGAAAATCCGGAGGCTACCCTTGACGATATCGTCAAACTTATCCCGGGTCCCGATTTCCCCACCGGTGGAACCCTCATAGGGCGGGAGGGTGTACTCAAAGCGTTCGGACAGGGACAGGGCAGGTTTATCCTCCGCGCCAAAACCAGCATTGAGCAAATGGCGAAAGGACGCCAGAGTATCATTGTTACTGAATTGCCTTATCAAGTAAACAAGTCAGCGCTTGTTGAAAGAATTGCCGACCTTGCCAGGGATAAGAAAATAGAAGGCATTTCCGAGCTACGAGATGAGTCAGACCGGGAAGGTATCCGTGTAGTCATTGAATTAAAGCGTGAAGTCATACCCGAAGTAGTGCTCAACAACCTTTATCGTCATACCGCCCTCCAGTCCTCTTTTTCTGTTAATTTCCTGGCGTTGGTAGACGGACAGCCACGGTCAAATATCAGCCTCAAAGAGGCGCTGCAATATTTTATTGAATTCCGACGCGTTGTCATTGTCCGCCGTTCACAATATGAACTGAGGCAAGCCCAGGCCCGGGCCCATATCCTGGAAGGACTGAAAAAGGCTCTGGATAACCTGGATGCTGTTATTGCCCTCATCCGACGGTCGCCCAGCGCCGAAGCTGCCAGAGAGGGTCTTATGACCACCTTCGCCCTGTCCCAGATTCAAGCCCAGGCCATTCTGGATATGCAACTGCGGCGACTGGCAGCTCTGGAAAGGAAAAAGATAGAAGATGAATACGCTGAGGTCTTGAAAAACATAGCTTACCTGGAAGACCTCCTGGCCAATCCCCGCAAGGTATTATATCTAATCCAGGAAGAGACAAAGAAACTTAAGGAAAAATATGCCGACCCGAGGCGCACCCATATCCAGGAAGGGGAATTAACCGAGTTCAGCCAGGAAGACCTCATCCCTCATCAGGATGTTGTAGTAACGCTGAGCCAGCGGGGATATATAAAAAGGGTGCCCTGCGATACATTCCGCCTCCAGCACAGGGGAGGCCGTGGCATACAGGGGGTTGGCAGCCGCGATGCCGATGGCGCCCGGTTGCTCCTTGTAGCCGATACACATGATTACCTTTTATTCTTCACTAACCGGGGAAGGGTCTTCCAGCTTCGTAGCTTTAACCTGCCGGCTGATGCCTCCCGCACTGCTAGAGGTACTCCATTAATTAGCCTGCTGGACTCTATGGACGCTAAGGAGCAGGTCACCGAAATGGTGCCGGTAGAGGAATTTACCCCTGGCCTTTTTATGATAATGGCTACCAGCCAGGGAGAAATAAAAAAGACCTCTCTTAAAGAATTCACCAATATCCGCAGCAGCGGCCTAATCGCCATGGACCTGGCTGCAAATGATGACCTGGTATCGGTTCGACTGGCAGGAGCAGGTGAGGACGCCGTTCTGGTAACCAAAAAGGGTCAGGCAGTACGTTTTACTACGGATGCTCTCCGCTCTGCCTCCCGGTCCAGCGGCGGAGTAAGGGGGGTCCGTTTGGAGCCCGGTGACGCTGTTATTACTATGGACATAATATCCGCTGAGGGTTATCTACTCACCATCTCGCTAAACGGGTATGGAAAACTTACTGATGTCTCCCGGTATCCTCGACATGGCAGGGGTACTCACGGAGTGCGTACCTTCAAGGTTAACGATAAGACCGGCGAAATAGCCGACTCCCGCCTGGTGCATCCATCCAAAGAACTCTTGTTAATATCGGTGGACGGTGTAGTTCTACGCACGTCTATGGAAGAGTTGCGTATACTCAGTCGCGATGCCCAGGGCACACGGGTCATGAATATGGACGAGGGAGACCATGTGGCAGCAATAGCGATACTGGAACGCCAGTGCAGGACCGATGTTTTACCACAGGAAACAGAGGTCAATGCTTCGCAATAAATCGTGTTGACCGGTTTTATTTACCAGTTCCGGGAATAATTTCAAAATTTTGATTAATGGTGGAAATACGGGCCTATGAAGAACAACAAATACTCCTGTCGTATGGAGGTAGGATATGTTGCATAAGGACTGGTTCACTACAATGGATGCTATGCAACGGGAGATGGAAAGATTGGTGGACGACTTCTCCAAACGAAAGCCGCCTCCCGGTCAGTTCTCTCCACAGTCGTGGGTACCCGCGATAGACATCTATGAGAGCGAGGAAAAACTTACGGTATTGATAGAACTATGCGGGGTGCGTGCCGGAGATATAGAATTAACTGTTGATGGCCATAACCTGATTCTAAGGGGAAAAAGAAGACATCAGTCCTTGGAAGGAACGGGAAGCTGCCAGCAACTGGAAATCTATTGGGGTCCCTTTGAAAGATTTATACCGTTACCTTCCACTGTGGACCCTGAAGGAGTTCGCGCTTCGGTGAAAAACGGCATGCTGGAACTAGTCATGCCCAAAGCCCACCGGGATTCAGTACACCAGATCCGTGTAACCAGGGCTAAACGCCCATGACTCTGGTTGGTTAAGGAGGCGCTACAACAATGCCTATTGATGGATTCGAGGGGCAACAATCAGGCAAACTCTCCATTCCCAAAGAGCTACCCGTATTAGCCAGTGGTGAAAATGTACTCTATCCGGGTATAATAATACCCCTGGCCACCGAAGACGCAAAAGTTTATAAACTCATAGACGATGCTATTGGTAAAGACAAACTCATCGGCGTCTTTGCCCAGCGCTCTGCCAGTTCCGGTAATGCTATAGAGAACCTCTATAAAATTGGAACAGTTGCTTTTATTGTCCGCATGCTTAAATTACCTGACGGTTCCATGAGAGCTTTCCTTCAGGGACATACCCGTATCCGTCTTACTGAAATTACACAAACGGAACCCTATTTAAAAGCGAAAATACAGGTTATTAAACAAAAGGGTGAGAAAACCACCGAGCTTGAAGCTATGGCTCGTAACCTGGCAAGCTTATTCCAGAAAGTTGTCCAGTTAGCCCCCAATCTCCCCAATGAACTGGCTATAGCCGCCGTAAACATCAGAGACCCGGGCAGCCTGGCCGATTTTGTCGCGGCGTATATCAACCTGAAGTTAGCCGAAGGCCAGTCTATCCTCGAAACTTTAGATGTAGCTGAACGGATTCAGAAGGTAACCGCCTTCGTCAACAAAGAAATCGAAGTATTGGAGCTTGGCAGCAAAATCCAATCTCAGGTTAAGGAAGAGATGACCAAAGCCCAGAGAGATTTCTACCTCCGTGAACAGTTAAAAGCCATCCAGAAGGAGCTTGGAGAAACCGACGAACATGCCATCGAGGTAAATGAACTTAAGGAAAAGATTGAGAAAGCAGGTATGCCGGAGGAGGCCAAAAAAGAGGCTGAGAGGGAGCTTGACCGTTTATCCAAAATGCCCCCGCAGGCCGCTGAATACTCGGTAGTCCGCACCTACCTGGACTGGATAACCAGCCTCCCCTGGAATAAAAATACTGAGGATAATCTTGACATTACCCAGGCGGCTAAAGTCCTTGATGAAGACCATTACGACCTGGAAAAAGTGAAGGGACGCATACTGGACTACCTGGCAGTAAGAAAATTAAACCCGGAGAAGAAAGGCCCGATACTGTGCTTTGTGGGACCTCCGGGCACCGGTAAAACATCTATGGGCCAGTCTATCGCACGAGCGCTGGGTAGAAAGTTCTTTCGTATGTCCCTTGGGGGCATCCGCGATGAGGCTGATATCCGCGGACACCGCCGCACCTATATCGGCGCACTGCCCGGACGCATAATCCAGGCCCTGCGCCGGGCCGAATCGAAAAACCCCGTTTTCATGTTGGATGAGATAGATAAAGTGGGCGCAGATTTTCGGGGCGATCCCTCCGCCGCCCTCCTAGAGGTCCTGGACCCGGAGCAGAACCATAGCTTTGTAGACCATTACCTTGATGTGCCGTTCGATCTCTCCCAGGTTATGTTCATTACCACTGCAAACATGGCAGACCCTATCATACCAGCCTTAAGAGACCGCATGGAGTTTCTGGAACTCCCGGGCTACACCGACCGTGAAAAAGCTAACATCGCCGTCCGGTTCCTGGTGCCCCGGCAGCTAAAAGAGAACGGACTCTCAGGCAGCAGCGTTGAAATAATGCCGGAGGCTTTACTGGCAATAATCAACAACTATACCCGGGAGGCTGGCGTGCGCAACCTGGAGCGCGAGATTGGCACTATCTGCCGGAAAGTGGCGCGAAAGGTTGCCCAGGATGGCAAAGAGACCGCTCGCGTCACCCCCGATAACCTGCAGGAGTTCCTGGGGCAGCCTCAATTTCACTATGAGAAAGCAGCGGCGGGCGACGATGAGATTGGAGTAGCCACCGGGTTGGCGTGGACCCCAATGGGTGGAGACATTCTTTTTGTAGAAGCCAGTCTGGTAGCCGGCAGGGGCAACCTCATCCTCACCGGTAAGCTGGGGGATGTAATGCAGGAATCGGCCCGGGCTGCCCTCACGTTCGCCCGCTCTAGAGCGTTGAAGTTTGGCTCTGATGAGCACTTTTACGAAAAACGCGATGTGCATATCCATGTGCCCGCAGGAGGAGTCCCCAAAGACGGCCCATCAGCCGGTGTCACTATGGCTACTGCCC
>Ga0082335_1004511_pt1 | contig 20747 bp, 16 predicted proteins | sample Subgrocontami58m_FD_72375 | JGI IMG/M metagenome (GOLD analysis project Ga0082335, IMG submission 72375) | Subsurface groundwater microbial communities from S. Glens Falls, New York, USA - GMW37 contaminated, 5.8 m (SPADES assembly) (version 2) ... | reverse complement strand
AGCCCGGAGCATGGCAAATTTGCATTACTGCGTTCAAGTCGGAGACACCTTGACAATCGTGGAAACCTACGTCCATATTGGTTTTTAGAGCAATACCCCCATTCTTAACGAGACAGTACTGATTCCTGATAGCTCTTCGTAGGAAAGCCCAAAGCGTTTCATAACACCAACTGAATAATTCTCAACAACAACATCGGCGCTCTTAACGAGATCTCTGACCACCTCCTGCGCTCCGGGCAAGCGCAGATCGAGTGCTAGGCTTCGCTTATTGCGGTTTGCCCAAAGAAACATAGCGCTTTCTCTGCCAACCACTGAGGACCGGAGACTGCGGCTATCATCCCCCGTTTCAGGATTTTCGATCTTAATGACGTCTGCACCGAGATCAGCAAGAAGCAAAGTTCCAAACGGCCCTGCGATCATCCGCGTGAAATCAATGATTCGAATACCATCAAGAGCCTTTGGCGCGCCCTTGGGGCGAAGGTCGGGAGCCGGTAGCGATAGCGGTAGCATTTCGTCGGTCATGAACCCTCCCAAAGCCAAAATTACTCAGGAAACGGTAGCTTGTGCAACATTGAGTCTAGATTTCATGCGGGTTTCCAGCGTATTTTTGTCGCTCAAGTTGGCGACTCCTGAGTAATCGACACTACTGTTCGGTTAAGGATGCAGTTGGCTATCGAGCAGGTGATCATTGACCTTTACATCCGAAGACCTTAATTACCTGGCCGACCGGCTGATCGCCTGCGAGGTCGATACGGTGGCAATGGAATCGACGAGGGTTCAGTTGTCGCCAGACTCGCTACCGCCCCTTGAAGCGTGGTGGCCGCTTCTCCACGAAAGCCCGCGGCCCCTCCCTAAAGTCTTCGGTCGCCTCGTTGATCAGCCATGCCTTGGCCACGTCTTCGAGGTGCTTCTCCAGCGGTATGTCGAGACTTTGATAGATGAGGCGCTTGGCGAACTGCATCGCGATAGGCGGCCCCTCCGCGAATCTCGCCGCCAGATCCCTCGTCGAATCTCCCAATTGTTCATGCGGGACCACCTGACTCACGTATCCGATGCGCAGAGCTTCGGCCGCGTCGAAGAAATCGAACTTCATGGCTAGTTCCATGGTCTTGGCAATGCCTAGGATACGTGCCAGGAAGTAATAGCCGCCGTCGGCCGACAGGCCCGCGATGCGTAGGTGATTCATCGAGAATCTCGCTCGGTCGGACGCGATCCTGATGTCAGCCATGCTACCCGCATCGAAGCCTCCCCCAGTCGCCGGTCCGTTGATTGACGCAATATAGAGCTTGTCAAAACTCGACAGCGCAAGCGGTATGCGCTGCACGCCTCTTCGCATATGGTCCCGCTTCTGGATGAGCTCCGCGTCAGGCGCCGCAACCATTGCCTTAAGGTCGACGCCCGAACAGAAACCTCTTCCCGAACCGGTCACCACTAGTACCCGTACGTCGTCGTCGTACTTCGCACACTCGATCGCGCTTACCCACTCGTCTATCATCGTGGGGCTCAGTGCGTTCAACACCTCCGGCCGGTTCAGCGTAATGGTCGCAACTCCATTTTCCTTCGTATAGATGATCTGCTCGTATGTCACCACACCCTCCCCACTCAATTGACAACGCACGTCCCCCAGTCGCCTATCTCCCTATCGGCGCAAGATAAGGAAGTCTGGTTCTTTTTGTACAGTCTCCGGTAATTGCTTGAACTTACTTTCCCTGATCACGTAAGTGCCAACATAACCCCCAAAGTTCTCCCCTACCGTGCCACGTAAAACTAGGGAAGACCGAGTACATAATCCACTACCGACTTAACGGTTTCACTCGATTTCAGTTCGGCTTGATATTGGCGGACTTGATAATATTGGCTATCTTCTGCTCAAATTCGTTGAAGTAGGTCCTGAATTCCGCCGGCTTCTGATCTGGAGCGACAATCATGGCGAGGTTCGCCAATTTCTCCTTGATCTCCTTTTCCTCGATGATCCCGCGAATCACCGTGTACAGCTTGTCAATCACCGCCTGCGGCGTGCCGGCAGGAACCAGGAAGCAAATCCAGCCGATCATTTCAAACCCCGGAAAGCCGCTTTCCGCAATGCTCGGCACGTCGGGAAGCGCCGCGATCCGTGTCGCGGTCGTCACCGCGATCGGACGCAGCTTGCCTGCACGAATGTAGGGCAATGCCGCCGAGAATCCGGAGAAGGTGAATTTTATATGTCCCCCCATGACGTCATTGAGCGAAGCCGGGTCGCCCCTGTAAGGGACGTGGACCATCGGGGCGCCGGAGCGCGCCTTGAGGACCTCCAAAGACAGGTGCATCGTGGTTGCGTTGCCCCCCGATCCGAATGCCAGACCGCCGGGTTCGTGCCGTGCCATCTCGAGCACGTCGGCCAGCGTCTTCACGGGCACTGCCGGGTTCGCAACCAGGACGATAGCGGAATCCGCGAGGCGGAGTATGGGGGTGAAATCGCGCTGCATATCATAGGGGAGCGGCCCTTTCAGCATGCTCGGATTCGAGAGGAACGACGACGACAAACCCAGAATCGTATAGCCGTCCGGCGCGGCGTGCTGGACCGCCTGGATGGCAATGATGCCGTTGCCGCCCTGACGGTTCTCAATCACGATCGGCTGCGCCAGCTTCTTGGACACCTCGGGCATAACCATGCGCATTAGGATATCCCCGCCTTGACCTGCCGCGAACGGCAGAATAACGCGAATCGGTTTGTCCGGATACTGAGAAACCTGCGATACCGGTGAGGGCTGCGCCCGGACGGCACCCGTGCCAAGCAGCATCGCCACGATCCCGACTCCATTCATGATCTTTTCCAGCATGCGTTTCATCTTCATGAGTTTCATCTCCTTATGGTTCCGTCACTCTCGATCTCTTTTGTTCACCGTCATCTTCCCGCGCGGTTCAAAGCGCAAAAAAACCATATAGCGTTGCAGCACGCACGTGTGCGTGCGTGACCGCCTCCTTGGACAGGATAGAAGAACTACCCTTCCATATCCATAAAGCTGCTGTTCGCGTTTATGGCGTAGCCGGCGCCCATCGGCCCATACCCTTTCACCGGTGGCAGCCCGTACTTCCTCCAAATCTCGTAATTCGCCCTCAGGATCCTTACGAAGAATTCCAACGGTACCGGTGGCTGGTTCTTCAGGTACGAGCCCCACTCCCTTGCCCAGCTAACGAAGCGCGGAACCACTCCGTGAGACATGTAATGCTCGAGCCCCTGCGACGTTGACTGAACAGCCTCGCTCACCGTTTCGAATCCGTAGGGCTTGCACATCTCGACCCCGCAGACGAAATTCGGGTTGACAGCGCCCTCGCCCAGGATCTCGACCGCATCGCAGGTTGTTCGCACCCAGTTCTCCCAACCAACAACCCGGCTCTTGCCCGGGTTGATGATGTTGAACAGCCGCTGGTCCCAGACCTCCATGTTCGAGTTGTGGGCGTCCATACCCAGTTCCCGGTACTGTCTCATGATATCTTTCGGTTTGGGCCCAGTTTGAATAACGCAGGTAACGCGGTGAGGGACAACTTCCCTCACGGCTCTGAGGTATCCCCAATAGAACTCGTCTTCGGTCTTGCCGTTCATGGTTTTCAGGATCGCCCCACCGCTAATGATGAACATAGTTAGTCGGTAGTCTGGGTCCGTCTGCTCCTTGTAAATCGTCTCCATGACCTGAGCCACTTGGTCTAATTGTTTGAAGGGAGCCGAAAGAGCCCGTTTGCCGGCCTTTTTTAGTTGACGAGCATTGGAGTTGATATCGCAAAATTGACATTCCTCCTTTGGCCCCCAGTACTGGCAGTACCGGAAAGCGGTAATAAAAGCCACATGATTCCACACCATGGGTACTACGTCGCGATAGAGCGTGCCGTCGTCAAAGGTGTAGGAGTAGTACTTTGGAGCAGGCGGGTATTCGACGTTGGCGATAACGCGGCCACTCAGCTCGTCCTTGAGGACCAATTGACCGTCCACGACGTCGATCAGGTACGGCGAATCAGGGAAGTATCTAGTCGCAAAGAAAGTGCGCCGCAGACCGTAGGGCCCCGCGAACATCTTCATGTCTTCCGGAACGCTTGATGCCTCCTGGCGCTGCATATCGTCCATCTTGACCGAGTCGTACGAGAAAAGCCGATATGACTTGACTCGGCACCCAGGCGTAGCATCCAGAGCGGCCTGGCTGAAGCTTACTCCAAGGCGTAACACATCTTCCTTGACGATCACTTCCCTCGGCATATCTGAAAAGCGATTGAAGAACTCTTCGAGCTCGGTGGCTCGGGGTTTCATCTCAGAGAAGGACTGCCTTTTCTTTTCCATGAGTTCTTCCTCGCTGGTTTGTCGATGCAACTCAGGCCGCTTGCGCGGATGGCGCTTGTTTGTATTTGTCCGGGTGCGCCATAGCCGGTTATCTATAATGCAGTGCAGCGTTTAGTCTGGAGTACTCGACGACGCGCAATCCAAATAGGCGATAGGAAATTCAATCCCGCCTCATTTCGCGCGTCGGGCCGATGGCAGCGGTTTGCTGCTGATTCTTAGCGCCGCCGAGTATCGCGCCCATAGAATGTTGCGCCCGCGCCCGGCCGATTGCAATGCCGGTTTGGTCGAAATGGCGCGAATTCTGAGACACGCGGGGCAATCGAGTGGTGCGGGGGGCAAGTGCGTGCCGCGCTTGACGGTCTTGAAACCGCGCCGGATACAGCGGCGCTGGCGCGCCTGCTATTGCCCTGACTGCGCGCGTTGCCCGCGCAGCCACGGCGAGCGGTAGGCGCGGATGTATTGCGGCGGATAGCCGACTTCGCCGCCCAGGGCTGCCGCGGCCCGCCACGCCCAGTGGGGATCGCTGAGCATGCCGCGCGCAAACGCGACCAGGTCGCACTGGCCTTCGCCGATCGCGCGGTTCACGTGGTGCGGATCGAACAGCATCCCCACGCCCATCACCGGCAGGCCCGAGGCATTCTTCACCGCGGTGGCCAGCGGCAGCTGGTGGCCTTCGCCGATCGCGATCTGCTGCTTCAGCGACAGCCCGCCGCTGGACACGGTCAGATAATCGCAGCCGCGCGCCTTGAGCTGCCGCGCGAATTCGCAAGTCTCTTCCAGCGTCCAACCGCCTTCGAGCCAGTCGGTCGCCGACACCCGGACGCCGGCCGGACGGTCATCCGGCCACGCGGCGCGCACGGCGTCGAACACTTCGAGCGGAAAGCGCATCCGGTTTTCCAGACTGCCGCCCCACTGATCGGTGCGCGTATTGCAGAGCGGCGAGAGAAAGCCGTGCAACAGGTAGCCGTGCGCGATATGCAATTCCAGCAGGTCGATGCCGATCCGCGCCGCCCGCCGCGCGGCAGCGGCGTGCGCTTCGCGCACCGTGGCGAGACCCGCCGCATCCAGCGCCAGAGGTTCGGGCCAGCCGGTGTCGTAAGGCGCACTGGTGCAGCTCACGGTTGGCCAGGGCTGCTCGGCGGGCGGCAATGGTTCGCCGCGGCCCTCCCACGGCCGGCGGGCCGAGCCTTTCCTCCCCGAATGCGATAGCTGGAGGCCCAGCTTCGCACCGCCGTGCCGCCGGCAGAAGACCAGCACGCGGCCCAGCGCCTCCTCGTTGTCGTCGGAGTAGAGGCCGAGGCAGCCATGGGTGATGCGCCCGCGCTCTTCGACGTGCGTGGCCTCGACGATGACCAGGCCGGCGCCCGACACCGCGAACTGGCCCAGATGCATCAAGTGCCAGTCGGTCGCGCTGCCTTCGATCGCGCTGTACTGGCACATTGGCGAGACCACGATGCGGTTCGCCAGCTCGACGCCGCGCAAGGCCAGCGGGCTCAGCAGTGGGGCAGTCATGCGTGGTCTCCAATAGTCTCCGGCATTCGTTCGGGCTCCGGCGCGGCGCGCCAGTCCATGGGACTCGGCTGCGGAGCGCCGATCGGCGTGCCCAACCGAGGCGGCGTGCGCTCCAGCCGCAGCGGTGAGCGGAGCCGTTCCCATTCGGTCCCGTTCGCATCGGCGCGCCGCACGATGCCGGTGCTTACGGTTCCGATCGCCAGGCTGGCGCAGCCCTCGTAACTAAGCCTGCTCCCTGACGCGATAAAACGCGCTGATTCCGGCCTGTTCGCGAAGCTCAGCGGCATCCTCGCCCCGCGCGGCCGTCTGGTAGGGGATGCCAATGGCGTCGGCGATGCGAACGAAACCATGGAATCCGGCGATGATCGCGGCGGTATCCACCGTGGCATCGTTGCCCAGGGCATCGAATACGGCCTTGCGCGCCACAGCGACACGCGGGAAATCCCGTTGCACGACCGCCTCGGCAAATTCAACCAGGATTTCTGCATTGGCGATCCCGGTGGCATCGCTCAATCCCCGGGTAACGTCGCTGAGTTCGACTGCATCGTTGCTGATCTTGCTGCTCTCACGGAGCATGAAGGCGTGTGCAGTGGTTCAATAAGCGCACTGATGCAGCGCCGAAACCCTCGCGGCGATCAATTCCGTCTGAGGTCGTGTGATGGCGCGGATCGTCTTGTCGAACTGGTAGACGATCTCACCGGGCAAGTAGTGGCTATTGGCCATGGCCCAGTAATCGCGCATCGATCGCGGCACCATCGACAGGCCGCGGTAGATGTAGCTGGCCTTGGGGTTGGGATACATCGGGCCGTCGCTCTCAACCACGTCGGGCGGCTCGACGATCGGCAGCCAGGCGGCCTTTTTCCGGGCGCCAGGGGGCCGATAACGCGTCGGCTCGCCGGCCCCCGGTGCGGGCAGCGCACGGTCGGGAAGGCCCAGTGCCAGCGTGCAGGTATCCATGATCGAGACCGAGGCAATGATGCCGACGATCTCCACATATTCGCCCTCGCTCACCCCCCCATCCAGCACGGACCGGGACCACTTTTCGCTCAGCCTGCCCGGATCATTGACCAGGCGATGAATGAGTTCGATTTCCGGCGCGCTCAGCGCGCCCAGATGTTCGTGGGATCCCTTGACGCCGTAGGGTGACAGCGCTTCCTTGATCTGGCGGCAGAACTTGCACTGGCGCGCCTGACGCACTTCGGCGGCCACGGCGACACGACGTTCGGCCGTGAGCCAGGTGCCGGGCGCGCCGATTGCTTCCCAGGCCTTGCGATGCGATTCGACCAGATCCGGCCGGATTGAATAACTGCTTTGGTCAAATGAAGACGTGCCGCTCTTGGATTGCTGCTGTTGCGTCATCGATTTCTCCTCCTTGCAGTTTCGACCAACTATGATTGATAGTCACTTCGCGCGCGCACAATCCTGTCATGTACCTGTGGCACAGTCAATCGATGCGTGGCGAAACGATAGGAAATTCAATCCTGCCTCTTTTTGCGCGGCGGACCCTCCTGCGGTGTTGTACTCGCGTTACCATCTATTCGTAGGCTCCCCTGTTCCTTGAACGTTCAGGCCGCCCTTTCACGCCCTTGGGCGCGGTCTTTCGCACTCGGACACCGCGCTTGGTCAACGCGTTGGCCCAACCCGGCACCGCCTTGCCCAGCTTGTCGAGCAACCGGTCGAGCTGCCTGACCTCTGCGCTCGTCAAGCACGCCAGCATTGACAGCCCAGAACCACAACCCGCATCAAGAAACCGGCGTCCACGTATCTCGTCCGACAGAAATAAGCTTGTCAGGCCGCGACTGGCTTCGGCAATGCTTTCCGCATTGACCGTCTTGATAAATGATTGCCAGTTTTCACCAAACGCAAAGTGGCTTTGCAATTGTCTGGGATCATTTGCCATCACCCCGCTATCCGCATCAGTCCCGCTCGCGAATAAAAGCGTCGGGCAGCGGACGGTCCGGCTCGCCGGTATATTCATAGGGCAAGCCGACCATCAGTTGCAGCGAAGGTTCTTGCCGCATCTGCTCCATAATGTCGGCAATCACTCCAGGCCCCAGCGACAGCATAGCGACAAAGGTCATTTCCGGCGGCTCGAAACCAAGCTCCAGCAATGTGCAGGCGAAACGCCCGTCAATATTGATGCATAAATCAGCGCGCTTGGGGTGTTTGATATATTCTGCATGCACCGCTTCATAGAGCAAGGTTTTCTCGCTGACAAAGCCATGCTTGGCCGCAACCTCGCGCAAGCGAATAGAGCGCGGATCGGTTTTGACGAATAGCGGATGGCCAACGCCCGGCATGCGGTGCTTGGCCGCGTTGTATTCCGCCACCACGCGGACCGCAGTTTCGGCAATGCTGAGATTCCCGGCGCGCATTAGCGCTTCCCAGCGGCGGATTTCCTCGCCACAATGCTGCGGAAACATGGTGTAATCACCGCCCGCCATGAACGCGCCCATGAACGCCAGAAACGGTTGTTGCGGATTAGCGCTGATCAAAGTGCGGGCGATGCTCCAATAGGTATAACCGATCATCCCGGTAAGCACCGCATCAAGCACTTTGGTTTCGGCATCGCTCGGCAAACGGCCGCGCAAGGTCAGAAAGAAACTCTCCGTATACGTCATATTGCCGCAAATCTGGGTCTGCGGATAACCGCGCACAAACACGCCGTCCTGGCGGGTGTCGCACGCCTCGACGGTAAGCGGTGTAAAGCCGGGGGTTCTATGCGCCACGAGTTGTCCTTTTCCTATGAAAGAGAATTAGTCGGACTAACGCTGCCTGGGCAATACGCCGGACTCGGGCGGGTGGGAACCGGGAATAACATTGTATTTATCGAAATCGCCCACCCCCTCCTCCGCCAATGCCGCGTCGTCGATAAAAAAATTTCCGGTGCAAGCGCGGCTGTCCCGGGTCAGGATGGCGTGGGCCGCGTCGGCCATGATCTCCGGCTTGCGGCAGCGGGCCGGGTCCACCGCTTCGCCCAGCATGCGCACCGCAGCGGTGAGAATAACGGTGCGGGGCCACAGGGCGTTCACCGCAATACCATCTTCCCTGAACTCCTCCGCCATGCCGATCACGCACAGACTCATGCCATATTTGGCGATGGTGTAGGCCACGTGATTCTTCAACCAGCGGGGATCGGTATTGGGGGGCGGAGCGAGGGTAAGGATGTGGGGATTGGCGGCCTTTTTGAGATGGGGCAGGCAAGCCTGGGAGCAAACGAACGTGCCCCGGGCATTGATCCCCATCATCAGGTCAAAGCGCTTGATGGACGTGTCCAGGGTGCCCGTCAGGCTGATGGCGCTGGCATTGTTCACCAGAATATCGATCCCGCCAAAACGCGCCACCGCCCGCTCCACCGCGTCACGCACCGCCATCTCGTCGCGAATGTCCACCGCCAGGGGCCAGGCCCGGCCGCCGGCGGCCTCCACCTCCTCGGCGGCGGTGTAGATGGTGCCGGGCAGCTTGGGGTGGGGCTCGACAGTCTTGGCCGCGATCACCACGTTGGCGCCGTCCGCCGCCGCCCGCAGGGCGATGGCCTTGCCGATACCCCTGGAGGCCCCGGTAATGAACAGCGTCTTGCCGGCTAAGGATCTCATGGATCCCCCAGCTAATCCAGCTTGATGCCGGCCTTCTTGATGACCGTGCCCCAGCGTTCGGTCTCGGATTTCAGATATGCCGCCAATTGCTCCGGGGTGCCGCCTTCCAGAATCGCGCCCTGCGCCAGCATCCGCTCCTTGTTGGTGGGATCGTTGGTGTATTTCTGAATTTCGGTGTTGATCCGGTTGACGATGTCTTTGGAAGTACCCGCCGGGGCCATGATGCAGTACCATGTGGAAGCCTCGAAACCGGGGTAGCTCTCGGCGATGGCCGACACATCCGGCAGCGACGGAAACCGCTTCAACGAGGCCACCGCCAAGGCTTTCAGTTTGCCGCTCTTGATGTGGGGTTCGGGGACTACTAGACCGTCGAACAATAAGTGTATTCGCCCGGCCAGCAAGTCAATGGAGGCAGGCGCATTGCCTTTATATTGGACACTCTCGAAGGCCGCCCCGGAAACCTGCTCCAAAATCTTGATGGCCAGATGGGGCGGGGTGCCTTTGCCCGGGGCGCCGAAATTGAGCTTGCCGGGATTGGCCTTGGCATAGGCGATGAGTTCCTTGAAGGAGTTGGCGGGAACCGCGGGGTGGGCCACCAGCACATAGGGCAACACCGCAATCTTGCCCACCGGAACGAAATCCTTTTCGGGGTTGTAGGGCAGCTTGCTGAACAAGTGCTGATTGATATTCAGCGCGGTGCCCGTCGAAAAAAACAGCGTATAACCGTCGGGGGCCGATTTGGCCACCGCTTCGGCGGCGATGATGGAGCTGGCTCCCGGGCGGTTTTCCACCGCCAATTGCTGACCCAAGCCTTCAGTTATTTTTTGAGCGATAGTCCGAGCCAGCACGTCGGAGGCCCCCCCTGCGGCATAAGGAACGATCAGTCGGACAGGCTTGCTGGGGTAGGATTGAGCGAACGAGAATCCGGCTGCCGATAGCGCCAGCCCCAAAGCCAGCAGTACCGAAAGAGTTTTAAGATTTTTCATGACGCTCCTCTTGAATTAAATGATGTGTTCATTCTTCAGGCGGCCGATTTCCGCTTCGGAAAACCCCAGCCGGTCGCGGTAAATCTCGAGGTTGTCTTGGCCCAGATCCGGGCCCAGCGAACGGAATTTCCCGGGCGTTCTGGACAGGCGCGGCAACACATCGGGGATGACTATTTTTCCGGCGCGGGGATCCTCGGCCTCTATCAAGGTTTTCCGGGCTTGAAAGTGCTCATCTTCGAAGATGTCGGCGATGGTGTTGATGGGGCCGGCGGGCACGTCCCCGGCCAGACAACGACGCAAGACTTCGTCTTGGGGGAGACTCCCGACCCAAGCGGCAAGCGCCTGGTTCACCGCATCGCGCCCGATTACCCGTTGCGCCAGAGTGGCGTATTTGTCCAGCAGATCCGGCCGCCCCATGAGGGTGGCCAGGCGCTCGAATAGCTTGTCAGCGGTGCAGGCGATTACGATCCACTTGCCGTCCTGGGTCCGGTAGTGGTTATTGGGTACCGCGTTAGGGTCCTCCGCCCCCATTCTTTCCCGAATGAAGCCGGTTTTCGCATAGGCGGGCGCCAGTTCATCGAGCATGCGAAAAATTCCCTCATATAAACTGACATCCACGGACTGACCTAGCCCATCCCGCTGGCGGGCGGTGTAGGCCATCATGGCGCCCAGCGCTCCGTACATCCCCCCCAGATAATCCCCCAGGGCCGCCGACCCCGGCATGAGCGGGGGGCCGTCCGGTTCGCCGGTGACATGGGCGATTCCGGAAAATCCGAAGGCGATGCGCGCAACCCCCGGACGATTCCGGTAGGGGCCATCTTGGCCATATGCTGAAATGCGGATCAGAATGAGATCTTCCTTGATGCTTTTCAGGGTTTCATAACCCAATCCCCAGCCCTCCAGGGTGCCGGGCCGAAAATTCTCCACCAGGATGTCGCAGTCGGCCACCAGGCGCTTGAGGATATCGGCGCCTTCCTTTTTCCGCAGATCCAGGGTGATGGCCTTTTTGTTCCGGTTCTCGCTGAGCCAGTTCAGAGTTGACCCAGTTTCCGTCATCGTTCCGATGTAGCGGAAGGGGTCGCCTTGGCCGGGCAGTTCGACCTTGATCACTTCTGCGCCGAACTCGGCCAGCAGCGTCGCGCAGAAAGGGCCCGCCAGCCGGGTGGCAATATCCAGAACGCGAACCCCGGAAAGGGGCGGCAACGCTTTATTATTCACGCAGGTTTCCTTCTATTGGGAATTACTGAATTGAGTGACGCCACCCCACCGTTCGTGCTGAGCCCGTCTAAGCAACGATAGGAAATTCAATCCCGCCTCATTTCGCGCGTCGGGCCGATGGCAGCGGTTTGCTGCTGATTTATAGCGCCGCCGAGCATCGCGCCCATCGGATGTTGCACCTGCGCGTGGCCGATTGCAATGCCGGTTTGATCGAAATGGCGCGAATTCCGAGACACGCGGGGCAATCGAGTGGTGCGAAGGGCAAGTGCGGCCGCACTTGCCCCTCGCACTACGCTACGCGTGTCGGGGACCGGGTGGTAGGCGATGGGGATGAGCGCGTTTCGCGGCCACTCGGGCGCTTGCGCGGGCGCGCCCCCGCTCGGCGGGATCCGGCGCCCAGCGTCCGAGGTGCTCGACCCACCCCTACCCGTCCCGGACAGGGCTGTGAAACGACTCAGCGCCGATGATAGTGCGGATTCCCGTGCGAAAGTAGGACATTGCCAGGCACCCCGAAGCCAGCCCCCTGTCCGATCCGGGTGGTGGAGTTTTTATTATGGGCTTTTTCCTCGGTAGTCTGCTGTTCGCCCTGTCAGAAAGATAGCGGCGCTGCGCCCCTTAGCAATCTGGCCGCATAACGGGGTTATTCGGTGATTTCCGCAGAATTTCCCTGACGGGCGGCAGCGAGGCTTTTTCGGGCCAACCAGCAGCTCGCGATCCCGGTGCAGGCCACTAGGGCCATCAGGCCGAACAGCCGGCCATAGCTCCCCAGGATGTCGTGCAGGGCGGTGAAAGCCGGAACCCCCAGCAGGATGCCTCCGCTGGAATAGAACATCGAGGCGCCGGATATGGTGCTGATCTGTCCAGCCGGAGAATGGCGGGCCAGGACGGCGTGGAACACGCCGTTCCAGCCGATGGCGGTGGCGCCGTAGATGACGAACACGCCGTAGACGGCCAGCCTGGACCACTCCGGGGTGACCGCCACCGCTCCCAGGCTGGCTCCGGCCATCAACCCTCCGATGATCCCCAGCACCTCGAGCCCGTTGCCGAGGCGGTCGGCGATCCATCCCCAGGCCAGCCGCCCCATCACTCCCCCCAGTTGCATGACGGAAAACACCGCGCCGGCCTCCAGCAGCGAAAATCCTCCCTCCGTGACCAGCGCGGTGACCACGAAAGTAGTCAGACAGACTTGCACCACGACATAAGCGGTGGTGATGACCATGAGCCAGCGCAGCACGGGAACGGTTTGGGCCAGGGACAGAGCGGAGAAGGGGTTTTGCAGCAACCCGATTCTCGGATTGCGGTCGGTGTCCCAGCTTCTGTGCAGCGGTTCCAGCAGGACCATTGCGACCAGGGCAGCAGCCGCCGCGACGCCGAACGCGGTCTGCCAGCCCAGCGCCAAGGCGACAGCGGGGGCGATGGCGCCGGCCACCATGCCGCCGATGGGAACCCCGGTTTGCTTGATGGAGAAGATGAAGTTGATGGAGCCGGTTGTGCCGAACCGCACCAGCAGATGGGAGCTGGCGGGAGTGATGAGACCATAGCTGGTTCCCACCACTAAAGCCCCCAAGGCCATGGCCGGCAGGTTAGGAATGGCCGAAACCAGGCAGCCGATGGCAATGACACCCAGCGCCACTTGGACGGCCCGCCCGGCTCCCCAGCGGCGGACCAGGTTGCCGCTGAACAAGGAAGCGGCCATGGCGCTGGCGTAGATGAGAGTGACGTAGTAGCCGACCAGCACGGGGGAGACTTGCATGGAGGCCGCCACCTTGGGGGCGATGGTGGGCAGTATCGCGCTGGCGCTGGAGGCGACCACTTGTGCACCCAAGGTGACGGTAACGACGGTGACTATGCGGTTTTGCAGCGGCGTCGAATTATTGTTGGGCGGGACATTCATTATGGGTCGGCTGTAAGTTTTAAGGTGGATGACGATGGGATGCCCTTGTGAGCCAAGCAGCGGGCAAGCGCCCCGCTGCGGATCGTCAAAGCCAGCAGCCCGAAGAGAGGCGTGTAGCTACCCAGCACCTGATGCAGGGCGGCGAAGGCCGGCACTCCCAACAGAATTCCCAAGCTGAAATAGAACACGGAGATCCCGGATACCGTGCTGACCTGTCCGGACATTTCGCGCGTCGGGCCGATGGCAGCGGTTTGCTGCTGATTTGGCGCCGCCGAGCATCGCGCCCATGGGATGTTGCGCCTGCGCCCGGCCGATTGCAATGCCGGTTTGGTCGAAACGGCGCGAATTCCGAGACGCGCAGGGCGACCAGCAGTTCCTCCTGGTTGCCCTCGTCCAGCACCGAATTCAGGTATTCGGCGGCGAACTGCAGCTCCTTGCGAAAACTCGCGATCGTTGCTTCTTCGTGATCGCGAAAAGGCAGAACCTTTACTTTGTGTTGCATGGCAACCGCCGTTGATAGTCGCCCAAATATTCAACCGCCCGCTTTGATGCCGGCGAAGTGCTACGCCGCGCTCAACTTCGCGTACTCCAGCGCCAGCCACTTCATCCCCTGGCGGCCGAAATTGATCTGCACGCGCGCATCCGGTCCCTGGCCTTCGGCGTCGACGATCACGCCCTGGCCGAACTTGGCGTGGACCACGTTCTGGCCGATGCGCCAGCCGAGCTGGGTCGCGCGCGCCAGGCTCCTGGGCATCGCCGCGTTCCGCGCCGACGCAGGCACCGGCTGGGCTAAAGGCTGGCCGCTCACGCGCGGCGTCAACCATTTCACCAGTCCGGCGGGTATCTCGTCGAGAAAGCGCGAGGCCACGTTGTAGCGCGTCTGCCCGTGCAGCATGCGGTTCTGCGCGAACGACAGATACAGGCGCGCGCGCGCGCGGGTGATGGCGACGTACATCAGGCGCCGCTCCTCTTCCAGGCCGTCGCTCTCCTTGCGGCTCTGCTCGTGCGGGAACAGGCCCTCTTCCAGCCCGGTGACGAACACCGCCTGGAATTCCAGGCCCTTGGCCGAATGCACGGTCATCAACTGCAGCGCGTCCGAGCCCTCGCCCGCCTGGTGCTCGCCCGCCTCGAGCGCGGCGTGCGCCAGGAACGCAGTCAGATCCTGATGCTCGTCCTCTTCCTGCACGAATAGCGCCGCCGCGTTGACCAGCTCCTGCAGGTTCTCCAGCCGGTCGGCGCCGTCCTTCTCCGCCTGGAAATGCGCGAGCAGCCCCGAGCGCGCCAGCATGTGCTCGACGATCTCGGGCAGGGCGAGGCCTTCGGTTTCCTTGCGCAAGGCCGCGATCATGGCGACGAAGGCGCCGAGGGAATTGCCCGCCTTGCCGACTAGCTGCGGCACCGCGTTGTAGAGGCTGGTGTTGCCGGCCTTGGCCGCATCCTGCAGCGCTTCGAGCGAACGCGCACCAATGCCGCGCGCGGGAAAATTGACCACGCGCAGGAACGCGCTGTCGTCCTCGGGACTGGCGATCAGGCGCAGATAGGCCAGCGCGTGCTTCACTTCCATGCGCTCGAAAAAGCGCAGCCCGCCATAGACGCGGTAGGGGATGCCGGCGGAGAACAGCGCGTGCTCGAGTATGCGCGACTGCGCGTTGGAGCGGTAGAGCACGCCGATTTCGAGCCGCGCCAGGCCGTCGCGGTGGAGCGCCTCGACTTCCTCGGCCAGCCAGTGGGCCTCGTAGCCGTCGGTCTGCGCCTCAAAAATCCGCAGCGGCTCGCCGTGCCCGGCCGAGGTCCACAGGTTCTTGCCCAGGCGCTTCCGGTTATTGGAAATGAGCGCGTTGGCCGCGTCGAGGATGTTGCCGTGCGAGCGGTAATTCTGCTCCAGGCGGATCACGTTCTCGACGTGGAAGTCGCGCTCGAAATCGGCCATGTTACCCACATTCGCCCCGCGGAAGGCGTAGATCGACTGGTCGTCGTCCCCGACCGCAAAAATCACGCTGTTCGCTCCGGTAAGGAGCTTGAGCCAGCGGTATTGCAGGCGGTTGGTGTCCTGGAACTCATCCACCAGGATATGGCGGAAGCGCCCCTGGTAGTGTTCGCGCAGGATTTCGTTTTTCGACAGCAGCTCGAAGCTCCGCAGCAGCAACTCGGCGAAATCGACTACGCCCTCGCGCTGGCACTGCTCGTCGTAAGCGGCGTAGATCTCGGCGTAGCGGCGGCTGAACTCGTCGTAGGCCTCGGCCGCGCTCGCGCGCCTGCCTTCTTCCTTGTTGGCGTTGATGAAATACTGCACCTGCTTCGGCGGAAAGCGAACTTCGTCCACGTTCATCGCCTTCAACACGCGTTTCACCAGCGCCAGTTGGTCGGCCGAGTCGAGGATCTGAAACAGTTGCGGCAGTCCCGCGTCGCGGTAGTCGGCGCGCAACAGGCGGTTGCAGAGGCCGTGGAAAGTGCCCACCCACATGCCGCGCGTGGAAATGGGCAGCATGGCGGAGATGCGCGTGAGCATTTCCTTCGCCGCCTTGTTGGTGAACGTGACCGCGAGAACGTCGGCAGGGCTGACGTTGCCGGTCTGGATCAGCCAGGCAATGCGCGTGGTGAGCACGCGCGTCTTGCCCGAGCCGGCGCCGGCGAGGATCAGCGCGGACTGGTTCGGAAGCGTTACGGCGGCGAGCTGTTCGGGGTTGAGATTGGCGAGAAGCGACATCGGGCGGCACGCGTTTTTTTACAATTACGATTCTACCGCAGCGGCAGGCGCGGGCAGCCGGCGATTTCGCGACCGTGTGCAATATTGCATGCCGAGGCCGCGCCCCAACGGGACTTTCCCTCGAGGAGAATCGAGACCTTCGGGGGCGAAGGCTGAGCAGTCTGCTTTCGGTGTTCTCCGAAAGCGAGATCGTTCGCGTAGTCGATCCGCAAACGGGAGCTCAGAATGCCGATTCCATGGATGCCTACCTCGACACCCTGGGCTCGGCCACGCCCATCTTGCCGCGGATTGAACCGGCCAGCGCCTCGGCTTCGGCCTTCGAGGGCAAATGCGCCAGGCGCAAGAGGTAGATGCGTTTCTCGCCCGACATCGCCGGCCAGATCTGGGCGGCATAGCCGGCGGCGCGCAGCGCGTCGTATAGCTTGAGCGCCTCCTCCTGGGTTTCGACGCTCGCGGCGATCACTTTCCATTTCCCGCCGCGGTACGCCGCGCCCGATCCGGGCGCAATTTGGGTCTCGGCCGACCAGATCCTGAGCTGCTCCGGATCGACCGGCGCCACCGGCAGCGGCGGCGCGTTCCTGGGCGCGATGTAGAAAGACAGGGGCTGGTCCATCAGGATGGGCTGGTCCTGGCCGCGCTGCACCTCGATTTTGCCCTCGATCAGGCAGACGATGTCCTTGTCCGCGGCGGCCTTGCCCCAAACGTCGGTGCCGCGTATGCCCGCGGTCACCGTTGCGATGGTGATGTTGATGTTGCGCCGGCGCTGCGACCGCAGCACATCGGTGGTGATGCGGAACGCGCCCTGCAACACGTTCATCGCGGCGGCGAAGACCCTGTCCCTGCCCTGCCCCATGCGGTCGAGCTTGAGCGTGCCGTTTTCGCCTAACCTGACGAGGGAGCCTTCGGCCATTTTCAGCAGCAGCTTCGAGTTCGCGCCGGTGCGCAATTGGTCTGTGTCTTTCAGCTCCATGCCGGGGGCGAGCGGGATTCTGGCGCTGCCGCGCTCCACCCAGGCTGGCATCTGCACCGCTTCGACCACGGCGTTTGGCGTAGCCGCCACCGCAAGTTGCGCCGCCAACAGCAGCACTGCGCCGGCGAATCCCAAAGAAAGCGTTTTCATGATGCATTCCTCCTGAGTCAACAATGCGACCGCCGCAGCCGGTCGGTCAGGTTCGAGGAGCGGCCTTGTATAATGCGCCAATTGTCACACATTGAAACCTTCATGCAAGCCCAGTATCACGCCGAAACCATCGAGCGCGCAGCCCAGAAGCATTGGGACAAAACCCAGGCATTCCGCGCCACCGAGGAGCCGCCGGGAACAGGCGGCCGCCCGAAATATTATTGCCTGTCGATGTTCCCCTACCCTTCGGGCAAGCTGCACATGGGGCACGTCAGAAACTACACCATCGGCGATGCGCTCACGCGATTCCACCGCATGCGCGGCTACAATGTGCTGCAGCCCATGGGCTGGGACGCATTCGGGTTGCCGGCCGAGAACGCCGCCATGGCCAACAGCGTGCCGCCGGCGAAGTGGACCTACGACAACATCGCCTACATGAAACAGCAGCTCCAATCGCTGGGCTTCGCCCTGGACTGGTCGCGCGAGGTCACCACCTGCCGGCCCGAGTACTACAAGTGGAACCAATGGCTGTTCCTGCGCATGCTGGAAAAAGGCCTGATGTATCTGAAGACGGGCACGGTCAACTGGGATCCGGTGGACCAAACCGTGCTCGCCAACGAACAGGTCATCGACGGCCGCGGCTGGCGCACCGGCGCGCTGGTGGAAAAGCGCGAGATCCCGATGTACTACCTGAAAATCACCGCTTACGCCGAAGAACTGCTCGCCGCGCTCGGCTCGCTCCCCGGCTGGCCCGAGCGGGTGAAGACCATGCAGGCCAACTGGATCGGCAAGAGCCACGGGGTGAATTTCGGATTCCCCTACGCCATAGCCGGCGAACAAAAGCTGCTTAAGGTATTCACCACCCGCGCCGACACCATCATGGGCGTGACCTTCTGCGCCGTGGCGGCCGAGCATGCGCTCGCCACATATGCTGCTAGAAACAATCCGCAGCTTGCGGCATTCATCGAAGAGTGCCAGCGCGTCGGGGTGCAGGAAGCCGACATCGCGCTGCAGGAAAAGAAGGGCATGCCCACCGGCCTTAGCGTGACCCATCCGATCTCCGGTGAAAGCATCCCCGTCTGGGTCGGCAATTATGTTCTGATGAGCTACGGCGAAGGCGCGGTAATGGGCGTGCCGGCGCACGACGAACGCGACTACGCCTTCGCGCTGAAATACGATCTGCCGATCAAGTGCGTAATCCGCCATCCCGCCGGCGACAGCGTGCCCGAGCCGTGGAAGCCCGAGTACGCCGAGTACGGCAGTTGCATCAATTCGGGCAAATACGACGGCCTGGATTACGCGCAGGCGACCGACGCCATCGCCGCCGACCTGCGCGCCAAGGGCCTGGGCGACAAGCAGGTGGTGTGGCGCTTGCGCGACTGGGGCATCTCGCGCCAGCGCTATTGGGGCACGCCGATTCCCATCATCCACTGCGATGGCTGCGGCGCGGTGCCGGTGCCTGACAAGGATCTGCCGGTGACGCTGCCCGAGGACCTGGTGCCCGACGGTTCGGGCAACCCCCTGAACAAGCATGCGGCCTTTCGCGACTGCTCCTGTCCGCGTTGCGGCAAGCCGGCGAGGCGCGAGACCGACACCATGGACACCTTTGTCGATTCGTCCTGGTACTACATCCGTTATGCCTGCCCCGGCGCGGCGCGGATGGTGGACGAGCGCGTGAACTACTGGCTGCCGGTGGACCAGTACATCGGCGGCATCGAGCACGCCATCCTGCACCTCCTCTACTCGCGCTTCTGGACCAAGGTGATGTGCGACTTGAAGCTGGTCGAATTCGAGGAGCCGTTCGCGAACCTGCTCACCCAGGGCATGGTATTAAACGAGATTTACCTGCGCAAGAGCGGCGCCGGGCGCATCACCTACTACAACCCGGCCGAGATCGAGTGGCGGCTGGACGACAAGGGCCAGCGCGCCCACGCCGTGCTCATGGCCGACGGCGAGGCGGTGGAGTCCGGCGGCATCGGCACCATGTCCAAATCGAAGAACAACGGCGTCGACCCGCAGGCCCTGATCGAGACCTACGGCGCCGACACCGCGCGCTTTTTCATGATGTTCGCCAGCCCGCCCGAGCAGACGCTCGAGTGGTCCGACTCCGGCGTGCAGGGCGCATACCGGTTTCTGAAACGATTGTGGGCATTCGCGCACGGGCACCAAGGCGAGCTCGGCCAAGGCGCGGGCCATAAGACATCGCGCCAAGCAGACTGGAGCAAAGCACCGCCGCAACAGCGGGAATCGCGCCGGGAAATTCATCTGACGCTGAAGCAGGCGAACTACGATTTGAACAAACACCAGTTCAACACCGTCGCCTCCGCCTGCATGAAAATTCTGAATGCGCTGGAGCGCGTCTCAGCCGCGGCAAAGCGCGCTCAAGCGCAGGACGCAGCGGATGCGGGCGCGGCGGCCAACTCGATCCTCGCCGAGGGCATGTCCGTTTTGCTCAGATTGCTCGCGCCCATCGCGCCGCACATCACGCATGAACTGTGGCGCGAACTCGGCTATGGCGAGGACATCCTCCATGCCCCGTGGCCCGAGCCCGATCCGGCGGCGCTGGAGCAGGATGAGATCGACCTCGTGGTGCAGGTGAACGGCAAGCTGCGCGGCAATATCCGCGTCGCCAGGACCGCCGGCAAGGAGGCCATCGAAGCTGCCGCGCTGGCGAACGAGCAGGTGCGCAAATTCGTCGCCGGCCAGAGCGTGAGAAAAGTCGTCGTCGTGCCCGGCCGGCTGGTGAATGTGGTAGTTTAGAGGCGTAGAGTTGTATACGCGGCGGCTTGAATCGCGCCCCGCGTTGCTGCAGTGTGGCGATTTTGCGCGGACGAAAAACCGACCGCGCGCAATCTACGATCTTGGATAAAAGCAAACCCCAAACCGTTGTTGCTTTTATCCATAACCGTGTTTTGGGTACGGATGTGTTTTTTATCCGTACCCAAAACACGGTTGGCGCGCGCGAGCGCGCAAATGCCGCTGCCCCGGTATCGGTCGAAGTAGACGGATATATCGAGCGGAAGTGATCGGACTTGCGCGGACGGCGGCCCGTCCGCGCGGATCGTCGATTGGGCACGGATGAAAAGCACATCCGTGCCCAATCGACGATCTTGGATAAAAGCAAACCCGAAACCGTTGTTGCTTTTCTCCATAACCGTGTTTTTGCTGCGGAGGTGTTTTTTATCCATGGCAAAAACACGGTTGGCGCGCGTGGCGTGCGACAGTATTTCGGACGACGTACATGGGAACATGCATGCGTATTCTGGCAATAGCCGTACTGGGATTCGTAACTTCCGCCTGCGGCTTCCAACTGCGCGGCCAGGCCACGCTGCCGTTCGAGACCCTGTACGTCGCCATTCCCGAAATCTCGCTCATGGGAACCGAGTTGAAGCGCAATATCATCGC
>Ga0082335_1004509_pt1 | contig 20750 bp, 16 predicted proteins | sample Subgrocontami58m_FD_72375 | JGI IMG/M metagenome (GOLD analysis project Ga0082335, IMG submission 72375) | Subsurface groundwater microbial communities from S. Glens Falls, New York, USA - GMW37 contaminated, 5.8 m (SPADES assembly) (version 2) ... | reverse complement strand
GGTCATGAACGGCTCGAGCGACGGCATGTGCAGCGTGAATCGCCAGCCGGCGAGCCCCTTCGCTTTCGCGCTGCGGGCCGCCGCCGCCTTCGCGTGGGCCGGCAGTCCACGCAGGCGCGCCTCGTCCTTCTCGTCGACGATCAGCTGCCAGGCGTTGGTCGCATCGAGGACGTTCTCTGCGTATTTTTGGGTCAGCTGCGCCAGCTCGGTTTGCAGCGCCTCGAGTCGCGTGCGCTGCGCCGGCGGCAAATCCGCGCCGGCCTGACGAAAGTCCTTCACCGATTCGTCGAGGAAGCGACGGTGGATGCCGCGCAGGCCACGTGCGGCCGGCGACTCCGCGAAAGCTTTCAGCCGCTGCCAGAGCGCCGCGTTCAGCGGAATGGCGGCGAAAAATGCGGAGACGCGCGGCAGCATCGCGTTGTGCGCCTCCCGCAAAGCCGGCGAGTCGGCCACCGATTGCAGGTGCGTGACTTTGCTCCAGGCAACGGTTAGTTCCTCGGTCGCGTGCTCGAGCGCGAGGAAGGTGTTCTCGAAGGTGAGCGTCGCGAGATCGCGCTGCGCGATGGCGTCGACGGCGGCCTGCGCGCGGGCGAGCGCCGCATCGATGCCAGCCGACACCAACGCCGGAGTGAGCTCCGACCAACGAATATGAAACGCCGCGTCGAGGAACGGGTTATCTGCCATGGCCGGCAAAAACCGGCCACGCGGCCCGAAAGTCAAATGGCAAGCTTCACCAGGTGTAGCCGATGCCCGCGGAGATCTGACGGCGGGGGGCCGGTACCGCCGGGACTTCCTGGAAGTTGCTGCTCCAGAGATTGTCGACGTGCAGCGACGCTTCCAGTCCGCGGATCGCCGGCGGCCGGAAGGCGATCCCCACCGCCGTGTTCAGCGCCTCGTCGCCGCCAACCGATCGCAGGAGGTTGTCCTGCTGGATCCGCGCAACGTTGTCCATGCGCAGCTCGACCCCTCCGCCCAGTCGAAGCGTGAACGCAGCCGTGAGCCGGTGCCGCGCGTAGTTCAGCGCGTAGAAACTCGCGTCGATATTCGCGCCGCGATAATCGGCGTCTTTCGTCAGCGTGGTGAAGCCCAGCACGACGTCGCACCGCTGCCACGAACGGCGTGCGACGATTTCCAGCCCGGCGACGTCGATATCGACCGGATTTGCGGTCCGCGCAGTCACCCCGCGGCGAAATGTCCAATCGACCAGCGAATCATCGCGGCGCCAGAAAAGCGCGGCAGCGGTCGTCCAACCGGCGAACGCACCGTTGGCCCCCAGCTCGAGATTGTGACTGCGCTCGCGTCCGAGATCGGGGTTGCCCCGGAACAGTCCGGCCGCCGCACTGGAGTTCAGCGCGGTGTAGGTGGGAACCTGTGACGTTTGTGCGTAGCCGAAATGGATGCGCCGCAGGTGCGCCGACGGCAGGGTTCGCGCGATCTCCACCAACGGCGACCAGGTTCCGCGGTCGCGATTCGTATGGTCGAAGCTGCCGCCCACTTTCACCGTCGTGCTGCTGCCATCCGCAGCCGCCCACGTTTTCTCGGGCACGAGGGCAAATTTCGAAAGCGTGCGGGTGTGGTAGCGACCGAACGTGAGGGAGCTCGACTTCAACTCGTCCGCGAGGACCTCCGCCCTGGCATTCAAGGCAAAGCTGCCGAAATCGCGCCGCCCGCTTGCGGCCGCGCCGCTGATCCAGGTGGTGTGCTGGAACGGATGCACCGGGCCGAGCGGAGCGAAGCGGTTGAACGCGTAGTCGTCCTTGTTGCGGCGATGATACGCGCCGGCTTCGAAAAACTGGCCGGCGCCAAGGTCCACGCGGTGATTCAGGGCGAAGAGCACGGTCTCGAGGTTCTCCGTTTCGTTCGAATTGAACGGTGTGTACAGATTCGGCCAGCCGAACCGTTTCGCCTGATACCCGGCGAACAAATCGGTTTGCGCGCGGCTGTCGCTGCGCTGCCAGCGCCCTCCCACGCGATCGAACTCGTGCTCGCCAAATCGGATCACGCCGTCGGACTGCGAGTGCGCCAGCGCAACATCGGCGCCGAACTTCGTCGCTCCCGCCCGCCCGGCGGTCGAGAAGCCTTGGTAAATCTCCCCGCGGCGAAAACCGTGGTCGCCCGCAGCCAGCGATGCGGCGCCCGCGGAGCGGATGGGACGCCAGCCGAAGTTGACAGCACCCGCCGTCGCGTTGCTGGTGGCAAGAGCCAGGTCGGCGCCAGTCAGGACCTCGGGCGCGGTGAGCATCGCCGGAGCGACCGGCAACTCGGCAAAGTAGTGCCCGGTCTGCGGATCGAGCAGAGTCACGGCACCGATCCGGAAGCCGGTGTTTTCGAAGATTCCGCCGCGAATCGTGACGTCCGCCTGCCCTTCCGCGAGGTTGCGAGCCTGAAGATCGACCTGCGGCTCGTAGCGCAGACTCGAGACCGGCATCGCGAACGTGCCGGCCGGAGCTTGGTTCGCAACGCGAGGCGAGTAGACCGTCACCTCCGGCAACTGGCTCGCCGCGGTCTGGCCGAGCAGCCAACCCGGCAAGGCAGCGAAGAAAAGTCCGGCCGCAGTTTTCATCGCATCAGGCGCTAACAGGCCCGAGCCCAAAAACAAGCCTCTGTTTAGGAGGATGGCGGTGCCGGCTTAACAAGGCCGGCACGGAACCGGTGCCTTCCTTTCAGCGGAACAGCTTTCAGTGGGCCAGTAATCTCCCACTTCAGCGGCGCCGGCGGTCTCGCCGCCGGGCTTTACTCGTCGCCGTCGTTGCCGATCGCCTCGACGGGGCACCCTTCGAGGGCCTCCATGCACTGGGCGATTTCTTCTTCGCTCGTCGGCTGCTTTTGCACGTACGAATATCCACCCTCGTCATGGCGGGTGAAGAAAGAAGGCGCCGTTTCGCGGCAAAGGTCGCAGTCGATGCATTGCTGATCGACGTAGAACTTACCCGGAACGTTCGGAGCCCATTTGTCAGCTTTGTTCGCCATAGGTGTGGACCGTGCGACAAAGAGTTCAATCAATGGGCCTGTCAAGCGGGCTTCGGCTTGGCGGCAGATCGCAGCATTTTCCGTCGTAAATGGGCGCGTGATCTCATGGTGGCGGCTTGTATTTGGAGGCCCTCCCGCTACGGTGCCGGCAATGCTTTCGGACCGGTCTTACATGCGGGAAGAGTACCAGCGGGAAAGGACCTCCGCGCTCACCTGGCTGATTTCCGCCATCATTGCCGGCTTCATCCTACAACTGATCGTTGGCTCACCGCTGGTCCGCAACGCAGTGCGGTTCGAGGAGCTCTTCGCCCTGTCCCCGGCGGCATTACGGCACGGATGGGGTTGGACGCTGCTGACGCATTCCTTCCTCCACAGTACCGATTTCATCGTCCACCTGCTGTTCAACGTGCTCGCGCTCTATTTTCTCGGCCGCGAGCTGGTGCCCATGCTGGGCACGCGACGGTTCCTGAGCATCTACGCGGCGGCGATCGTGGTGAGCGGACTCGCGTGGAGCGTGGTGCACTGGCGCCATGGTTCCGACACCTTGATTGGCGCGACGGCGGCCATCGAGGCGCTTTTCATCGTGTTCGCCTGTTTTTTCCCGAATCAGCAGATCAGCTTCCTCCTTTTTTTCCTGTTTCCCGTCACGCTGAAGCCAAAGCACGTCGCGTATGCGCTGACGATCGTCGGACTGGTCGGCTTTTTCTGCTATGAATTGCCGGGCAATCCCCTGCCACTCGAGATCGCGTTCGCGAGTTCGGCGCACCTGGGCGGTATCCTGACCGGGTATTTTTATTATCGGTTCGTGCACGATGGACGTTGGTTCACGTCGCAGGATAGCGCGGAGATCGAGCTGCCCCGGTGGTTGAAACGCCGGAGCCGGCCGGCACCGGCACCCGCGAAGGCATTGCCGCCGCCCTCCACCGCTTCCGCCAACAGCCGTGAAGATATCCGTGCCGAGGTGGATCGGATTCTCGACAAGATCAACAGCCAGGGTTTCGCGGCGCTCACCCCCGAAGAGAAACGCGCGCTCGACGATGCGAAGCAGGTGTTGAGCCGGCGGTAGTTGTGCGCCCCAGTCCATGACGGTTTCTCGCCCTTGCGCTGGCGGTCAACCTGCTGAAACATTTCACCTTAGTTCCCATCTAAACTCCATGATCTGCGCCTTCGGTTTTCTTCGCCGGTTCGTCCTGCCCGTCGCCCTCGCCTTGACCGCGGCGGTCGGGCTCGCCGCGGACCGCAAACTCTTCACCACTTCGACGACGCTGGCGCACGAGGCGAGCACGTTGACCAAATTGCTCGACGAGCTGCACTACAATCACGACGCCGTCACCAGCAAGGACTACGCGAACATCATTCCCGATTACATGGGCGAGCTCGACGGCCAGCGGTTGTTCTTCCTCGGGACGGACCGCGCGCAGTTCATGGAAAAATACGGGAAGAACGTGTACTACAACACCGCGTTCCTCGGGAACATCGACGCGGCCTACGAGATTTTCTATGTCTACCAGACGCGCGTCGAAAAGCGGATCGCGTGGATCAACGAACAACTGCAGAAGGACCTCGATCTGAGCGCGAACGACACGTACCGCGCGGACCGCGCCAAGGCCGAATGGCCGGCCAATCTGGCCGCCGCGGACGAGCTCTGGCAGAAGCGGCTGAAGTTCGAACTGATTGCCGAGTTGCTGAACAAGAAATCGCCCGAGGAGGCGAAGGCGCAGGTCAAGAAGCGTTACGAGCGGATGCTGAAGAACCTCAGCGAAATCGAGGGCAACGATCTGGCGGAGCTCTACCTGTCGACAATCGCGAAACTCTACGATCCGCACTCGACGTATTTCTCGGCGGCGACCTACGAGGATTTCGGCATCCAGATGAAGCTCCAGCTGGTGGGCATCGGCGCACTGCTCGGTCTCGAGGATGACGTCTGCGTGGTGAAGGAAATCGTGCCGGGCGGCCCCGCCGACATCGGCCGGCAGCTGAAGCCGAACGACAAGATCATTTCGGTGGCCGAAAAAAGCGGCGAACCGGTGGAAATCCTCGGCATGAAGCTGCGGAAGATTGTCGACAAGATTCGCGGCAAGAAAGGCACGCAGGTCGTGCTGACCGTTCAGCCGGCCGACGCAACCGACAGCTCGGCGCGTAAGCAAATTGTCATTACACGCGACACCGTGAAGTTGAATTCGGCCCGGGCGCACGGCGCGGTTTTCGACGTGCCGGACGAGGACGGCCGCAACCAGCCCATCGGCGTGATCACGCTGCCGGCATTTTACGGCCCGGCGGACGAGGGCGACACCGACGCGGAGAAGACGACGGCGTCCCGCGACGTCGCGCGGCTCATCGACCAACTGAAGCAAGCCGGCATCCAGGGCCTGGTCCTCGATCTGCGCCGCAACGGCGGCGGATATCTCACCGAGGCAATCGAACTCGCCGGGTTGTTCATCCAGAAGGGCCCGGTCGTCCAGGTGAAGAATTACAACGGCGAAATCCACATCGACAGCGATCGCGACGCGAAGATCGCGTACACCGGGCCGCTCGCAGTGCTGGTCGATCGCTTCAGCGCATCGGCGTCGGAAATCGTGGCCGGCGCCCTGCAGAATTACGGGCGGGGCATCATCATCGGCGACAGCTCGACGCACGGCAAGGGCACGGTGCAGCAAGTCGTCGAAATGAAACAACTGAACCGCCAGCTCGCGCTCTCGCCGCAAAAGACCGGCGCAGCCAAGTTTACGATTCAGAAATACTACCTGCCCAGCGGCGCTTCGACGCAGCTCAAGGGCGTCGTGCCCGACATCGTGCTGCCATCGATTGAGGATTTCCTGCCGATCGGCGAGACCGACCTGCCCCGCGCGCTGGTGTGGGATCAGATTCCCACGAGCTTTTTCGACGGGGAGCCGCTCGATCCGAAAGTGCTGACGCCCTTGCGCCAGGCGAGTCTCGAGCGCCAGACCAAGCTCGAGGAGTTCACCTACCTGCGGAAGAACGTCGACTGGTTCAAGGCGCGGCAGGAGCAAAAGCTCGTTTCGATCAATCTCCAGGAACGGCAAAAACAGAAAGCATCGGACGACGCGTTCCGGAAGGAAATGAAGGCGGAGAAGGAACAGCTGGCGAAGAACGAGTTCACTTACAAGTCGTTGTATCTCGGCCCGCCGCCGGCGCCGCGCATCAAGGCACCCAAGAAGGACGGCGAGGAGGAGGATGAACTCGACTCCCTCGACGACAACGACGGTTACGCGAAGGCGGACGTGCACCTCCGCGAGAGCCTGCGCGTCATCAGCGATGCCATCGCGCTGGGTCGGAACCGGGAACTCTGGGCCAGCAATCGGCCGCCCCTCACGGCGGGGACGGTGTCGAAGAGCGGCGGCTGAGCTCAGAGAAACCCAAAGACGAAGCGATCGCGCGCGGTGAGGTCGGGTTTCGATTCGACCCGGCCGAACCCGGCTGCACGCAGCCGCGGCAGCAGCTCCGCGTGGTGCCCACTGCCGGTCTCCAACGCGAGCAGCCCGCCCGCCGTGAGAAAACGCGGGGCGTCGGCAATGATCCGCATCAGATCCGTCAGGCCGCCGTCCGCTGCGGTCAGGGCCGTGGCCGGCTCGAACGCGTGCACCTCCACGGGCGTCTGCGCGGTCTCCTCCGGCGAAAGGTACGGTGGATTCGACACGATCAGATCGAAGCGGGCGGAGCCGAGGCCGGCGAACCAGTCCGACTGCAAGCACGTCACGCGCGCGGCGAGTCCCGTGGCTTCGGCATTTTCGCGCGCCAGGGCCAGCGCGGCAGGACTGGCATCGGTTGCGGTGACCCGGGCGGACGGAAACGCCTCCGCGAGCGCGAGCGCGATGGCGCCGGAACCCGTGCCCAGATCGAGGATACTGGTTGGCGGCCGGTCGGCCTCGAGCAGGCGGACCTGTTCGATCAACTGCTCCGTTTCCGGGCGCGGAATCAGCGCGCGACGGTCGACCTTCAGGGTCAGCCCGCAGAAGGCGGTTTCCCCGATGATGTATTGCACGGGCTCGTGCTGGGCCCGCCGTCGCACGAGCGGTCGAATGATCTCGAGTTCCGCCTCGGTGAGCGGCCGCTCGAACTCCAGGTAGAGCTGCATGCGCTTCCGGTGCAGCGCATGGCCGATCAGCAGTTCGGCGTTCAGCCGCGGCGATCCGATGCCCTTGCCGGCGAAGAAATCCGTGGTGCGTTTGATGATCTCGAGGACCGTCAGCATCTCATTCGTTTCCGCCGGCCACGCCGCGCGGCGCGAAGTCGTGCCCCGTCAGCGCGGCGAGCTTCTCCTCGTAATCGGCCTGCTGCAGCGCGGTGATGATCGGCTCGATGTTGCCCTCCATGACCTGCGGCAGGCTGTAAAGCGTGAGGCCGACGCGGTGATCCGTCAGCCGGTTCTGCGGAAAATTGTAGGTCCGGATGCGTTCGCTGCGGTCGCCCGAGCCGATCTGGCTGCGCCGCGTGGCCGCATATTTGGCGTGCTCCTCGTCTTCCCGCCGCTTGAGCAGCCGCGAGCGCAGCACCGTCATGGCGCGGGCCTTGTTCTTCAGCTGGGAACGTTCGTCGGCACAGAAGACGATCATCCCCGTCGGCTTGTGAATGATCCGGACGGCGGAATCCGTCGTGTTGACGCCCTGCCCGCCCGGGCCGCTGGCGCGCTGCACGGTGATGTCCAGGTCCTGCGGGTCGATCTGCACATCCACCTCCTCGGCCTCCGGCAACACCGCGACGGTGACCGTGGAGGTGTGAATTCGGCCGCTGGCCTCGGTCACCGGCACCCGCTGCACGCGATGCACCCCGCTTTCGAATTTCAACTGCTTGTACACGTCGCTGCCGGAGATGAGGAAGATGACCTCCTTGAAGCCTCCCCGCTCCGACATGCTGCTGCTCATCGGCTGAATCTTCCAGCCGCGATTGTCAGCATATTTCGAATACATTCGAAACAGCTCCGCCGCAAACAGGCTCGCCTCGTCGCCCCCGGTTCCCGCCCGAATCTCCATCACGGTGTTGCGCGAGTCGGTCGGGTCCGGCGGAATCATCGCGAGCAGGACGGTCTCGCGCAGCGTGTTGCGGCGGCGCTCCAGTTCCGGCAGTTCGGCCGCGGCCAGTTCGCGCAGGTCGGCGTCCGCCGCGCTGTCCCGGCCCAGCACCTGCGCTTCGCCGATTTCCCGCTGCAGCCGCGCATAGGCCTGGTAGTCGGCCACGAGCTGCCCGAGCTTCTGGTGCTCGCGCGTCACGTCGGCCGCGCGGCGCGGATTGGCATAAAAGGAAGGCTCCGCCATCTGCGCCCCCAGCTCGTCGAGGCGGCGTTGAAACGGTGCGAGATCCGGAAGTTCGTCCATGAAGTTGCGAGGCGCGGCGGCCCATTTGCGAATTGCGCGGGCCGCCGGTTGCGCTACGTATGGCGGCCATCATTACGCGAGGCGGATGCGCCTAGCGGTGGTGATCAGCAATGGCCACGACACTTTTCACTCAAAACACCATCGCGTTGATCTGGGATTTCGACAAGACGTTAATCCCGGATTACATGCAGTCGCCCCTCTTCCGGCGGTTCGGGGTCGACGAAGCGAATTTCTGGGACGAAACGAACAAGCTGGCCGAGCATTACCGGAAACGCGGCTACCATTTGTCGCCCGAGATCGCGTATCTCAACCATTTGCTGACCTACGTGCTCGCCGGGGCCATGGCCGGACTCAACAGCAAGATTCTGTTCGAGTGCGGCGCCGACATCAGATTCTACCCGGGTCTGCCGGAATTCTTTGACCGCGCCAAGACCTTCGCCCGGGAGAAGGCCGAGTACCTCAAGCACGAGATTTCGGTCGAACACTACATTGTCAGCACCGGTATCGCGCCGATGATCCGCGGCAGCGCCATCGCGAAACACGTGGACGGGATCTGGGCGTGCGAGTTCGTCGAGAATCCGCTCCAGCCCGGGTTCCTGAAGCAGAAGGAACTCTCGATCGACGCGACCGCGGAAATCGCGCAAATCGGAATGGTCATCGACAACACGACGAAGACGCGGGCGATTTTCGAAATCAACAAGGGCACAAACAAGAACCCGGCAATCGACGTGAACTCGAAGATGGCGGCGGAAGACCGCCGGATTCCGATTCAGAACATGATCTACATCGCCGATGGCCCGAGCGACGTGCCGAGTTTCTCCGTCGTCAAGAAGGGCGGCGGCCGCGCCTACGCGGTCTACAACCCGGAGAAATCCGCGGAGTTCGAGCAAAACGACCGGTTACTTCAGTCGGGGCGGATCCACGGATACGGACCGGCCGATTATCGCCCCGATTCGAGCACGGCGCAATGGCTGCGGCTGCACATCCACCAGATCTGCGATCGGATAGTCATTGACCGCGAAGCCGCGGTCGCGACCAAGGCCTCGAGACCGCCGCGGCACCTCAATGCCACGCCAGAGGAGGAAGCGGCGCGGCGCGCGCCGAAGGCGCCAAAGCAGGCCTCGTTTTTGGAGTAACGCGACCGCCCCGCGAGCACCACTCGACCCGTTCGGTTTCCGAAAGAAAAAAAACGCCGGCCTTTCAAGGCCGGCGTTCTCAATTCTAATTCTATCTCTTCGTGCTTAGGACGAACGGCTGACGTTCTGGTCAGGATTGACCGGAGGCGTCGTCTGCGGCGGAACGACGACAACCACCGGGCCCGCCGGCGGAGTGACCACCACGGGCGCATTGCCGGAAGCAACGGTGCCGGTGCTAGCAGAGCTATTTCCGGTTGTGGCCGCCGTTGTAGCAGCGTTCGAGACAGCGGTCGTCGGATTCGCCACGGTGTTGGTTGCAACAGTGGTGTTAGAACCGCTGGAAGCAGCGCCAGCCATGGCGGTCGGCGTAGCCGCCGGGACCGCTTGGGAAACCGCCACGGCGACCGTTGTGACGGCCTGGGTAACGGCTGCAGGCGTTCCGCCGGTGGCGGCAACCGACCTGGCAACTTCCGTTACGACACTGGCCGCGACGGCGGCAATGGCGCTTCCTTGCGAAACGTTAGCGGTCGCCGCCTTGACGACAGACACGGCAACGGCCGCGGCGGAAGTCGGCGAAGCGGTCGCTGCGGCACTGGCGATTTGCCCGGCCTGCGCAGGCGCAGAAGACGCGGCGGCAGCAGCGATCGACGCGACCGTCGATGTGCTGACGCCGGTTCCCGATGCGTTGACCGCCGCGGTCGTGACGGCTGCGGCCTGGGCCGGAGCCGCCTTGGCAACGGCAGCGACAACTGCGACTGCCGTCGTCGGGGATGCCGTGACAATTGCCGTGGTGACCGCAGCAGAGATGCCCGGATTCACGGCGGCAGCGACTGCAGCCACGGTGGCAGCGGCGCCAGGATTCGCCGCGGCGATCGCGGCCACTCCGGCCGTGTCACCGTTTTGGGCGGCCTGTTGGACCGCAGCTTTTTGTTCATCGGTGAGCTGATTGTTCTGAGCAAACGAGAACACCGATGTTAATCCGAGAAGCACAGCGAAGAGCAGCGAACGAGTATTCATAGGAAGGTGATGGTTACGCCTGACGGTTCGACGGTTTGATGCAATTCTTCTACCAAAGCAAGGTCTAAGGTAACAGCTTGGGAACCAGCCCGCAGGGGTGGAACGAAGCGGTGGTAACAGCCGGTTCGCGTCTTACAATAGAAAAGAGAAAACGAATCCAGAATGGCGCGTTGGCAACGCGAGGGCTGCGGCCAGTATGCCAAAAAATGCGCCGGCAGGGTGCCGGCGCATCGAGGTGCGGAACGTCCGCCGGATTAGTTCGAGCGACTGACGTTAATTGTCGGGTCGATCGGCGTGACCGGCGTGGTGGGCGGCGTCACGACGGGCGCTGAGGTGCCAGGAGTTACCGGCGGCGCCACCGTGGTTGTCGTCGTACCGGCCGCACTGGTTGTGGACGTGGTCACAGGCGTTGTGGCGGAGCCGGTCACGGTCGACGTGGAGGTGGAAGTTGTGGCGGGTGTACCCGGCGCGGTCGGCGCGGACGTCGCGGTCGAGGAAACACTCGTGCCACCGCCGGTGGTGTTCACGGTGACATTGACCGTCGGCGCGACGACATTTGGAACGGCGACCGTCCCGCCGGCATTTGTCACCGCGGTGGACGCGCCCGCACTCGAGCCGGTGTTGACGGCCGATGTGATCGCGGCGGCGGCGGCGGCGGCGGTGCCGGCATTACCCGATCCGCCGCTGGAAGCGATGGACGCCGTGGTCGCCGTGTTCGCGACGGTGCTGACCGCGGAGGTCACGGCCGTGCTGTTGGCCGCCTGCGTGGCGACTTGCGAAAGCTGTTGCGGCGTCGCGTTCGGATTCGCGGCCTGGGCCGCGGTGACTGCTTCGCCCACCCGGGTCTGCACGACACCTTGAGCGGCGCCTTGCGCTGCGGCCGCAGCCTGGGTCGGCGCAGCGGTCACGGCGGCCGACGTTACGGCGGCGACGGCGGCAGTGAGAGTCGCATCGCTGCGACCGGTCGTGGACGCCGATGACGACACGGCCGAGGCGGCGGCCTGCGTCACACTGCTCACCTGCGACGCGTTGCCCGAGGTGGCGACCGCGCGCACCGCGGCTTCCGTGACCTGGGACACTGCGTTCAACGTCGTTTGTTGATTCGCCCCGGTCGCCGAACCGGCGGATACGGCGGCTTGAATAGCCGTATTCACGATCGTCGCCGCCTGTTGTGGCACGGCGGCCGCCGCGGCACTCGTCACTTGCGCCAGCATCGTGGCCGCGGTGTCCGCCGAACCCGCCGCGGAAGTGGAGGCGGCGACGTTTGTCGCCACGACCTGCACAGCCGCGACGATGTCGGCGGCAACGGCGGGATCTGCGGCCGCCATGGCGGCCACGGTCTGCGCCGCTGTCGCCTGACCGGTGATGGCAGTCCCATACGGCACGCTGATTGGCGGAACGCCGGGACCGCGGTTGATGATGACCATTCCGCTGAAAGTCGCGACCGAAGTCGCGCCCGCCCCGCCGCCCGGGCTTGGCACGACCGTAACACTATACACTGTGCCGCGGGCCGCGGCGACGCCACGTGGCGTCCTGATGCCGTAATTCGTCGTGCGCTCCTTCGTCGGATCGAGCGTCGACACGATATTACCGCCCTCGGAAACATCGATTTCCGCGACCCGCTTGCCGGCGTCGGCGCCGGTTCCCGTGCGCAGCACGGCATAACGCACGCGGGAATTCTGTCGAATCGTCGTCACCGCGCCCTCGAAGGTTTCGACGAATACCTCCGCGCCGGCGGGCGTACGAATCTGGGTGCCTTCGATGACTGGCTCGCCGGTCTGGACGGCATGCTCGGGCTGGTTGGGCGGCGTGAGCATCGCACCCGCGCCCGTGACACGAATGATCTTGCCGGTGATCGGCTGGGCGATTGCCGCGGCCGCCAAAAACGCACTAACGGCGAAACAACATGCAAACGCGGACAAAAACTTGGCGGCAGTTTTCATGGGAATCATGCGGAGGTTGGAAGCGGATTCAAATTGAACGCCGCGGTGATATTGCGCGGGCTGGCTTATATCAATCCGCAAAACACACGCATCGCCAGGACGCTGACCGGGAGCCCTCGCGCGCACTGCCCCATACCCATCCGTAACCGGCAGCTGCGCGGAAGTATATTCGCGTTATGGCAACTTCGCCTGGACCTGCCTGCTCACCGCACCAAAGTCGATTTGCGCGGCCTCGGGCCGCTTTTTCAATGCGGCAATCACCTTGCCCATGTCCTTCTTCGACTGAGCGCCGGTTTCCTGAATTGCCTCCGCGATCAGCGCATCGACCTGTGACGCCTCGAGTCCTTTCGGCAGGTACTTTTCGAGCGTGCGGATTTCCGCTTCATTCGCCGCGACCAGGTCGGCCCGGCCGCCTTTCTCGAAATCGATTTTGGCATCCGCGAGATTTTTCACCGCCTTGCGCAGGGTCGTGATCACAAGCGGGTCATCGATTTCCCTGTTCGCGTCCATCGCCGCGCGCTTGATTGCCGCATCGGCGGTCCGCAACGCCATGATCGTCGTCGCGTCGCGCGCCTTCATGGCCGTGACGATGTCCGCGCGGAGAGTTTCATAGAGGGTTGCCATGGGGAAGAGCGTTGGTCGGTTTCAGTTTGGAGTCGAGGAAGGCCGAAGGCCTTGCAAACTCGACTCTCGGGCCGCCGGCCTCAACTCTCAACTCCTCGTGAATCCCCTGCCCTCGCGCAATGTTCTCGGCGGCCCGCTCAAACCGTGCTCGGCCACTCCGCGGACGGGCTTCTTTCGCAACGGCTGCTGCGACACTTGCGAGGAGGATGTCGGCTGCCACACGGTCTGTGTCGAGGTGAGCGCCGAGTTTCTCGAATTCAGCCGCGTGGCCGGCAACGACCTTTCGACGCCGCAACCCGAATATGACTTTCCCGGACTGAAGCCGGGCGATCGCTGGTGTGTCTGCGCCGCTCGCTGGCTCGAATGCGCCGCCGGCGGGGCCGCGGCGCCGGTCGTACTCGCGGCGACGCACTTACGCACGCTGGAAGTGGTGCCACTCGACCTGCTCCAGCAGCACGCGACAGCGTAGGTTTTCGCGCTCACTGGGCTTCGCCAAGCCACCGGCGCCAGGCCTGCCACGCAGGGTTCCGGGCCTCCCGGCCCCACGGCGCGGCGAACCACGGCGCCCAAGCGTGGGGCCCCCGCGCCGGCCCGTTTCACAGTAGGCGAAAACCCCAAGGAAATTGGGATGAATGACCGGTCTATTCATCGGTGCAGATTGGCCAAAACATCGACCGCGTCAGCTGGTTCCTGCGATTGGTGACCTTCGTGCTCATCGTGGCCGTGCTGCGCGCGGCCGAGGACGTACTGGTGCCGATCGCGTTCGCCGGGCTGCTCGCGTTCCTGCTTTCACCGCTGGTCGTGCGGATGATGCGTTGGGGCCTGCCCCGAGCGCTCGCCATCATTGTGACCGTGACCGTTGCATTTTCGGTGCTCGGCGGCATCGGCTGGATCGTCTCGGCGCAGGTGATCCGGCTGGTTCGCGAACTGCCCAACTACGAGGAGAACATTCGGGAAAAGATCGTCACCCTGAAGAACCCGCGGACGCCGACGGTCATGACCCGGATGTCCGGCATGGTCGAGAACCTCCGGCGCGAGATGAAATCGACGGCGCCGGACCAGCCGGTCACCACCGGTTCCGCCGGCGAGGTCAAGCCGGTGCCGGTGGAGGTGAAACCGTCGGAACCCACGCCGTGGGAGATCGCGAGTGGCATCGTCAAGCCCATCCTGCGCCCGCTCGGCATCGCCGTGATCGTGATCGTCTTCGTGGTCGCGATGCTTTTTCAACGCGAGGATCTCCGCGACCGCTTCATTCGCCTCGTGAGCGCGGGCCAACTGAACATCGCGACGCAGGCGGTGGACGATGCCGCCAGCCGCGTGTCGCGGTACCTCGGCATGCAGCTGATCGTGAACTCGCTCTACGGGTTTCCGATCGGGATTGGACTGTACTATATCGGCATTCCCAACGCGTTGCTCTGGGGACTGCTTGCCACGCTGCTGCGCTTCATCCCGTTCGTCGGAACATGGATCGCCGCCTTGTTTCCCGTCGCCCTCTCGCTCGCGATCGATCCGGGCTGGCATATGTTCGGTTACACCATCGCCGTGTTCGTGGTGATGGAACTGATCAGCGTCTACATCATCGAGGTGCTGCTGTACGGCGCCAGCACCGGCATCTCGAATCTCGCTTTGCTCGTCGCGGCGGTGTTCTGGACCTGGCTGTGGGGACCGGCCGGGCTGGTGCTTTCGACCCCCCTCACCGTCTGCGCGCTGGTGCTGGGCAACTACGTTCCGGGCATGAGCGTCGTCAGCATGCTGCTGGGCAGCGACCCGGTGCTCGATACCCCTGCGCAATTGTACCAGCGGATGTTGTCGATGGAATCGGAGGACATGGTCGACCTCGCCACGAAATACATCGGTGAGCACTCGCTCGAGGCCTTCTACGACGACGTATTCGTTCCGGCCCTACTCATGGCCGAGCAGGATCGGCACAGCGCGACGCTGCCGGAGCCGCGGCAGGCTTTCATATTTCAAGCCAGCCGGGAACTGATCGACGAACTCGAGCGGCAGGACGAAATCGGGCGGCTGCAGAACCTCGGCACGGACGTCGGGGCGTCCACGGAACCGGCGACAATGCCGGTGCTGCCGGTGGTGCTGGGCATTCCGGCGCGCGATGAAGCCGACGAAGTCGTTGCCCAGATGCTCGCCCACCTGCTGCGGCGTCGCGGCATCACTTCCGCGGTCAGTCCGCTCACGGCCACGCTGCACAAGGCGTCCGAGGATGCCGACCGATCGAAGGTCGAGCTTGCCTTCGTCTCCGCCCTGCCGCCCTCCGCCGTCGGCGCGGCGCGCCACGCCTGTTACCTGCTGAAACAGTACTCGCCCTCGAAGCCGGTGCTGGTCGGTGTGTGGCGGCATCCGGCGAGCCCCGATGAACTAAAGCAGCGACTGCAAAGCAGCCGGCCCGACGGGATCGTCACGACGCTGCAGGCCGCGGTCGAGCAGATCGAAGCGAGACTCCACCGCACCCCAGTGCCCGCACAGCCGGTGGCCGCGCATACGGCGCATTCGCGGCCGCCGATGGACGACGGGACGAAGCCGCCCTTGGCGCCGGGGAATTAGCCTCCTTGCGTCAAGTGCTCCGCATGAATCGTCGTATCGGTAGTGTAACGTAATACGTTACACTCTCCCGAGTTGAATGGCGGTCGGAGCCGCCACTGAACGAAGTAAAGATAGAGGCTGTCCGAAAATCGGGATTCTCACGCCTGGCTGTGGACTCTGCGGCAAGCGCGCAACCTCCCCACACTGTGGCCCCGCAGGTTTTCGGACAGTTTCTGCCTGCGGAAAAAATTACGGCGAAATTATCCGGACGACAGCCCGGACCGGCTCTGCTACGTTCTCGGCATGCGCATGAGTCACGCCACGATGTACGCCCGGATGCTGGAGAGCGATCCGAGCTGCAACGGCCGGTTTTTCACCGGTGTGCTCACGACGGGCATCTACTGCCTGCCCGCCTGCAAGGCGCGGAAGCCGAAGCCGGAGAACGTCCGCTTTTTCCCCACGTGCGAGGCGGCGCGCACCGCGGGTTTGCGACCGTGCAAGAAATGCCTCCCGGACGACTACGCGCGCGGAGCCGATCCGATCTTGCAGGACATCGAGATGCTCGTGACGGAAATTCGGGCGCGACCCGCGGCGTTTCCCGATGTGCGCGCCGTCGTGCGCCGATCGGGTTTCGGTGTCACCCGGCTCTTCGAGTTGTTCCGCCAGCATTATCACGCGACGCCGGCGGACGTGTTGCTCCGCGCGCGCATTGCAGCCGCGCGGCAGCTGCTGCTCGCGACGAATCGCGGCCTGGTCGAAATCGCCGACGAGGCCGGCTTCGATTCGCAGTCGACCTTTCACGATCAGTTTCGCCGGCTCAATGGCCTGACGCCCGCCGCGTATCGGCAGCTCCGTGACGCATCGTCGTTCACCGTCGCGTTGCCGTCTGGATTTCCCCTCGGTTATCTACGCCGGGCGCTCGGCCGCGACACGCAGAGCGTGAGCGAGCGGCTCGAAGGCCAGCGGTACACGGCGGCGTTGCCGTTGTCCGCCGGGCCCGCGGTACTGACCCTGGAGCTCGCTGCCGCCGAAGTCCGCGCCACCATCGCAGGGGGTTCGGCGGCGGACGCGCACGGGGTAGTGCTCGGTTTGCTTGGGCTCGAACAAGACGCCGCCGCCTTCACCCGGCTCGCCCGCAAGCTCGGCCTGGCCCGACTTGTCGCCGGTCGCGCCGAGATGCGGATTGTGCAGACGCCTTCGATCTACGATGGGCTCCTCTGGGCGATCATCGGCCAGCAAATCAACGTCGCGTTCGCCTGCGTCCTCAAGCGGCGGCTCTACGAGCGCGCGGGCACGAAGCTCGCGAACGGCCTGTATGCCCCGCCGACGCCAGCGGCCGTGGCGGCGTTGGAGCCGGCGGAGTTGTTACCCTTCCAATTTTCGCGGCAAAAGGCCGACTACGTCATCACGACCTCGCGTTTGATCGCCAACGGCGCGCTGCCGCTCGACGAGCTGCGGCTGATGTCCGCCACGCGCGCGGAGCGCACGCTGCTCGCCGTGCGCGGGCTCGGACCGTGGTCGGTGAACTATGTCATGATGCGAGCGCTCGGCTTCGCCGACTGCGTGCCGCTCGGCGACACGGGCGTGACCAGCGGGCTCCAGGCCGGGTTGAAACTCGACGAGCGACCGGACATCGATGGCACGCGCCGGTTGATGAGCGTCTTTTCGCCCTTTCGCAGTCTCGCGACGGCGCACCTCTGGCAATTCAACCAACCACCTCCCCCATGAACCTCTACACCACCACGTTTTCCACGCCCCTCGGGTTATTTTCCGTTGCCGTCAACGAAGCCGGCGCAGTTGCCGGCACGGCGTTCGGCGACCGCACCGGGCTCCAAAGCCGCGTCGCAGGGTGTCGGCTGATCGATGACAAACCGGCCGGTCGCGCCGCGCGCGAGCAGGTGCTGGCCTACTTTGCGGGCGAGCGACGGGAGTTCGAATTGCCGCTCGCGGCTCGCGGCACTCCGTTCCAGCGGCGCGTGTGGGACGCGCTGGGCGCGATTCCCTTCGGCGAGACGCGCACCTACGGCCAACTCGCGGCGCAACTCGGCGCGCCGGCGGCTTCCCGCGCGGTGGGGCGTGCGAATGCGACGAACCCCATTTGCCTGATCGTGCCCTGCCACCGCGTGATTGGCGCGAACGGTTCGCTGACCGGCTTTGCCTTCGGCGAGGACATCAAGCGCGCGCTGCTTGCGCACGAGCGAGCGCCTGCGGCGCGCGCAGCCTGAACGCAGCGGTCTCTCCGACCGATCGTGGCCACGAGCGTGAGCGAGTTGGAGCCACCGTTGTCCACTCGCTCACGCTTGTGGCTACGCTCCCAATGTCCCGCTCGCGGCGGCTCGCGCGACAGCGCCGTTGTGCAGCGCAACGACAAAGGCCTTCAACCGGGCCTCGCTCTTCACGCCCGGTGCGCTTTCGACGCCGCTGTTGACGTCGACGAACTTCGCGCCGGTCGCGGCGAGCGCCGCGCCGATGTTCTCCGCGTTCAGCCCGCCAGCGAGGATCCACAGGTTGCCGGGATACGCGGCCTGGTGGCGCGCGAACTTCGCCCAGTCGCCCGGCATGCCCGTGCCGCCGAAGGCATCGTTCTGAAACGCGTCAAGCATCACGAATTTCGCGACCGCCCGCGTGGCCGCGCTGACGTCCACGCCCGGCGGCAGCTTCGGCGCAAGCCACAGATGTTTCTCGCCCACGATGCGGGACCATTCGGCCAGCTGTCGATCGGTGGTCTCCGGGCGAAAGTGAATTTGATAATAGTCGAACCCGGCGGCCTGCATCGCCTCGAGTTCCGTCGCGGACGGCTCGACCGACACCGCGACCTTGCGCCGATCCGGCAGTCGCGGCGCCATCGCCTTGTACTGCTCGAGCGAGATGTACCGCGGCGATTTCGGGTACAGGATGAAGCCGAGGCAATCCGCGCCGCAACGGTCCGCGAAGTCCGCGTCAACCAGTGAAGTGATCCCGCAAACTTTGAGTCGGATGCCGTCGATCATACGGGTCAGTGACAGGTGATGAGTGACATGTGACGAGAGGAAAACGCGACGCTGCGGCTCTTGTCACTCGTCACAGTCACTTGTCATTCGGCTCAATCGCTCAAAACCGATTGATCGCCGAAATCACGTGATCCACCTGCGCGTCGGTCAGCTCCGGGAAAATCGGCAGGCTGATGCAGGTTTCGGCGGCCTGCTCCGCGATTGGGAACGAGCCGCGGCCGCGACCCAGCTCCGCGTAGCATTTCTGCAGGTGCAGCGGCACGGGGTAAATCAGGTCGGTGCCGATTTCGTGTTTCGCGAGATGCTCGCGCAACCCGTCGCGCCGCGGGTGCCGGATCGTGAATTGGTGATACACCGACTGACCGTAGCTCGGCTGCTCGGGCAACCGGACATCCGCGAGTTTGATTCCGTCGAGATAGCGCGACGCGATCTGCCGCCGGCGTGCGGTCCAGGCGGGCAGATGCGGCAGCTTCACGTTGAGCAGCGCGCCCTGGAAACCATCCATCCGGAAGTTTCCGCCGACGATGTCGTGATGGTAGCGCCGGTCCGAACCGTGCACGCGAACATGCCGCGCCCTCGTGTGAATCGCCTCGTCCTTCGCCACGAGCGCGCCGCCTTCGCCGCACGCGCCGAGATTTTTCGTCGGATAAAAGCTGAACGTGCCGATGTCGCCCAAGAGTCCCACCGGAGTTTCAGCGGTCGTCGTAGCGCGGTCAACCTGACCGCGCCGTTCGAGCACGGGCAGTTTGCCCTTGCTACGATATTTCGCCCCGACCGCCTGGGCGCAGTCCTCGATTACGAACAGTTTGTGCCGGCGCGCGATCGCCATGATCTCGTCCATTCGCGCGGGCTGGCCGAACAGGTGGATCACGATCACGCCCTTGGTCCGCGGCGTAATCGCCGCCTCGAGTTTCTGCGGATCGAGATTGAACGTTCCTTCCTCGATGTCGGCAAACACCGGCTTCGCGCCGACGTAGCTGATGCCCCACGCCGACGAAATGAACGTGAACGGCGACGTGATGACCTCGTCGCCCGGCCTGAACCCGGCGATCATGCACCCGATGTGGAGCGGCGAAGTTCCGCTGTTCAGCGCGAGCGCCCGCGGGTAACCGAGCGCCGCGGCGAAGTTCTTCTCGAAATCCTCGACATCCTTCCCGAGGCAGAACCGCGTCGCATCGTACGTCGCTGCCAATGCCGCCAGCGCCGGTTCCCGCAGCGAGCGGTGCTGGAGCGAGAGATCGAGAAACGGGACTTTCATGCGGTCAAAGTGACGAGTGACAGGTGACGGGTGACGGGCAAATACAGCGACTGCCAGCGGCTCATCACTCATCACTCCTCATTCATCACTCGTCACTTGTTCAGCTTTTTCACCAGCGCCTCGACGAGCGCATCGAGGCTCGGTGTCTTCGCCTCGAAGTCGATCGGCATGCCGACCTGCTTCATCGTTTCGCTGGTCTGCGGCCCGATACTGCCGGCCATCGGCCGCCTGGCATCTTTCGCCAGCTTCAAGGCGCCCGCCTGATCGACGAACGACTGCACGGCCGACGAACTGGCGAACAGGATGGCGTCGGCGCCGCGCGTGCGGAAATCGTTTGCCGCGGGCTCGGCGGACAAATCCGTCTTCTCCGTCTTGTACACCTGCAGCCGGTCGACGATGGCGCGCGCCTCCTCGAGTTTCTTCACGAGCTCGTCGCGGTTGAGATTGCCGGTGATGACCAGGACCTTCGCGCTGTCGAGGCCGCCGGTCGCGATCAGTTCAGCCGCGAGCGCGTCGCCGGTCGCGATCTTCGGCTGGCACTCCACCCGGATGTGCTGCTCGGCGATCGCCCTGGCCGTCGAGTCCCCCACCGCGGCGAACCGCAGCATGCCCAGCGCGCGGATGTCGTCGAAGATGCGGTGAAACTCCTCGAAGAAGAAGCGCACTCCGTTCGCGCTCGTGAAGACGATCCAGTCGTAGCTGCCCAATTCGGAGAGCACGTCGGCGAGCGTCTGCCGATCGATCGACTTCGAGACGGTGATGAGCGGCAACTCCACCAGCTCCGCGCCGAGCGCGGACAATTTCGCTGCAAGCTCGGCGGACTGCTCACGCGCACGCGTGATGGCAATCCGGCGGCCGGCAAGTGGTTGGGTTGAGCTCATTTCCATATGGTAGGGCGGGACCGCGGGGCCCCCCGTGAGCAGGTGCGCGGCGGGCGCCGC
>Ga0082335_1004508_pt1 | contig 20755 bp, 20 predicted proteins | sample Subgrocontami58m_FD_72375 | JGI IMG/M metagenome (GOLD analysis project Ga0082335, IMG submission 72375) | Subsurface groundwater microbial communities from S. Glens Falls, New York, USA - GMW37 contaminated, 5.8 m (SPADES assembly) (version 2) ... | reverse complement strand
AGAACTTCACCGAGCGCGAGGCCCAACCGGTCGACCAGCGACGTCGGCTTGCCATCAGAGCGATCGAGCTCGCAGCGTTCCGCCAGGCCGCGGAAAAAGTCGAAGATGCAGCGCTTGAAGGGCGTGGCATCTCCCCCCTTGATCTGCATCTGGGTCAACATGTTCTCCCAGATGCGGGGGGGCGCCAGCATGGCGTTGGGACCGAGCTCGCGCAGGTCGCGCTGCACGGTTTCGGGGTTTTCCGGGCAATTGGCCGTCAGCCGGGCAGCCAGCGCCATTCCCAAGGTGAAGGCGGCGTCGCCCACCCAGGCCATCGGCAGGTAGGACAGCCAGTTGTCGCCTTGTTTGACTTCGTTCACTTCCATGAACGCCTGGGCCGCCGCCACCATGTTGCGATGACTGAGCATCGCGCCTTTCGGCGTGCCCGTGGTTCCCGAGGTATAGGCGATCATCGCCGTGTCGTCGGGCTCGCCCTTGGCGAGCTCGGTATCATAGAAACCCGGGTTCGCCTTGCCGAAGACACGCCCAGCCTCGATCACACTGGCGAAGGATCGCAGGATCGGATCGTCGTAAGCCCACAGGCCGCGCGGATCGTCGAACACGATCAACTGCAGGTGCGGAAGTTTGTCCTTGAGCGACAGTGCCTTGTCGACCTGCTCCTGGTCTTCGGCCACGATGACCGAGGTCTCGGCGTGGCTCAGCACATAGACCAGCTCCGAGGCGATCGAATCCTGATACACCGGCACCGAGATGCCGCCCAGCACCTGAGCCGAGAGCTGGGCGAAATAGAGTTGCGGGCGGTTGTCGCCGATGACCGAAAGCTTGTCGCCGCGCTTGAAGCCGAGCGACGACAGTCCGAGCGCGAGGTCCCGTACGTTATCGCGGTAGGCCGTCCAGCTGTAGGTCTGCCAGACGCCTCTGGTCTTTTCGCGGATGCCGGCGCCCTCCGGGTCGATCTCGGCATTGCGTTGCAGCAGTTTGGGCAATGTCGTCATGCCGAGCGAACTCTCCGCACTCATGCTCCGCCTCCGCCCTTGCTCTTGCCGAGATAGGCTTCGATGACCTGGGGATTGCGCTGCACTTCCTCGGGCGTGCCGGCGGCGATGCGCCGGCCGCGATCGAGCACGACGACCTTGTCGGAAATGTCCATGACCACGCCCATGTCGTGCTCGATCAGGACGACGGTCACGCCGCGCTCCTGATTGACGTCGAGAACGTATCGGGCCATGTCCTCCTTCTCGTCCTGATTCATGCCGCCCATTGGCTCGTCGAGCAGCAGCACTTTCGGTTCGGCTGCCAGCGCCCGACCCAGCTCGACGCGCTTGCGCAGACCATAGGCCAGCGCCGAGGTAGGCTGCTTACGCAGATCCTGCAGCTTCAGGAACTCGATGATTTCCTCGACCGCCTCGCGGTGGGCGATGTCTTCCTTCTGCGCCATGCCCCAGTAGATGACGCTCGACAGCACACCTGCCTTCATCCGCACGTGGCGACCGAGCATGAGGTTGTCGAGGACGGTAAGGCCGCTGAACAGGGCGATATTCTGGAAAGTGCGGGCGATGCCCAGCGCAGCAACGTCGCTCGGCTTCTTCTGGGTGATGTCCTGGCCTTCGAGGACCACTCGGCCGGTGTCGGGCTTGTAAAAGCCCGAGATCATGTTGAGCAGCGAAGTCTTGCCCGCGCCATTGGGCCCGATGATGGAGACGATGCCGCCGCGCGGAACTTCGAGGGAAACGTCCTGCACGGCAGTCACGCCGCCGAACCGCTTCGACACCCCTTCGACCACGAGCTGATTGTCGCCCTCTCGCGCAACAGCGCGCTGGGCAGACGCGCCCACCATGAATCCTCCCTACGTCGCACTCTTTGTCGTGCTTATATTTGGAGCGATCATGCAGGCTCCCGTGGGCGAAGGCAACAAATCTGCCTAAGCTCCCGGGTGCCAGCCAGAGATATCGACGGGAGACCGCCACATGCCACGCCACATCGTCTGCCTGACTTTCGATCACGACCACCTATCCGGCTTCATTGCACGGGGGCTGACATCGCCGACGGCGATCTCGCGCGGCGAGTACGATATGGTGGTCATTCCCCGACTCATGACCCTGCTCGCGCGCTACGGCGTAAAGGCGACCTTCTTCACCCCCGGCCATACGATCGACAGCACGCCGGAGGCGGTGATGCCCTATGTCGAGGCAGGGCACGAACTCGCCCACCACGGCTGGACCCATCGCCTGCCCGTCACGCTCTCCCGCGAGGAGGAAGAGGAGGAGATCGAGCGCGGCAACGAGTCTATCAAGCGGATCAGCGGACAGACGGCACGCGGCTATCGCTCACCCGCCTGGGACCTTTCCCCCCATTCGATCGAACTGCTACTGAAGCACGGCATCCGGTACGACAGCTCGATGATGGGCCACGACTACGACTGCTACTACGCCCGCCAGGGCGACGTGGTCGAATTGAAGAAGCCGTTCGTGCGCGGCCGCGAGACCAAGCTGGTGGAGATGCCCATCAGCTGGTCGCTCGACGACTTCCCGCACTTCGAATACATGCGCAATCCCAATGGCTCGGTCCAGCAAGGCCTGATGAACGCATCGGGCGTGCTGGAAAACTTCGTCGACGACTACACCTACATGACCCGGGTCTGCGACTTCGGGATCCTTACCTACACCTTCCATCCACACGTGATCGGCCGCGGCCATCGCATGATGATGCTGGAGCGGCTGATCCAGCGCCTGATCGAGGGCGGCGCCGTATTCTCGACCATGGAAGACGCTATGCAGGATTGGCTGGCGCAGCAGGCGCGCGGACGCAAGGCCGCGGCGGACTGAGCTACAGCGGCCCGCCGCGGGCGACGCGGATCGCCCGGCAGATCGTCACCATCTTGCCGATGGCGTGATCGACGAAGGCTGCCACGCCGGCATCGATCCTGTCTGCCGAGGCTGGCCGTTCCGCCGAGATGGCTGGTGCCAGGTGCCTTGCCCATTGATGCGCAGCCGCCCGATTGGCGGCGATGGCACGGTCCAGCGAACCATCCGCCTGCGCCCCCCTCAACGCCACCTCGACTTTGCCCAGGAAGGCCGGCGCATGGGCGAGGTGGCGATACATGCTGGCCAGGATGAGTTGCCGCGAATCGCCAAAGCGGTTGAGCCGCAGCACCAATGCCCAGGTCTGCGGGGATACGTCCGCCTCCGACGCCAAGGCCGGCAATGCGACGTCAGGCGCCGGCAGCCGCAGCCCGCCGGCCGGAGCTGGCCCTTCGGTCGCCTCGCCGCGCAGCCAGGCCACCAGCGCACCCAAGGCGAACAAATTGATGGTGTTGGAATGGTCATAGCTTGCCAGCACCGCGTCGACGCTGCCTGGCTGCTCACCGGCAAGGCTGGCGAGCTTCGAGACGACCATGATCTCCCGAAAGCGCCGGGCAGCCTCGTCGGGCATGCCGGCCAGATACAGCGGCTTTACGGCGCTCCAGGCCCACGGCAACGCACCCTCGATGGTCGCGAGGTGACGCCACACCAGATTCACCACGCGCACACCCACGGTCGCGCGGATGTCGGCGAAAAGGTCGGCAATCTCGCCATCTGCCGATACCTCGGGGACGGCCGGGAACGGATCGTTCACTCCGCCGCCTGTTTAGAATCCTGTCCGATCACGGTGAAGAACGAGGCCGTCTTGGGCTGCTTGGGCAGTTCGACCAGCCCTTCCTTAAGCCGCGCGAACTTCGCTTCCTTGCCGCGTACGATGCGGCCCTCGTTGAGGCTCGGCATCGGATTGCGCGCGATCGGCACGGCATCTGCGGCGGTATAGACGCAGATATAGAGGCCACGCGACTTATCCGATCCATTGGCGGCTGAGCCGTGCAGCAGCCGCGTATGCATGAGGCAGACACTGCCGGCCTTGCCGAAACACGGCACGGATTGCGCCAGCGCCTTCTTCTCCTCCTCGGCCGCGACGGCACCGGTGAAACGGTCACCATCGAACAGCGACAATACCGGCCCTTTGTGCGAGCCCGGCACGACCGTGAGCGCGCCGTTGCTCTCGTCGATATCGTCGAGGAACAGGAGCGCGGTTACAATGTCGTCGTTGGTGTGCGGTGTGTATGAGAAGTCCTGGTGGTAGGACACCTCGGTCTTGGCCCCGGGCAGCTTCAGGTTGATCTTGCAGTGGTGGAACTTAAGGTTCGGACCGACCAGCTCGGCAACCATGTCCACCATGCGCGCGTCGAGCATGACCTCGCGATAGGCATCGGAGATGTCCGACGGATTATTGATCCGCCGCAGCGCAGGCTTTTCCGCGGTGTGCTCGACACCCATGTCGTAACGCGGCCGGCCGTCGACCGTGGGCGGCCCGAACGGGGCCGAATGCGCCCGGCTCTGCTCGACCCACGAAGCGATTTCGACCTTGAGGGCGGCAAGCTGGGCCGGCGTGACGGCCTCCTCGACCACGAGGTAGCCATCACGCCAGAAGGCGTCGCGCTGTTCCCGGGTCAATACTGTCATGGCCGCCTCCTCCAGCGTCCGATCACCTAACGTCCCTTGAACACCGGCCGGCGCTTTTCCATGAACGCGGTCCGGCCTTCCTTGTAGTCGTCGGAGTCGAAGCACTCCTTTACCAACCCGCTGAGACGAGCGAAATCAGGCTTGCCGTCGAGCCGGGTCAGCTCCTCGATGGTGCGCTTGGCTGCATGCATGGTGAGTGGCGCATTCTCGCCGATCATCTTGCAGTAGTTGTCGACGTAGGAATCGAGCTCCGCATCGGGCACGACGCGGGTCATCAGGCCCATGTCGAACGCCTCCCGAGCGGAGAAGTGCCGTGCCGTGAAGAAGATCTCCTTGGCATGCGATGGTCCGACCAGGTCCGTCAGGATCTTCAGGCCGCTGGCGCGGTAGCCGAGGCCGAGACGCGCTGCCGGTACGCCGAACTTGCTGATGTCGGAGGCGATACGGATATCGCAGTTCAGCGACACCGCAAGCCCGCCGCCGATGCAGTAGCCACGAATGCGGGCAATCGTCGGCTTGGAGCACTTGACGAGCCGGGCGTTCGCAACCTCCCCGATCTTGTCGTAGTAGGCGACCTGCTCTGGCGTGTTGCGCGCCTTCTCGAATTCCGAGATATCGGCGCCCGATACGAAGGCCTTGTCGCCGGCGCCGGTGACCACCACGACTCGGATCGCCGGATCCTTCTCGAACTCGTCGAGGATGACCGGAATCGCCTCCCACATGTCGGTCGAGGTGGCGTTGTGCTTCTGTGGCTTGTTGAACACGAGCCGGCCGACCGACCCCGCCTTCTCCGCGATCATGTTGGGGGTGGGACTGAAGTTGCTCATCAGATCACGCCCCGTTTGCGGAAGCTGTCGATTGCAGCGGCGTCATAGCCGAACTCGGACAGGATCGAATTGGTGTGCTCGCCCTGCTCCGGCGTGGCGGTCCACTCCTCCACCGTTGTGCGGCTCATGTTGATCGCCTGGCCGATCACCTCCTGGAGACCGAGCTTGGGATGGTTCACTTCACGCGCCATCCGCAGATGCTTGACCTGCGGGTCGGCGAACATCTCGTCCATCTTGTAGATCGGCCCGGCCGGCACACCGGCCTTGTTCAGCTTCTCGACCGCCTCGGCGCTGGTGAAGGCGGCCATCCGCTTGTCGATCTCCGCGTTCAGCACGTCCCGGTGCTTGACCCGGGCCTTGGCAGACGAAAAACGCTCGTCGGTCAGCAACTCCGGTGCCTTGATGCTCTCGCAGAAGCGCTTGTAGATGTGGTCGCCGGAGGCCGCGATGTTGATGTAACCGTCGCTGGTCTTGAACACACCGGTCGGGATACCGGTCGGATGGTTGTTGCCGGCCTGGCCCGGTACGTCCTTGGCCAGCGTCCAGCGCGCCGCCTGGAAGTCACACATCGAGATCATCGCCTGCAGCAGCGAACTCGACACCCACTGTCCCTGCCCCGAAACCTCCCGCTCGAGCAGGGCGATCAGGCAGCCGATAGCGCAATGCAGGCCCGCACCCACGTCGGCCACGGCGATGCCGGCGCGGACCGGGCCGCCGCCCGGCTGGCCGGTGACCCACATGATGCCGCCCATGCCCTGGGCGATCTGGTCGAAGCCCGCACGCTCGGCATAGGGCCCGTCCTGGCCAAAGCCCGAGATCGAGCCCAGGATGATCTTGGGGTTGACCTTCTTTAGGTTCTCGTAGTCGATGCCGAGGCGAAATTTTACGTCGGCTCGGTAGTTCTCGACCACGACGTCGGCCTTCTCGACCATCTTCATGAAGATGGCCTTGCCCTCGGGCTCCTTGAGGTTGAGCGTGATCGAACGCTTGTTGCGGTGCAGGTTCTGGAAGTCCGGCCCGTGGCGCGGCCCGCCCATGTCGCCCTCGGCGACGCCCGGCGGCATCTCGACCTTAATGCAGTTGGCGCCCCAGTCAGCAAAGTAGCGCACGGCAGTCGGGCCGGCGCGGACGCGCGTGAGATCGAGAACGGTAAAACGGGCAAGCGGTCCAGCGGTCATGCTCTCACTCTGGGTTAAAATATTATTCTACGCGTACCATGGCGGCGGGATCGATCTCCAACCAGACATGGCTGCCGACCTCGAAAACCAGGGTCGGCGCCGTCGAAACCCGGATCGGCTTGGCGCCGGCGAGCGGCCGCGCCTGATAATCCCAATACTCCCCGAGATAGGCCCGATCGGTGATCTCGGCCTCAACAGCAAGTCCCGGGCCATTGGGCTTCTGGGCAGTCAGGCCGACCGCCTGAGGCCGCAGAGAATAGAGCAGCTCGCCCGTGCCGTTCGAGCCCTCGACCGCGGCGGCCGGTGCCGTGAAGCCATCGAAGCGCACGTCGCTGCCCTGTCGGGTCCCCTCCAGGAAATTCGTCCGGCCGATGAAGCCCGCCACGAAGCGGCTGCGCGGCCGGCCGTAGAGAACGTGCGGCGCATCGATCTGCTCGATCCGGCCCTTGTTCATGACGACGATGCGGTCCGAGGTCACCATCGCCTCGGATTGATCATGCGTGACATAGACGGTCGTGATCTTGAATTCGTCATGCAGCCGGCGGATCTCGAAACGCATTTCCTCGCGCAGGTTGGCGTCCAGATTGGACAAGGGCTCGTCGAGCAGCAGCACCTCGGGCTCGACCACGATGGCGCGCGCCAGGGCCACACGCTGCTGCTGGCCGCCCGACAGCTCGGCCGGATAACGGCCCTTCAGGTTGCGCATCTGGACGACGTCGAGGATCGCGTCGACCCGGCGGTCGATCTCGGCGCGCGACATCTTGCGCACCTGCAGGCCGAAGCCGACGTTCTCGCCCACCGTCATGTTCGGCCAGATGGCGTAGCTCTGGAAGATCATCGACATCCGCCGCCGCTCGGGCGGCACGACGCCGGACGGCGAGGAGATCTGCTGGCCGTCCATCTCGATCGTGCCGGTGCTGGGCGGCGCGAAGCCCGCGATCATGCGGAGCGTCGTAGTCTTGCCGCAGCCCGACGGGCCCAGCAGCGACACGAATTCGCCCTTTTGCAGTTCGAGGGAAAAGTCGGCAACGGCCTCGACCGCGCCATAGCGGCGCGAGACGTTCTTCAGGACCAGCTTGCTCATGTCGCTGCCGTCCGCCGCAACATGAAGTCGCGACCGAGTGCGCGCTGGCCAATATAGAGCAGCGGCAGCGTCAGAAGCTGGAGGATCAGGGCCAGCGCCGAGAGGTACTCGAAGTTCCCCTCCTCGCTCATGTCGAAGATCATGACGGACGCCACCTTGGTGTTGGGACCATAAAGGAAGATCGCCGACGACAGCTCGCGCGTCGCCGGAATGAAGATCAGCAGCCAGGCGCCCAGCAGGCTGCGCTTGAGCAGTGGCGCCACGACCCGCCGCAGTGCCATCAGGCGGCTGCCGCCCAGCACGCGGACGGCCTCCTCCATCTCCGGATTGAGGCTGCGCAGCGCCGCACTGGCGTTGACGTAGCCGATCGGTAGGAAGCGCGTGGTGAAGGCCAGGATCAGGATCAGGGCGGTACCGTAGAGAGAGAGCGGTGGCGGTGCATAGGCGGCATAGAAGCCGATCGCCAGTACGACGCCCGGGATCACGAAGGGGGCCACGCAGAGGAAGCCCAATACCTCGGCGAACGGCACCAGCCGCCGCGTCACGATGTAGGCGATGCCGAGCGTGATCAGCACCGCCGCCGTGGCGGCGGCACCGGCATAGAGGAAGCTATTGATCACCGACTGCGCCGCTGTCGCATGCTCGAACAGCACGAAATTGAAATTGCGCAGCGTGATGTTGTCCAGCGAAAAGCCCCGCCCCCAGGCCTTGGCCAGGGACGATTGCACCAGGAAAATGTAGGGCAGGAACACCGACAGGCTGGCAACCAGCATGGCATAGCCGAACATCGCCCAGCGCCAGGGTCCGAGGCGGATCGGCCGTCGCTCGCCACCCTTGCCCGTCAGCGTCGCGAAGCCTTTACGCGAGGTGATCAGGCGCTGCACCACGATGAGAAGTACGGTGACACCCAACAAAGGCATGGCGTAGGCCGCCGCCACTTCTACGCGGACCGGATTGCCGAAGAACTGGTAGAGCTGCGTCGTCACCACGTTGAAGCGCGCCGGAATCGCGATCATCGCCGGAGAGGCGAAGAGCGCGATCGCCTCCAGGAAGCAGATGATGAGACCGCCCAGGATAGCTGGCAGGGCGAGCGGCAGGGTGACGCGCCGCATTGTGCGCCAGGTCCCCGCCCCCAGGATGTTGGCGGCGTCCTCCATCTCCGACGATACCAGCTCGAGCGCCGCCGTGGTGAAGATGAAGATGTAGGGAAAGGAATACAGCGCAATGACGACGACGAGGCCGGTGAAGCTGTAGATGTTGAACGGCCCCGCCTCGGCCCCGGTCACAAACATGTAAAAGCGGTTCAGCCAGCCCGCGTTCGGGCCGGCAAGCAGGATCCAGGCCACGGCGCCGGTGTAGGGCGGCGTGATGAAGGTCGCGAGTACCAGCATGCGCGTGAGGCCACGGCCCGGCATATCGGTCCGCGCGACACCCCAGGCGAGCGGGATGGCAAAGACGCCGGCCAGCACGGCAGCCCCGGCGCCCAGTTGGAGGGAGTTGAACAGGGCATCGATGTAGCGCGCCCGTCCGTAGGCGGTGGCATAGTTGGACAGGGTGAAGTCGCCGGTGCGTTCGGCCTGAAAGCTGGTGATCACGAGATAGACGAACGGACTCACGACCAGGACCAGCAGAATTGCAATGGTCGCAGCCCACAAGAGCCAAGTCGAGTCCCAGCGGCCGGCGCGCGGGATTGCCGCCGGAGACGCTTCGATCGAGGACTCCGCCATCGCCACCGTCAGTTACCGAACGTGTCGCGCCATAGTTCGATCACCTCCGGGATGCCTTTGTCGATCTCCGCGACCGTAGGCCGGATTGTCTTGACCTCACTCACGGGCTTGGCGCCCGGCGGTGCCGGAACTTCTGGCCGGAGCGGGACACCGAAGTGCTTGGCGTTGATCTTCGAAGCCTCGATCGAATAGAGGTACTCCATGAAGAGCCGCGCCGCGTTGGGGTGCTTGCTGCCTTTCAAGATCGCCGAAGGCGCGATGATCAGAACGGACCCGTCCGTCGGATAGGACGTCGCCAGCGGGTTACCGCGCGCGGCGCTGAACAACGTCGAGCCATCCGCGCCCGCTGCCACCTGACGCTCGCCGGCGACGAGCGCCGTCACGGTATCGTTGATGGAGCGGCCGATCTGCGGCTTGTTCTTCTCGAGCTTCTCGAAGAACGACCAGCCGTAAAGGTTCTTCATGGTCAGAACCCACGTACCGACATAGCCCGAAAAACCGGGATGCCCGACCGAAACCTTGCCCTTCCACTTGATATCGAGAAGATCGGTCCACTTCTTGGGGGCGTCCTCGGCCTTTACCTTCGAGGAATTGTAAGTCAGCAGCACGAGCCCGGCCGACGTCGTGTGATAGTAGCCAGCCGGATCGAAGTTCCTGAATGCCGGAATAATCTTCGATTCGGTTTCGGGAACGTACTTCTCGAATCGTCCCTCGGCCGCCAGGCGGACGTAGTGCCCGACGTCAGTCGACGAGAAGACGTCGCAGACGGTCTGGTTGTTCTTGATATCCTGCAGCAGCCGTTGGTAGGCGACCTGCGCCGTCGTCCGTACGACGTTGACCTTGATGCCGTACATCTCGGTGAAATTGCGGCCGAGGTCCTCGGCGCCTTCCGAAGTGTAGTGAGCCACATACCAGGTGAGTTCACCGTCCTTTTTCGCGGCTTCCTCGAGCGTCTTAAGATCGGCCCGGGCCGACATGGGCGCCAAGGCGGGCGCCAAGGCAAAAGCGGCAACGATGGCAAGACGTGCCAGAATGTTCATGATTTCCTCCCAGACGGCGACTTTATTTTGGTTGGGTAGGATACGATCACACAGAGCGCCACGCGACAAGCGCGGGCCGACAAGAGGACGCGCATGACGGAAAACGAACAATCCGCCGGTTGGGCTGCGTATTACGACAAGCTTCGCGATCGTCCGCCGCGCAAAACGCTGCTGGCCGCGCTCGACGCCTTCGGCGCCACGCCGCCAGACGCGCTCGCCCTCGATCTCGGCTGCGGCGACGGCCGCGACGCCACCGAGTTGTTGCGGCGAGGCTGGCGCGTCGTCGCCGTCGATGCCGAACCCGAGGCCCTGCGGCAACTTCAGGCTCGGTCTCTTCCCCCGGACAGCGACGTGACGCCCATCATCGCCCGCTTCGAGGAAGTTCCCATTCCGCTTGGCACGCTTCTGGTCAATTCGAGTTTCGCCATGCCCCTTTGCGAACCTCAGGCTTTTCGCGATCTGTGGGCGCGCATCCGGGAAGGTCTCCCGCCCGGCGGCCGCTTCAGCGGCCAATGGTACGGTCCGCGCGACAGCTGGGTTGACCGTCCCGGCATCACCTTCCTGCGCCGCGAGGAGGCGCTTGCACTGCTGGAAGGTCTCGAGCTCGAAATGTTCGAAGAAGAGGAAGCCGATGGTGTCACGCCGCGAGGCAAATCGAAGCACTGGCATATCTTCCATATCGTTGCGCGGAAGCCGTGACGCCAGCCGAAGTGGACAAGGCAGCGGCCGGTGTCCGACACTCCGGCGCCTGATCGAAGGAGGCTCCATGACTGCCGCACCTGTCACTGCCGAAATCGCCAAGCGGGCCGCTCATCTCGCCTGGAACGACCTACCGGACGATCTGGTCGAGCGCACCAAGCAGTGCCTGCTCGACTGGTTTGCGGTGACCGTCGCCGGCGCCCAGGAGGAATTGACTGAAATACTCGTCGCGGAAGCGCTCGAGGACGGCGCCAAGGGACCGGCGACACTGGTCGGCCGCTCCGAGCGCGTGCTGCCGTCGGCTGCGACCCTGATCAACGGCGCCGCCAGCCACGCCCTCGACTACGACGACGTCAATTTCGCCATGGGCGGCCATCCGACCGTGACCGTGGTGCCGGCCCTGCTGGCGCTCGGCGAGCAAACCAAGGCGTCCGGCCGGCTGTTCATCGAGAGCTTCGTCGCGGGCTACGAGACCTCGGGCCGGGTGGGTCGCCTGGTGGCGCCCAGCCACTACCAGAAAGGTTTCCACGTTACCGGCACGGTCGGCTCCTTCTCCGCCACTGCCGCCGCCGGTCGCATGCTCGGTCTCAGCGACAAGCAGTTGGCAGTCGCCTTCGGCATCGCCGCCACCCAGGCCGCCGGCCTGAAATCCAACTTCGGGACCATGTGTAAGCCGCTGCACGCCGGCACCGCCTCGGAGCATGGCCTGCGCGCCGCTCGTCTCGCCGCCAAGGGATTCACCGCCCGTGGCGATTCGCTGGAATGCGACCAGGGCTTCGCCTCCTCGCAGAGCGACCACATGAACGCCGATGCCGCACTCGGCGAACCGCCGGCCGGCTGGCACTTGCGCAACAACCTCTTCAAGTACCATGCCGCCTGCTACCTGACGCACGCGCCCATCGAATGCGCCAAGGAGATCCGCCTGAAGAACAACTTCCCACCGGAACGGGTGCGGAAGATCCTGCTGCGCATCGATTCAGGTTCCGACAAGGTCTGCAACATTCCACATCCGACAACCGGCCTCGAAGCCAAGTTCTCGCTGCGCCAGACCATCGCCATGGCGCTGACTGGCGTCGATACTGCGAACCTCGAATCCTACAACGACGCCGTGACCCAGGACCCGCGCATCCAGGCTTTGCGCGGAAAGGTCGATATCGACTTCAAGCCGAACTGGGCCCACTCGCTGGCCGAGATGGCGATCCAGCTCGACGACGGCACCACCATCGAGGCTACGCACGATTCGGGTATCCCCTGGGCTGACGTCGCCAAGCAGCGCCAGGCGATCGAGGCCAAGTACGAGAGCCTGGTCACGCCGATCCTGGGCGCCGCTGGCGCCAAGCGCCTGCACGATGCCATCGAACGCATCGACGAACTCGCCGATGTGGGTGATCTCGCCCGCGCCTCGGCCAAAGCCTGACGGAGACAGAATGTCGGAGGATTTCAGGACCCGCGCCCGGCTGGTGCCGAAGGGCAACCGCTACGAGGATTTCGAGGTCGGGCGCGTCTTCAGGCACCATTGGGGCCGCACCGTCACCGAGTCGGAGAGCACTCTCTTTTCGACGCTGACGCTGCATTTCAATCCGCACTACTTCAACGCCGATTACGCCCGCGCCCACGGCCATCCTGGCATCGTCGTCAACCCGCTGCTGGTCTTCACCACGGTTTTCGGCCTCACGGTCGAGGATCTGAGCGAGGGCGGCGGGCCGTTCCTAGGCGTCAACGAACTCACCTACCATCGGCCTGTCTATCCTGGCGATTCGCTGCGTGCCGAATCAGAAGTCCTCGACCGGCGCGTCTCCGACTCGCACAAGGGGTTCGGCATCGTCACCTGGCACACCAAGGGCCTCAACCAGCGCGAAGAAGTCGCCATCGACTTCAAACGTACCAACCTCGTGCGTCTCAGGAATCCGCAACAATGACTTTCCTCACCGAAGAACGCCGCATGATCCAAGAGCAGGCGCGCGAGTTCACGCTGAACGAAGTGCTCCCCGTCGCCAACAAGCTCGATCCCGAGAAGGGCGATATCCCGATGGACCTCCGCGACAAGATGGCGGAGCTCGGCTATTTCGGGATCCTGATTCCCGAGCAGTACGGCGGCCTTGGCCTGGGCTGTTCGGAGTACTGCATCGTCACGGAGGAACTGTCGCGCGGCTGGATGAGCGTCGCCTCGATCATTGCACGCGGCAATCTGCTGATCGGCGCCCAGATGATGAGCGAGGAGCAACGCGCGCGTTACCTGCCACGCATGGCCAAGGGTGAGTTCCTCGGTGCCTTCTCCATGTCGGAACCCAACGCCGGCTCCGACATCTCCAACATCTCCTGCCGCGCCAAGAAGGACGGCTCGGGTTATCTGATCAGCGGCAACAAATATTGGTGCACCTTCGCCGACGGTGCCGACTTCCTGATCATCATCGCCCGCACCTCCGACGCGCCCACCGGCAAACGCCATCTCGGCCTCTCCATGTTCTTCGTCGAGAAGAAGCGCGGCGAGCTGCCCAAGGGCGTCAACGGCGCGCCCATTCCCAAGATCGGCTATTTCGGCTGGAAGACCTGGGAACTGGCCTTCGACAATTTCCGCGTCGAGGCAGCCGACATGATCGGCGAGGAAGGTCAGGCCTTCTACTACGCCACCGCCGGCCTCGAGACGGCGCGTGCCCACACCGCCGCCCGCGCCATCGGCCTCGCCCAAGGGGCGCTCGACGATTCGATCCGCTACGCCGGCGAGCGCCGCCAGTTCGGCCAGTCGATCTCGGAATTCCAGGCGATCCGTTTCAAGATCGCCGACATGGCGACGCAGATCGAGGCGGCGCGCCAGCTCAACTACTTCGTATGCGAGCAGATCGACACCGGCCAGCGCTGCGACAAGGAAGCTTCCATGTCCAAGCTTTTCGCCTCGGAGATGGCCGAGCGTGTCTGTAGCGAGGGCCTGCAGATCCACGGCGGCGCGGGCTACACCACGCTCCATGCCGTCGAGCGCCACTGGCGCGACGCCCGCCTCACCAAGATCTTCGAGGGCACTTCCGAGATCCAGAAGCGCATCATCTCCGATCGCCTGCTCGGCCGCGGGAGAAACTGATGAAAGTCTCCGCACTCACCGGCAAGACCAACTACTTCGAGGACTTCAAGGTCGGCGAGGTGATGAAGCATGCACGCGGCAAGACCGTCGAGCCGATGGAGCAGGTCTGGATCACCAACGTGACCATGAACACTGCCGAGGCGCACTTCAATGAGCACCTGACCAAATCGACGCCTTACGGGCAGCGGCTGGGCTTCGGCGGCGTCACCATCTCGATGTGCATCGGCCTTGCCGCCGAGGACACGGCGGAGAATGCGCTGATGGAACTGGGCATGGACAAGATCCGCCTGAAAGGCCCCCTCCACCACGGCGACACGCTTTATTGCTACAGCGAGGTCCTGGAAAAGAAGGACGCCGAGCAGCCCGACGCCGGCGTCGTCCGTTTCAAGCATTACGGCGTGAACCAGGACGATAAGCACATCTTCGAAGGCGAGCGCACCGTGCTGATCAAGCGGCGCAGTCACTGGGGAGACAAGTGATCGTTCATTGGACCGCGGGCCTCCAGACCCGCTTCATGATCATGAGCGGGCCTGGAGGCCCGCGGTCCGCATGAGTGAAGTTCTCGGCGCTCTCGACGGAGTCCGCATCGTCGATCTTACCCAGATGCTGGCGGGGCCGTTCTGCACCCAGCTTCTGGCAGACCAGGGGGCGGAAATCATCAAGGTCGAACCGCTCGACGGCGACCACACGCGCATTGTCGGTCCCTATCACGACGACGACAAACTCAGGGCGTTCGGCGGCTATTTCGCCTCGGTGAACCGCAACAAGCGATCGATCGCCATCGATCTCAAGCATCCCGAGGGGCGTGACCTGGTGATGCGCCTGTGCGACGGCGCCGATGCCGTGGTCGAGAATTACCGCGGCGGCGTCATGGATCGACTCGGGCTCGGCTACGAAGCACTGCACGAGCGGTATCCGAAGCTGGTCTACGCCACGATTCGCGGCTTTGGCGACTGGCGCACCGGCCGCAGCCCCTATGCCGACTGGCCGGCCTACGACGTGGTGGCCCAGGCCTTCGGCGGCGTGATGGCGATCACCGGCCCTGACAAGACGACGCCGATGAAGGTCGGCCCGGGGATCGGCGACCTGATGCCCGCCACCATGTGCGCCTTCGGAATCGTGAGCGCCATCTTCCGCGCCTACAAGACCGGCAAGGGTCAGTTCGTCGATGTCGGCATGGTCGACGCCATCCTGTCGCTCTGTGAGCGCATCGTGCACCAGCATGCCTATACCGGCGGCGTGCCGACGCCCGAGGGCAACCATCATCCTCTGCTCTGCCCATTCGGCATGTTCCCGGCAAAAGACGGTTTCATCACCATCGCAGCCCACGCCGACACCCATTGGCCGATTCTCTGCCGTCTGATCGGCAGCCCGGAACTCGGCACCGATCCGCGGCTGGCCACTGTGCAGGACCGGCGCGCGAACCAGGACGAGATCATCGCCGTCGTGTCGGAATTCACCAGCCAACGCACCAAGAAGGAACTGCTGGCCCATTTCGGCGGCCAGGTGCCGTTCGCACCTGTGAACGACGTGCGAGACGTCTTCAGCGATCCGCACTTCGCCGCCCGAGACATGATCGTCTCGGTGCCCCATCCCGGACTCGACCACGAGACCAAGGTGGCGGGAGTTGCGATCAAGATGACCGAGACCCCCGGGCGCGTGCGCCATCGCGCCCCCTTGCTGGGGGAGCATACGGACCGCTATCTGACCGAACTCGGCCTCGGTGGCGCGGAAATTGCCCGCCTGAGAGCTGAAAAGATCGTCGCCTGAGGAGATTTGACATGACCGACCGCCCTCCCCGCCGCCCGCGCCGCGTCCAGCTTTCCACCCCCGGCTCCAGCGAGAAGATGATCCAGAAGGCGTCCGAGTCGAAGGCAGACCATGTCTTCCTCGATCTAGAGGATGCCGTCGCCCCCAGCCAGAAGCGCGACGCCCGCAAGAAGATCATCGCGGGCCTGAAAACGCTCAACTGGAAGGGCAAGACGCGCTGCGTGCGCATCAACGATCTCACCACCGAGTACGCCTACGAGGACATCATCGAGGTCGTCGAGGGTGCGGGCGAGCATCTCGACACCATCATGATGACCAAGGTCATGACGCCGGCCGACGTGCTGTTCGCCGACAAGCTGCTTTTCCAGATGGAGAAGAAGCTGAAGCTCAAGCGCCGCATCGGCCTCGAAGCCCTGATCGAGGAAGTCGAAGGCATGCAGAACGTCGATGCCATCGCCAAGAGCACGCCGCGTCTGGAATGCCTGGTGTTCGGCATGGGCGACTTCTCGGCCTCGATGGGGGTCACCAACAAGAATGTCGGCGAGAACGACGGCTACCCGGGCGACATTTGGCATTATGCCCGCTTCCGCCTGATTATGGCCTGCCGTGCCGCAGGCATCGATCCGGTCGACGGGCCGTTCGCCGACTTCAAGAATCCCGAAGTCTATCGCGAGGAGTGCAGGCGCTCGATGATCCTAGGCTGCGTCGGCAAGTGGGCGATCCACCCCTCGCAGATCGACATCGCGCTGGAGGTCTACTCGCCCAAGCCCGAGGACATCGCCCGCGCCCGCATGCTCGAGAAGGCCTACGCCGAGGCCGAAGCCAAGGGCCTGGGCGCCATCAACGTCGACGGCATCATGGTCGACGTGGCCTCGATCCGCATCCTGCGCAACACCATCCTGAACAAAGCCGACCTCTACGGGATGTAAGCCCGCTCCATGAAACGCGCGATCATCCCGGTGGCCAGCATGCTGGCCATCCAGGTGATGATCTCGGTGTCGGTGCTGTCGCTCTCGGTGATGATGCCGGCCGTGGCCCGGGATCTGGCGATCGATCCCAAGCTGGTCGGCGTCTTCACTGCCATCATCTATGCCGTGGCGGCCGTCGTAGCGCTTGCCGCCGCCGGACCGATCGTGCGGATGGGTGCCGTTCGCGTCTGCCAGGCAGCCCTTCTCATGGCCGCGGTCGGCCTCGCCCTAAATGCGATGGCACTGGTCGCCGCCACCGTTTTGGCCGTGGCCTTCATCGGCGCGGCACAAGGGCCGATCAATCCGGCGTCGGCCCATGTGCTGGCCCAGCGCGTGCCGCGCGAATGGTTCGGCATGGTGTTCTCCATAAAGCAGACCGGCGTGCCGATCGGCTTCGCCCTGGCGGGACTGATCTTCCCTTTCCTGCTGGGCTGGGTGGGGTGGCGGGGCGCCAGCCTGGTCGCGGCCGGTGCGGCGGTCCTCGCCGCCCTCCTGATCGAGCCGCTTCGTTCAAGTCTGGACGTGATCGCAACCACGGGCCGGCCGCAGATCGGCATCCTGCGCTCCATCCGCTTCGTGCTAGGCCACGCGCAACTGCGCGTGCTGGGCTGGTCGGCCTTCGTCTATGTGATCGCCCAGCACACGTTCACCTTCTATTTGGTGACCTACCTCTATGAGCATTGCGGACTCAGCATTGCGCGCGCGGGCTTCGTGCTGGCGGCTTCGCAGCTTGTCGGCACTGGTGTGCGCCTGTTGAGCGGCGGCATGGGCGACCGGGTGCCACGCATGCAATTGCTGGGATGGACAGGCGTGCTGATGACCGTGGGCTGCATCGCCACCGGCCTGCTGGAAGCCGACACGCCCTTCTGGCTGATCACCCTGGTGGTCGTGGCCTATGGTGCGGTCGTCATCAGCTGGAACGGCACCTCCCAGGCTGAATTCGCCCACCTCGCTCCGCTCGGCGAGGCCGCAGCCGTCGCAGCGGTACAGACCGCGCTCGCCTTCTCCGGCGCGGGGTTTGGGCCGCCGATCTTTGCCCTGATCGCTGCCGCCGCCAGTTATCGCATGGCTTTCTTCTTCGTGGCGGCCTGCGTGCTGGTCGCGGCCGTCTGGCAGATCGCAGCAGCGCGACGGCCGCAGGCCGCCTAGGGTTCCTTCATTCCCGCGAGCGTCACGACTTCACCCCATTTGCGGGTCTCGCTTTCCTGGAATGCAGCGAGTTCTTCCGGCGAGCCGGGAAAGACGACGCCCAGGGTTGTGCGCATCAGGTTGCCATAGGCCTCCGAAAGGACCGCTTCGCGGATCAGCCGGTTCAGCTTGTCAATGATCGGTCGAGGCGTGCCGGCAGGAACATAGGCGGCGTTCCAAGGCTGAGATGCGTACCCGGGTAGGCTGCTCTCGGCCACGGTCGGGAACTGCTCGAGGCCGGGATAACGCTGCGGGCTGGTCACTGCCAGGCCGCGCGCTCGACCGTCCCTCACCGGCGGCAGACCCGTGGTGAAGTCGCTGAAAGTGACGTCGATGCGACCGCCCAGCAGGTCGGCAATGACCTGTGGCTGGCTCTTGTAGGGCACGCCGAGCAGGTCGACCTTGGCCATGATTTTGAACAGCTCTGCAGCGCCGCGAGCCGAGCCGTTGCCGCTTCCGAAGGTGAGCTTGCCAGGCTGGGCTCGGGCGAGCGTGATGAGGTCGGCGACCGACTTCACCGGCAGGTCGTTGCGCACCATGACGATCTGGGCGCCACGCGACAGGCCGCTCACCGGCGCGAAGCTCTTCACCGGATCGTAGCTCAGGTTCTTGTAGACGTGCTGGTTGATCGCCTGCGTCGTCTGCGTCGTGACGAAAATCGTGTATCCGTCGGGCGCCGCCGCGGCCGCCATCTGGGCGCCGATCTGCCCTTCGGCGCCCGGCTTGTTCTCGACGACCACGGCCTGGCCGGTGCTCCTCGACAATTCGGAAGCGATGACGCGCGCCACCGTGTCCGTCGCCGTTCCCGGTCCGAACGGTGCAATGATCCGGATGGGCTTGTTGGGGTAGTCCTGCGCGGCGGCAGGCAGAGCCAGTGATATTCCGACCAGCAAATTTATGATGAATCGCATGGTCGAACTCTACGCCTCAACCGGGCCGAAAGGTAGCGTCGGGTGCTTTCCAGCCAGTGACGAAATTACTGCCCAGGCTCTGGCTGGCTACGGCCGAGTGGCCTATGTGGAGCAGAGCCACCCAGGAGGCCGCCGATGATCAAGGGTCTGCATCACAACGCCTATCGCTGCCGCGACTCCGAGGAGACCCGCCGCTTCTACGAGGATTTCCTCGGCCTTCCACTCGTACATACCCTGAAGATCGAGCAGACCAAGACCGGTCGGGCGACCGGCGTGCTGCACACCTTCTTCCAGCTCGACGACGGCTCTTGCCTGGCCTTCTTCGAAGCACCGGACATGCCGTTCGAATTCAAGGAACAGCATGACTTCGACCTGCATATCGCCCTGGAGGTCGAGCCCGAAGCGCTCGACAAGATGTTCGCCAAAGGCAAGGCCGAAGGCCGTGAAGTCCGCGGCGTTTCGGACCACCACTTCATCCGCTCAATCTATTTCCGCGATCCCAACGGCTACGTGATCGAACTGGCGGCCAAGGTGGCCGGCCGCGAGAGCGACATGGACCCGAAGTTGAACCACGCCCGCCAGATGCTCGACACCTGGCAAAGCGCCAAGTCCAAGGGCGCGCGGGCGGCCTGAAGCGACTAGAGGCCGCGGTAGTCCTGGACGGTCTGCCGCGCCGCATTGGTCGATGTGTGCATGCGCGAGACGTGCCAGCCAACACCGTTGTTGAACGCGAAGTAGCTGTTGCCGATGTAGAGGAGAGATCCGGGTCGATCTATCGCCTATCCGAGATTGCGGCGATAGAGCGCCAGCAGGCGCTCCCAGTGGCGCTCGGCGGCAGGTTTGTCGTAGCACCAGCGTTGCGGGAAGGCGAAGCCGTGGTGAACCCCCATCTGGATTTCCAGCTCGCCGCTGTTGCCTGACTTGTCGAACAACTCCTTCAGCTTTTTCACCATGTCCGGCGGTGCCAGCTCGTCGTGCTCGGCGCAGGAGATGTAGAGCTCGCCCTTTGCCTTGCCGAGATTGCGGTGCGGACTCTCGACCGCGTCGCTCACCAGCCAGGTACCGTAGAACGACGCAGCGGCCGCGACCCGGTCTGGATAGCGCGCCGCGGCGGCCAGTGAATAGGGTCCGCTCATGCAATAGCCGTGGGTGCCCACCGGCCCCTTCTTGGCGGCCTTCTGCTTGTCGGCGAAGGCAATCATCGCGGCGACATCGTCCATCACCGGCGGAATGGTCATCTTGGTGCGCACGGCGCGCATGCGCCCGTGCTCTTCGCTGCCATGCTTGAGCACGTCGGGTCCGTATTTCGTATCGCGGCCCGCGCGATAGTAGAGGTTCGGCAGCATCACGTAGTAGCCCGACGTCGCGAGGCGGCGCGCCATGTCATGCAATTCCTCGCGGATGCCCGGCGCGTCCATCAGCAACAGCACCGGTGGATACGGTCCGCCGCGCTCCGGGTGGCAAATGAAGGTCTCCATCGCGCCGTCCTTGGTCGCGATATCGAGAGTCTGTTCGAGCATTTCCGCGGTTCCTCCTATTTGCAGCATGCCAGCACCTTGATAGGCTTCGCACAACAAGAAAGCCTAGGGAGCGAAATGATGAAGCGTCTTATGTTTTGTGGCGCGGCGCTGGCCGTCGCGGCGTGGGCGGCACCTGCGTCGGCCCAGCAACTGACCGACAACGTGGTGAAGCTGGGTGTGCTCACCGACATGTCGAGCCTCTACTCCGACATCAACGGCCCCGGCGCCGTCATCGCCGTGCAAATGGCTATCGAGGATTTCGGCGGGACCATTG
>Ga0082335_1004506_pt1 | contig 20763 bp, 19 predicted proteins | sample Subgrocontami58m_FD_72375 | JGI IMG/M metagenome (GOLD analysis project Ga0082335, IMG submission 72375) | Subsurface groundwater microbial communities from S. Glens Falls, New York, USA - GMW37 contaminated, 5.8 m (SPADES assembly) (version 2) ... | reverse complement strand
GACGGGGGACAGCGGCAAGGGCGGCGGGGAAGGGGCGGGGGGGCCCCCCTCCTTTTCTCTGCCGTTCTCCGCCGTTCTCTGCCGTTCTCTGCCGTTCTCCGCCGTCCTCTGCCCTTCTCCGCCTCACTCTGCTCCGCTAGAAACCGTAGGGATCATCCCCCCCGCCTCCGGCGAGCGGCAGTGACGCCGGGCGCGCGCCCACCGACTCTCCGGCCGCTCGCGAACGGAATTGCGCGCGGAAGTAGGCCTTCACGTCTTCTGGGCGCGCTTGCAGGGTGCGATTGCGCGCCCGCAGCACGTCGTCCTCGGGGGCCGCCACGATGGCCTGCTTGACCCATTCGAGCGTGACCGAGGGGTCAAGCGAGCGCAGGGTGCGCGTCACCGCCACCTCGAGCGACGGCTCCGGCTCGGCCGGGAACCGCTCCACACCCTCGCGTCCGCCGAGCACGGCGGGACGCGGGAAACGGACAAAGACGGGCTGCGCGAAATGCGGGTGGCGCACCATCAACTGGCCCTTGTCGAGCGTCGAAAGCTTGATGCGCGTCGCCGGCGCGAGCGTGGCGTATCCCGGCGTGGCGAGTTCGTCCATGTCCATGCGACCGAACAGTGCGGTCCCGCAGTTCCCCACCACCCGCCGATGCACCTGCGACCGGAACTGCTGCGCGGCGAAGAGCACGAGTCCCAGGTACCGGCCCCGCTCGGCGATGTCGAGCAGCATCTGCCGCACGTACGTGTCGGGCCCATCGGAGGGCGCGTACTTGTTCAGCTCGTCGACGAAGACGACGACGTGATCGACGCCGAGGGTCCGTCGCTCGAGCTGCTCGCGCAGCTGCGACACGACGCGCGCAAAGATCAGGTCCTGCGCATCCTCTTCCGAGGAGGCCACGTCGATGACGTAGACGGCGCGGTCCTTGAACGATCCGAAGGGAAGGTCATTGGACGTGCCGTCGTCGGTGACCAGCCCGCGGCAGCGCGTGGAGATGTTGGTCAGCCGGTTGCGCACCTTGCGAATGGTCGCCACGTGGTGCGTCCGCCACGTCTCGGCGTTGCGGGACTCCATCCCGCGCAGGACGTCGCGGAACCACTGCTCGAGGTCCGAGAACGAGCGGACGGTGTGCGCGCGAGGCAGGATGGGATCGGAGAATTCCTGGTTGACGACGCGCTCGCGAATGAAGTCGATGAGCGCGTCCGCCTTGGCATCCACGTCGTCCTTGTTGAGCAGCACCTCGGCGTACTGGAGCACCTCGCGCAGTCCCCACGAGAGCGGATGCACGTTGTGAGCAAGCGCGGAGTTCGAGCGCAGCGTCGCCAGCGCGTGACCGCGCGCCGTCCACGGCGCGAAGTACTCCACGTGCTTGAACGGCTCGGCCGGCACGCCCGCCGCCTCGTAGAGCGCGCGGTCGGCGTCATCGAGCTTCTCGGAGGGCTGGTCGAGGAAGCAGAGGTCCGGCCCCTTCACGTTGAAGCACACGGCGGCCACGCTCCCCTTCTGCGCCGGGAAGTGCGCGAAGATGGAGCTCAGCAGCCACTCCACGGCGCTCGTTTTCGTCGCGAGTCCGGAGACCCCCGAGATGTTGAGATGCGCGGCCTCGGGACCAAGGAGGAAATCCGCATCGAGGTAGATGGGAGCCTGCATCGTGCCGGAACGATAGACGCCGATGGGGATGCCGGTGTTCTGCCCGTCGCGCAGGTAGCCGTCCATGCGCAGCGCGACGGCGATGTCGTCCTCGGTGGCCAGGTGCACGGTGCCCATGGGCACCGGCTGCAGCGGTTCATCGGGGATGTGGCGCAGGGCGTGGGCGGTGTAGAGCCGGATCTCCGTGCGATCGGTGGGTGCACGCACGGCGGCGGCCGGGTCGCCGTCGGCGCCGATGACGTCGTGCAGCGGTGTCTGCAGGTCGGTGTACGAGAAGCCCTCGACCACGACGCCGTAGACCGTCGCCAGCCGGCCGTCGCCGGTTGGCGGCCCTTCGACGCGCACGATCGTGCCGATGCCCACGGGCGCGTCCAGCGCGGTCCAGAAGTGGAACTCGTGGGGGGTGTTGGGACGGCGCTCCGTTGCGACGACTCGGCCAATGGGCATCAGAATACGATTGAGGATTTGGAATCCGGATGGCGATTCAGGATTGCGATTCAGGATTGCGATTGGCGAGGTCGGTACGCGGCGCCGAGCGCCGCGCGGGGTGCGGGCCCCTCCGACCACTCACCTCGTCACCGCCCGCAGGTACTCCTCCGTCAACCTAACGCCGTACGCCATCGCTCCCCAGCGGGGATCGGGGAGCGACACGGGCGAGCGCTCCGCGAGCAGCCAGCGCGAGACGAGGTCGGCGCGCGCCGTCGTCGCGCCTTCGATCGCCACCTCGACGCGCACGAGACCCCACAGCGCATCGCGCGATGCGGGATCGCGGAGGCGCAGGTACCAGCTCGCCACAGGAGCACGGCGTGGTGACGTCACGGTGAACGCCGTGGTGCGCTCGCCGGCGGCAAGTCCGAGCACGACGGGGAGCGCGTCGCCGTCCACGTAGAGCGTGCGATGCGACTTCACCACGCCGATGGCGAGCGCCGAATGGGCGGCGGTGCCGGCGGATGCGATGCCGCCGTCCACGAAGAGCGGACCGACGCCTTCGGCGCACCACAACTCGGCGCACGCCATCTCGGCGGCCTCCCGTCGGCGTTGCACGGCGCTCAACGCGCGCGCCGTCAGTTCCTGCGGGTGCCAGGGGCCGCTTTCGTCTGGCGCCAGTGTATCGCGCACCGCGCAACCGGCCCCGAGTGCGCTCCACGCGACCTCGCCAACCGCGGCACGCGGCACGAACAGCGCCCGCTCCACCCGCACGCTGTCCGGCCGCCAGGCCACGAGCGTGCGCGCCTGCCGAAGCCGCACCGCGGCGGCGACGGTGCCGTGCACCAGCGGGATGCCCCCCGGCCAATGCGCGATCACGCGACTCTCCTGGATGCCGTCGAGAAAGGCGGCGATGCCCAGAGCCGGGTCGCCCGGCACACGGCGCACGCGCACGGCGTCGCTCTCAAGCGGTTCCGCGCGCTGCAAGCGGGGCGGCTCCGGGGCGACGGGGCGCAGCTCAAGCAGCGGCTCCCCCGCGGATACGGCGGCGCCGGCCTGCCGCACGGCCCGGAGGGCATCGCGCACGCTTGCGGCCCCTCCAGATGACGGGTACGTTGGCCCCATGCGCCGTTCCGCACTCATGCTGAGCATCCTAGCCCTCGTGGCGGGATGCGACAAGGCGAAGCAGGAACCGGGCGACGACACGCCGCCACCGCCCTCCTTCGACGTTGCCGCCAAACCGCCGCTCGTCTTTCAGGCGTTTGGCACGCTGGACTCCACGCGCCTCGTCCCCGTGGCAGTCATCATCGATGGCAGCGTCAAGCCGATTGAGCTGCCGGGTGCCGACTGGCGCCGGCTCGACTCGGCGTATTTCCAGCCGGGGACCGAGTACCCCGTCTACCGCGACGGACAACCGGCGGGCACGGTGGTCGTATCGCGCCGGATGTGGGAGCCGGATAGCGAGCCGCTCTACGAGCTGCCGGGCTGTCGCGAGGCCCGCCCGATGGCGGCGGTGACGCTGAGGACCCGCGTGGCGCTCGACCCCGCCTTTGAGTTCCTCTCGCTGAGTGTCGCCGGCGGCAGTACGCCGACGAAGTCGCAGCCCCCGCGCGACCTCGACGCGGCTGTTCGCGCCATCGCGCTGCTGGCGCTGCGGGCCGAGGGACTCGACACGGCCGACATCGACACCGCGTCATTCAGCGCGCGCGCCATCAACATGGCGGGCGGCAGCCGGGCGACGCTCGTCGCGAACCAGGTGGATGCGAACGCGGGGGACACCGGACCGGGCGCGGGCCACACCACGCACTTCCTCGTGCTCGGCGACGATGCCGATGGCACGGGGTACAAGGTCACCTACAAGCACCTCGAGAGCGGCGAGGCTCGCCTTGTGGAGTTCCAGCGCCTGCTCGACCACCTGGACCTCACGGGCGACGGCACGGACGAGATCTTCGTGGAGTCGTGGCGCTACGGCAGCACCAACGACCTGCTGGTCCTCACGCGCGCGAACGGCAAGTGGCATGAGGGGCTGCGGGTGCCGCAGAAATGGTGCCTGAGGCAGAGATAAGTAACAGAGAGACAACAGACAGAACACAGAGAGAAAACAGAGGGGCACTCCGAACTTCGGCGCGCCCCTCTGTTTTCTCTCTGTTGTCTCTCTCTTCAAGCTTACTCGACGCCGATATTGAAGGCTTGCTCGACGTCCGCCTTCGAGTACGCCCTGAACGCGGTCAGCGTCGTCGTGCGCACCAGCCCCGGCACCTTCGGAAACTCCTCCGTCACGACGTGCGCAATCTCGTCGTACTCCGCGACCTTGATGATGCAGACAAGGTCCCATTCGCCCGACACGGAATAGACGTCCGTGACCCCGGCGATACCGGCGAGTGCCGCTGCGCATTTTGGAATCAGCGCGGGTTCGGCCCTGACGAGAACAATGGTCGTGATCATGGCAACACCGATGCTGGGGTGGGCGCACGGAACGCAGTGCAATCCAACATAGCGCACACGGGACCGCCGGTCACGCCCGCCAGGTGCGCACGATCGCGTGCATGCCCGCCATGACGTCGGCGTGCGCGGCGGCGTACGACACACGCACCCACTCGGGCGTGCCGAACGCCGCTCCCGGCACCACGGCAATCCCCTCCTCGTCCAGCAGGCGCGTCGCGAAGGCCGTGCCGTCGTTGCCCGGCGCCTTCAAGTAGAGGTAGAACGCGCCGTCCGGCTCCACCAGCTCGAGCCCCGGAATGGCCGACAGGATCACCCGCGCCGCGTCGCGGCGGGCGCGGAATTCGCTCACCATCGCGCGCACCGCCGCGTCCGCCTCTGCCGTGCGCGTGAGCGCGGCAAGGGCGGCGTACTGCGACTCCGTGGCCGCGTTGGACGTGGTGTGCGACTGAAGTGCGGTCATCGCCTGAGACACCGCGCGTGGGGCCACCGACCAGCCGATCCGGAATCCCGTCATGGCGTACGCCTTGGCGACGCCGCTGACGACCACGAGGTTGTCGCGGCGTTCCGCCACGTCGAGCACCGACGGGGCCTCCGCCAACCGGTACGTGATGCGCGCGTAGATCTCGTCGCTGATCAGCCACCAGCCGCGCGCGGCGGCGAGATCGGTGATGGCGCGCAGTTCCTCGGCATCATAGACCGCGCCCGTCGGATTCGTCGGCGAGTTGAGCATCAGACCGCGCGTGCGCGACGTGGCATGCCGCTCGAGCAGCGCCGGGGTCAGCTTGAGCCCGCGCGCGGGATCGCCGGGGATGCCGACCGGGTTTGCCCGTGCCAGGCCCACCATCTCGACGTAGCTGACCCAGCTGGGCACGGCGAGCAGCACGTCGTCGCCGGGCCCGAAGAGCGTGAACGTCGCGTTCTGCAGCGACTGCTTGGAGCCGGTGGACACGACGACCTCGCTGGCCGTCACCGCCGCGTCCCGCCCGGCGCGGCGGCGCGTCGCGTCGGCGGCGATCGCCTCGCGCAATGGCAGAATCCCGTCCACGGCGGTGTAGCGCGTGAGCCCCTCATCGAGCGCGGCCTTGGTGGCGTCGCGAATGAACGCCGGCGTGTCAAAGTCCGGCTCGCCAGCGCCAAGATCGATGATCGAGCGGCCTGCGGCGCGGAGCGCCCTGGCGCGCTGCGAGACGGCGATGGTCGCCGACTCCTTGATGGAGGCGACGTTTGGCGAGGGCACGAAAGGATGCGACATGGTCGAGCCGGGCTCCGACATTGGAGGGCCGGGGGTAATTGCGCTAGATTGTGGGTGCAACACGAAGTTAGCGTCACGCTGGCGCTGACGCCATTGACAATCGAGGTCGCAGTGAGCGCATTGCCAACCACCGCCGGCAGCACCGGCCGCGTGACGTCCGTAGCCCATTTCGTTGCCCCGCACTGGGGGCGCATCGCCGACCGGCTCGCGCCGCTGATTGACCGAGACGGTGGCGATCCGGGCGCCTCGCCCGCCGCGCTCATCTGCGTCCCCGATTCCGGCGCCGCCGTGGAGCTCGCCACCGCACTCCGCGTGGCGCGCCCCGGCATCGCGCGCATCCTGCCGGTCACTGACGCGCTGCGCGCCGCGCGCGTGCTCAAGGCCCACGGGGCCCCCATCGTCATCGTGACCCCGTCCGACGCCGAGCGCATGCTCAGCGCTTCCGCCCTCCCGCTCGACGGCGTGCAGGTGGTCGCGCTCGTCGGCGCCGAGGAGTACGATGCCGATCAGCTCGCCACGGTGATGACGTCGGTCCCCAAGGACGCGCGGCGCGTGCTGGTGGCGTCGGAAGCGACGCCGGTGGTCGAGGTCCTCTTGGAGCGCTACTTCCACAAGGCGCACCGCCTCGCCGACGATGCGTCCAGCGAGACGACGCCGGCGCCGGTGCAATATCTCTTCGTGCGGAGCTCCGGCGCCGCGACTCTCGTCCCCTCCCTGCTCGACGATCTCGATCCGCCGTCGGCGGTGGTGGTCACTGGCGACGCGGCGTCGGTGCAGGGCGCGCTTGCCGCGCACGGCTACCCGGCGGACGCGACGATCGTTCAGGTGAGCGACGGGGCGGCGCCACAGAATGTCGCCCTGGTCGTCTTCGCCGGCCTGCCAACGCCGGCGGCGTTCGAGGCGGCGATGTCGTCGCAGCCGGGACGTGCCGTTGCATTGATCGCGCCCCGCCAGCTCGGCGCGCTCCGGCGCCTGGCCGGCGGCGCGAACGTCACGCCGTTCACCACGCGTCGCGCCACCAGCGCCGCACGCGCCCAGGAAGAGCGGCTGCGCGCCGAACTTCGCGCGGTGCTCGCCGGGTCGTATCCGGCCCGCGAGATCGTTTCGCTCGAACCGCTGCTCACCGAATACGACGGCGCCGAACTTGCCGGCGCTGCGCTGCGCCTGCTCGAGGCCGCCCGTGCCGCGACGCCGGCTCCCGCGCATGCCGTCGCCGCAGCCCCGGCGATTTCCGACCGCGCCCCGCGCTCCGCGCCGCGTTCTGCGCCCCGCGCCGATCGGGCCGAGCGCCCGGCGCGTCCGCGCGACGACTTTCCGCTCCGCGACCCGCGCGAGGCCGCCAAGCCCCGTTTCGTGGATCGCACCGTCCGCCGCGATCGCGAGGACCGTCCACCGCGCCGCCCGGCGGGAGCCGGCGATCGTGACGAACGCGCGCCGCGCCGCAGTTTCGGGGACAAGCCCCGCGCCTTCGGCGACAAGCCCCGCGCCTACGGTGACAAGCCCCGCGCGTATGGCGACAAGCCCCGCGCGTTCGGTGACAAGCCGCGCTCGTTCGGCGACAAGCCGCGTTCGTTCGGCGACAAGCCGCGGGGCGGATTTGGCGACAAACGCGCGGGCGGATTCAAGGACAAGCCGCGGAGTACGGGTCCGCGCAAGCCACGGGATGATCGATGACACAGCATTTCCAGCTCACCGGCGGCTGGGTGGAGGTCATTGCCGGTTCGATGTTCAGTGGCAAGAGTGAGGAACTCATTCGCCGCGTCCGTCGCGCGATGATCGCGAAGAAGCGCGTGCAGGTGTTCAAGTCGCATCTGGACAACCGTTACACCGGCGTCTTCGCCGTGGGATCGCACGATGGCCGCACCGTCGAGGCGATCCCGGTCGACTCGGCGGCGCAGGTGGCGCAACGCGTCGACCCGGAGGCGCACGTGATCGCCATCGACGAGGTGCAGTTCCTCGACGACGGCATCGTGGACGTCGCCACCGGTCTTGCCGACCGCGGCGTGCGCGTCATCCTCGCCGGCATTGACACCGACTTTCGCGCCGAGCCGTTCGGCCCGATGCCGAAGCTGATGTGCCTGGCCGAAGTCGTGGACAAGCTGCACGCCATCTGTGTGCTGTGCGGGATGCCGGCCAGTCGCAACCAGCGCCTGATTGACGGCAAGCCGGCCCGCTACGACTCGCCGCAGATCATGGTGGGCGGCACCGAGAGCTACGAGGCGCGCTGCCGGGCATGTCATACGGTGTTGAAGGGGGATCAGCCGAGCCTGCTGTAGGTACAGACGGCGGACGGCGGACGGCAGACGGCAGGCGGCGGACGGCAGACGGCGGACGGCAGATGGCAGATGTGCATCGCGGAAGCCTCGCTTCGCGCATCTGCCTTCCGGCCTCCGCCTTCTGCCGTCCGCCGTCTGCCGTCCGCCGTCTGTCTTTACGGTGCCGCCTTGTTCCCCCGCAACCGGCTGAAATACGCGGCAAGGAGCGTCGTCGTCTTCACCTGGCGCACGTCCACATCGAACGACTTGAACGGACGCACCCGCGTGCGCGCCAGCGGGAAATAGGGCGGACGACGGTTCGTGTTCTGGCAGGGATCGAGCTGGCGCAGCGGACGCATCCCCGAACCTGCCGTACTCGTATACGGCGCCGCGTACGTCCTCATCACCATGCCGCCGACCACCTGCAGGCATCCGCCGGACGCCGTGAACGCTGAACCCAGCGGACAGGTGTAGGCCGGGTTGGTGACCGTCGCACCGCTCGCAGTGACCGCGTTGAACGAGCCGCCAAGCGCCATCCCCACGCCGTGGAACACGAATTCGCGATTGCCACCCATGGTGAGCGTATATCCGGCGGTTGTGGACGGCGTGTCGTAAATGCGCGGCCGGTTGATCGCGTTGTCGATGACGGCGATGGAATCCCTGGCCATCAGGCCGAAGAAGCTGCGGCACAGATTCGTGGTGTCCGACGGGTCCTCGACGTATGTGATGTCGTCCATCAGCTTGACGACACCGTTCACGTAGAGCGTCACGTGCCCGAGCACCGTGCCGTGCACGTACATGCTGCTGTTGAGGTAGATGACGCGGCGCGAGTTGGGATTGTAGGTGGTGTGCAGCGGATACAGGTGGATCCGCTCCGTGTTCTGTCGCACAGACGCGGGCAGCGGCGACGGGAGGTTGCTCGATCCCCCATAGGTGTCCCAGAACCCCTCGTAGGTTGGTTCCGCCGTACATCGCCCCGTGGCGACAGTTTGGTCCACCGTGCAACGGAAGGAATAGCGGGTAAATGTGGTGTCCTGGCCGCCGTACTTCTCCGTTGCGCCGCACGCAGCGCTCGACCCCCACGAGTACATGGTGACGCCCGTATACCAGCTCTGGCTGCAGCTGCTGTTGGTGGTGAACCGCTCGGTGTTGACGAGATACGGGCTTCCTTGCGGGAAGCAGCGTGCCAGCGGCTGTTGCAGGATCATGCGAATCGCGGCGCGGTCGAGCGCCGCCATGGCCGTCGCCTGCGGGTCGCTCACCGTCGGGTACGTGCTCGTTTGGATCCTGCTGCGCACCCAATTCACCTTGTGCATGACGATCGGAAAGAACTCCCGGCGCCCGCTGATCGTGTAGAAGGCGCCGCACTGGTTCAGCAGCACGGAGTTGGACAGCGAGACGGGCGTGCCGGAGAAGTAGACCGCGAGCTGCGTGGTGTCGGAGGCGGAGTTGAGGCGGAAGTACCGGAAGAACCCCTCCGTCGAGTCGACCATCCCGTTGGCGTTCATGTCAATCGTGAGGAACTCGACGCGACCGCGACTGCCACTGGAGACGGCCTCGTAGAGGCCGCCGGCGACCGCCACGTTGTAGAAGTACGTGCCCAGGGAACTGGCGCCCCAGTACGCCGCCGTCGACAGCGGGTACGGGATCACCGTCGCGCCACCTGTCGACGAGACGGTGTCGGACCATTGCGCCGCGCCGCTGATCGTCCCCGCCGCGCTGACCGTGTCCGCGAAGACCGGACTCGGCGTGCCCGACGACGACGCCGTGAAGCGGTTGTTCGCGTGCACGCGCCCGCCGATGTTCTCACCGGCGCCGATCGAGGCGGACGATGGAAAATCATTGGCGAACAGCCCGTAGCGGGAAAACGACTGCGCCAGCAGGTCCATGCGTCGCGCCAGGCGGAGCCCGGTCGCGTCGCTGACGGTGGCGAGCAACGTGATGTACGGGACGCGCGTCCCGGCGGTATCGCCGGTGTACGCGCCGTACAGGTTCACCGTGAGCCCCGTCACCTCGGCGCCGGCGGAGGTGTAGACCTTCTGGTTGGTCAGGAGCTGCGTGTAGCTGTTGTACGACACCCAGAGCGACGTGTCGCGCTTCAGCCGCGACGCGCCCAATTCGAGCGCGCTCTCGAGCGCGAAGGTGAGGTCGCGCTCCTTGTCGTGGTAGCGGCTGAGCATCCCCGAGTTGCCCGTCATGTAAATGGCCGACGACGCCAGCGCGGCGAGCGACAGCGTCATGATCAGCACCAGGATCAGGGCCGACCCGCGGCGGACGCGCGCCATCATGGCAGCGTCACCGTCGCGGTGCCGGAACGCACGGCGCTGAGGCCGCTGCAGTCACGCGCGGCGAGCCCGTACTCGTACGTGCCGGCCGTGACCGGCAGCGCGAAGTCCTGGTACCGGTACGAGGACGTGCGACGCGCCGGCCGGCTGGCGATGGCCGTCCAGGTGGTGGCGCCGCTGAGCCGCCGATACACGACATACTGCCGTACATCGCGCGGTGACGTGGAGTCGCCCGCCACGCCGGACCAGTCGAGGCGCACATCCTGTTTCTGTCCTGCGAGCGCCGTCTCCACCGTCACGCCGAGCGAATCCGGCGTGCTCGGCACCGCGCCGCACGTCGTGGAGAGGAGGCGCAGGGCATTGCGCAGTTGCACGGTCACGTAGAGGTGACGATACACGTTCACCTGGTTGCGCGCGTCCCAGTACCGGCCGGTCGCGCGCACCGCCACCGCCGTGATGGAATCGGCGCGCGATACCGAATCATCCCAATAGACCGGAAGGTCTGCGTTGTCGATGGCCGCCGAGCTGCCGCTGGCGTCCGTCTTGTAGTACTGGAAGAAGAAGTTCGAGTCGCCCGACACGTACAGGTTGCGCGTCACCAGCGTGCTGTCGCGGTCGTTCACGCGCCGATAGAGCACGTAGAGGTTGGAGAGCCCACCGGCGGTATCGGCATGCAGGAAGTACTGAATCGTCTCCGCCTGACTCGTCGTGCCGTTGGCGTTGGTGTAGGCGGCGGCCGGATAGGTCTTGCTCGACGTTCGCAACGACGTCGCCCGCGACACCAGCCAGCTCTGCGTCGTCAGCGAGTCGAGCGTTGCATCCCAGGTCGACGCGTTGGGATCGGACGTCGTCGTGATGCCCTGCCGATTCGCGTTGAACGCGATCGCAAACGGCGCCGCCTGCACGATCACCGGCTGGCCCTGCTCGCCGCCCGCAAGCCGCAGGTCGGCCTCAATGCGCGCCACCGCGTAGCGCGCGCTCTGGAACGCATCGAGCCGTCCGGCCCCGGCGTCCATGGCCCGCGTCTGCGCGCGGAAGAACGGCACCGCGATCGAGAAGACGAGCACCGTAATCGAGACGGCGAAGATCATCTCGACCATGGTGAACCCGCCCCGCCGCATGGACCGAAGCATCAGAAGGCCGCGAGCACCAGCGTCTTCTTCACGGTCGTGCTCGTCGCCGCGTGCACGACCGTCGCCGTCACCGTCACGTAGTCCGCCGTCGACGACGGCCCGGTGCGCGCCGCCGCCGTCGTGCGCGTGTACCCGGGGTAGCTGCTCATCGATGGATTCGCCGAGGACGTCGCGCTCGTCTCCGACGTGGCGTCGAAGGTGGCGACAATGGTCGAGTACGGCCGGTGGAGCTTGACGGCCTCGAGCCGCGCGGTCGCCAGCTCGCTCGCGATGGCCAGGGCGTCATGGTTATTGGTCAGGTGCTGGAACCGGCGCGTGAAGTTCGACAGACCGATGAGCACGCCGCTGAGGATCATCACCGAGATGATGACCTCGATGAGCGTCATGCCCGAACGACGCCCCGGTACGCGAACGGAGGTCCCTGTCTGCATCTATACGGGAATGTGGCGACCGCGACGGGCCCGACGCCAGCCCTTTTGCCGCCGGGGCCGGGCCAGTGGTAAGTTCATTGCGGTCGCCCTGACGGCGGCCCGTACCCCCAGGACCTTATGGGCGTCATCGCCACGCTGCTTCCGCTCGACCGCTGCCTCCAGCGCGTGCACGGCGCTGTTCGCGGCCAGCACGCCGTAAGCCCATGCCACAGCTGGGATGAGCTGCTCTCGGCGTGCGCCACGGAACCCGTCCACCTGGCCGTGGTGGACCTCTTCGCCGACGGCACGGCCAGCTTCGAGCGCATCCGCCAGCTGCGCACCCGGTTTCCGCGCCTGACCCTCATCGCCTACGTCAGCGCCACCCCCCAGCGCGCCCGCGACCTGTTCGACGCCGGCCGCGCGGGGCTCGACGGACTGCTGCTGGTGGACCTCGACGACTCGCCACAGGCGGTGCGCACCGTGGTCGAGCAGGCCGAGGCGCGCGGCGTCGCCGCCCTCCTCCGCCACCGCCTGGCCGACATGGACACCGCTGCCCGGGACGCGATCCTGATCGTCGTGACGCGCGCCCACATGCGTCTCACGTCGCACCGGCTGTCCGAGACGCTGTCCATCAACAAGGCCACCCTCCTGGAGAAGCTGCGCCGGGAGCGCCTCCCCGCCCCACAGAAGCTGATCGGCTGGGGCCGGCTCATCGTTGCGGGCCAGATGCTCGACGATCCCAAGCGCAGCGCCGACGGCATCGCGCGCGCGCTCGACTTTCCGTCGGGCTCGGCCTTCCGCAACATGTGCCAGCGCTACGTGGGCGCCACACCACTCGAGATACGCGAGCGTGGCGGCGCCCGCTACGTCACCGCGCAGTTCCTGCGTGCCATCGGACGTCCCCACCTGGCGCAGGGCCTCGAAGACCAAGGGACCCCGTGAAGTACAAGACCATCATTGAGCCGTTCCGCATCAAGACCGTTGAGCCCATCCGCCAGACCACCGAGGCCGAACGCGCCGCAGCCATCGACGCCGCGCACTACAACGTCTTTCTCCTCAAGGGCGAGGATGTCCTGATCGACCTGCTGACCGACTCGGGGACCGGGGCGATGTCCGTGTACCAGTGGGCCGGCATGATGAAGGGCGACGAGACGTACGCCGGCGCGCGCTCGTTCTACGCCTTCGAGCAGGCGGTGCATGACATCACCGGCTTCCGGCACGTCATCCCCACGCACCAGGGGCGCGCCGCCGAACACATCCTCACCGGCGCCCTGCTCAAGCCGGGCGACATCGTCCCGAACAACCGCCACTTTGACACGACGCGCGCCAACGTGGAGCACCGGGGCGCCACGGCGCTCGACCTCCCCATTCCCGAGGGGCACGATCCGCAGGCGCTGCATCCGTTCAAGGGGAACATGGACCTCGGCGCGCTCGAGCGCGTGCTGCGCGAGAATCCGGGGCGCGTCCCGCTGGTGATGATCACGGTCACCAACAACTCCGGGGGCGGCCAGCCGGTGAGCCTCGAAAACGTGCGCGGCGCCTCCGACATCGCCCGGCGTCATGGTGTGCCGTTCTACCTGGACGCCTGCCGCTTCGCCGAGAACTCGTGGTTCGTGCACACCCGCGAGCCCGGCTACTCCGGCCGCACGCCGATTGAGATCGCGCGTGAGATGTTCGCGCTCGCCGACGGCTGCACGATGAGCGCCAAGAAGGACGGGATGGCCAATATCGGCGGGTTCCTCGCCATGAACGACGACGCCGTCGCGGCGCGCTGCCGCAACACGCTGATCCTCACCGAGGGGTTTCCGACGTACGGCGGGCTCGCCGGGTACGACCTCGAGGCCATTGCCGTCGGCCTGTACGAGGCGCTCGATCCCGACTATCTGCGCTACCGCATCCGGATGGTGGAGTACATGGCGGAGAAGATGGCAACCGCCGGCATTCCGACCGTGCGCCCGGCCGGCGGGCATGCGCTCTATCTCGACGCCAAGCAGTGGCTCCCCCACATCCCGCCGTCCGAGTTCCCGGGGTGGGCACTCTCCCTCGTGCTCTACCTCGAGGGCGGCATCCGCGCGGCGGAAATCGGCTCGGTGATGTTTGGACAGCAGCCCGACGGCACCGAGCGTCCGGCCGATCTCGAACTGGTGCGGCTCGCCTTTCCGCGCCGGGTCTACACACAGAGCCACATGGACTACGTGTGCGAGGTGCTCGGGCACGTGAACTCACTCGCACCGCGCATCCGCGGCGTGCGGATCGTCGAGCAGCCGTCCGCCCTGCGGCACTTCACGGCGAAGTTCGCGCCGCTCGTCCCGGGCGTGATCGCGTAGCTCGGGACGGTACGCCGGACCGGTGCGCGATACCCCCGCCGGGCGCTACAGCGAGTCCCGGCGCCAGCTCCCCTCGAGGTAGCGCCACAGGCGCGTGCGCCCGGTGGCGCCCGCGAACTCGATGGCGCGCAGTGCGTCGCTCCGCCCCGTGACGACCCCGATGTACAGGAACGCGTCGCCGCTCGCCGACCCATTCGGGTAGAAGGTGATCGTGGGCCCCACCGTCGTCGTCGACACGCCCGGCCCCGTGGCATAGTACGCGGTGGCGCCATCCACGGTGACCGTGGGAATCGCGAACCGCGCCCCGCCTTCGCTCAGCCGCCAGGACTCCCAGCTCTCGGCGCCGTCGGCCGCGCCATTGGCGTTGGTGTCCTGCACGATGCGCATGCGCGACGCGGCGTAGTCCATGATGAACAGGACGTTCGTGTTCTTCGTCAGCGCCCGCTGCTGGGCAACGGTCAGCGTCCGCTGGACGAGCCGCCCGTTCGCGTCCTGCCGGTAGCGCAGGAACGAGATCTTGGGCAGCGCCATGGCCGCCACGATGGCGATCAGGGCGACGACCAGCATCAGTTCGATGATCGTGAATCCGGCTCGGCGAGGCATAGCAGGGAAGTTGCACGGGGCGCGCGAATGGCGCCATTGTTCCCCATGCTCGTGATCGGGTTGACGGGGAACATCGCGGCTGGCAAGTCGTCGGTGGCGCGGCATTTTGCGGCGTGGGGCGCCACGCTCGTGGATGCCGACCTCCTCGCGCGTGAGGCCGTGGCGCCGCGGACGCCGGCCCTGCGCGCGATCGTCGCGCGCTGGGGGAGCACCATGCTGGCCGCGGACGGGTCGCTCGACCGCGGCGCACTGCGCCGGATCGTTTTCGGAGACGCCACCGAGCGCGCCGCGCTCGACGCCATCGTGCACCCGGAGGTGGCGCGGCTCCGCGCGGAGGCGGTGGCGGCCGCGGCGGCGCGAGGTGACCGGCTGGTGGTGTGCGACATTCCCCTGCTCTTCGAGTCGGGACTCACCGGCACGGTGGACGCCGTTGTCCTCGTGGACGCCCCGCGCGACCAGCGCCTCGCGCGGCTTGTCCGCGATCGTCAGCTTGCACCCGACGAGGCCGCGGCGATGATGGACGCGCAATGGCCGAGTGAACGGAAGCGCAGCCGCGCCGACTGGGTGATCGACAATGACGGGACGCTGGCTGACCTCGAAGCGCAGTCCCGCGTGGTCTTCGACGCCCTCGCGGCACGCGCCGCGTTGGCCCCGTCGCCTTGAACCTGTTCGGCGCGCCCCGTAGAATTCGGTCACACCTTGCAACATCCGGAGCGATCCGTGTCTTCGATACCCGCTGATCTTCGCTACACCAACTCCCACGAATATCTCAAGCCCACCGCCGACCCATCCGTGGTCCAGGTGGGCATCACCGATTACGCCCAGGGTGAGCTGGGTGACATTGTCTATCTTGAGCTGCCGAAGCCGGGCGCGAAGTTCGGCGCGCACGACTCATTCGGCACCATCGAAGCCGTGAAGGCGGTCTCCGACCTCTACTGCCCGGTCGCGGGCGAAGTGGTCGAGGTCAACCCGCGTCTCGATGCCGAGCCGTCACTCGTCAACAGCGACCCGTACGGCGACGGCTGGATGCTCAAGCTGCGAGTGGCGCCAGCCGATGTCGCCGCGCTCATGGACGCGGCAGCGTACGCGAAGCACCTCGAGTCGGGTGGCGGAAGCAGCCACTAGGGGCAGAGAGACAACAGAGAGACAACAGAGAGACAACAGAGAGACAACAGAAATACAACAGAGGTCCGGCGCCATGGCTCCGGACCTCTGCCGTTTCTAAGTCTGTTTTCTCTCTGTTGTCTCTCTGTTGTCTCTCTGTTGTCTCTCTGTTGTCTCTCTGTTGTCTCTCTGTTGTCTCTCTGTTGTCTCTCTAGGCCGAGTAGGCCTCCAGAGGTGGACAAGCGCATACGAGGTTTCGATCGCCGAATGCGTTATCAACTCGGCCTACGGCCGGCCAGAACTTGTGCCCGCGCACCCACGGCAGCGGGAACGCCGCCGTCTCGCGCGAGTAGGCGTGCGTCCACGCATCCGCCGTGCAATGCTCCATCGTATGCGGTGCGTTCACCAGCGGGTTGTCGTCGCGCGGCAGGGCGCCCGACTCCACCAGTGCAATCTCGGCGCGGATGGCAAGCAGCGCGTCCACGAACCGGTCCAGCTCCGCTTTCGGCTCGCTCTCCGTCGGCTCGATCATCAGCGTATCGTGCACCGGGAACGAGATAGTCGGCGCGTGGAAGCCATAATCCATCAGCCGCTTGCCGATGTCACCGGCGTCCACGCCCGACGTTGCCTTGAGGGCGCGCGGGTCCACGATGCACTCGTGCGCAATCGTGCCGTTCTTGCCCTTGTACAGCACGGGATACTCGGCGTCGAGCCGCTTGGCCACGTAGTTCGCGTTGAGGATCGCGATCTTCGTGCTCATGGTCAGCCCTTCGCTGCCGAGCAGCATGATGTACATCATCGAGATCGGCACGACGCTCGCGCTTCCCCACGGCGCCGACGCCACGGCGCCGATCGCCTGCGCGCCGCCCGTCTTGATGGTGACGTGACCCGGCAGGAACGGAGCCAGATGCTGCGCCACGCCAATCGGCCCAACACCCGGTCCGCCGCCGCCGTGCGGAATGGCGAAGGTCTTGTGCAGGTTCAGGTGGCAGACGTCGGCGCCGATGTCGCCTGGGCGGCACAGGCCGACCATGGCATTCATGTTGGCGCCGTCCAGGTAGACCTGCCCGCCGTGCTGGTGCACGATCTTCGTGATCTCGGTGATCGCCTCTTCGAAGACGCCGTGCGTTGACGGATACGTCACCATCAGCGCCGCCACGTTGGCCGAATGCTGTTCGGCCTTGGCCTTGAGGTCGGCCACGTCGATGTTGCCGTTCGGATCGGTCTTCACCACCACCACGTCGAGGCCGGCCATCACCGCGCTCGCCGGGTTGGTCCCGTGCGCCGACTGCGGAATCAGGCAGATGTTGCGATGCGACTCGCCGCGCGACGCGTGGTACGCGCGAATCACGAGCAGTCCGGTGTACTCGCCCTGCGAGCCGGCGTTGGGCTGGAGCGACACGGCGTGGAAGCCGGTGATCTCCGCCAGCGCGCCTTCGATCCGGTCAAAGAGCGCCCGGTATCCCTTCGTCTGCTCCACCGGCGCGAACGGGTGGATGTTGCCGATCTCGGGCCATGTCACCGGGAACATCTCGGCGGCGGCATTCAGCTTCATCGTGCACGACCCGAGCGAGATCATCGAGTGCACGAGCGACAGGTCCTTGGCCTCGAGCGACCGCACGTAGCGCTGGAAGTCCGTCTCCGAGCGGTGCGTGTGGAACACCGGGTGCGTCAGGAAGGCGCTGGTGCGTCCGAAGCGCTCGTCGAAGCGTGGATCCACGCCCCTTGCCATGGCGTCCGCCGCACTCGCGGCGCCGCCGAAGACCGCCAGCAGGTCGCCGAGATCGGCGGTCGTGGTCGTCTCGCCCATCGCGACGCCGATCGTGCCATCCTCGAAGTAGCGCAGGTTGATCTGCCTCGCCTCGGCCGCCTGCTTCACCGCGGCGGCACCGCCCTTGGGCGAGACGCGCACCGTGTCGAAGAAGACGTCGTGCAGCACCGCGTGCCCGGCCGCGCGGGCGCCGGCCGCGAAGGCCTCGGCGAGGTGGTGCACCCGCCTGGCGATCCGCACCAGGCCGTCGGGGCCGTGGAAGACCGCGTACATGCCGCTCATGACCGCGAGCAGCACCTGCGCCGTGCAGATGTTGCTCGTCGCCTTCTCGCGGCGGATGTGCTGCTCGCGCGTCCCCAACGCCATGCGCATGGCGGGCTGGCCATTGCTGTCACGCGACACGCCGATGATGCGTCCGGGCATGAGGCGCTTCAGGTCGTCCTTGGTGGTGAGGAATGCGGCATGAGGGCCACCGTAGCCGTAGGGCACGCCAAATCGCTGCGCATTGCCGACGGCGACGTCGGCGCCCCACTCCCCGGGTGGGGCGAGGAGCGTGAGTGCGAGCAGGTCCGTGGCGGCCACGACCAGGGCGCCGGCGGCGTGCACGCGGTCACAGAGCGCGCGATAGTCCTCGACCGCGCCAAAAGTGTTGGGATATTGGATGAGCACACCGCACACGGTGGCGTCGAGCGTGAACTTCGCCACCGGCTGCACCGTCACGGTGATGCCACGTGCCGCGCCGCGCGCCTTGACGACGTCAATCGTCTGCGGATGGCAGTCATCCGCCACAAGGAAGACGTCGCGCCCGCTCTTTGCGGCGTGCAGCATCTGCATCGCCTCGGCGGCTGCCGTGCCCTCGTCGAGCAGCGACGCATTGGCCAGCGGCAGCCCGGTCAGGTCGATGACCGTCGTCTGGAAATTGAGCAGCGCCTCGAGGCGTCCCTGCGCGATCTCCGCCTGGTACGGCGTGTACGCGGTGTACCACCCTGGGTTCTCGAGGATGTTGCGCTGGATCACCGCCGGCGTGTGCGTGCCGTAGTAGCCCTGGCCGATGAATGTGCGCCAGACCTGATTGGGGGCAACCATCGCCTTGAATTCGGCGAGCGCGTCCTGCTCCGACATGGCGGCCGGCAGGTCAAGCGGGCGGTTGAGACGGATATTGCCGGGCACGGTCGCGTCGATCAGGGCGTCGAGCGACGGATAGCCAAGGACCTTCAGCATCGCCTCGACGTCGGCGTCCGACGGGCCGAGGTGCCGGGGCGTAAAGACGTCCGGCTGCGGAATGGAAGTCGAAGTCACGGTACGCGCTTCTCCAGTGCGGCGCGCCTGCAGCGCCCCCGACGCGGGTGCGCTTCGGCGCGCGACGTCTATAAAACTAACGAGACGCATACTTCGTTGGGACATCGAGCGCGCAGGGGATACCCCGATTGATCGCAGGGCCGATCACCACATCGCTCACGCGCCCCCGCACCCCGCACTCCGCACCACACCCTGTTCCCCTGCCCTGCACCACACCCTGCCCCGTGCACCACACCCTGTACCCTTCCCCTGCACCACACCCTGCACCCTTCCCCTGCACCTCGTAGCTTTCGTAATCCCGCACCTCAGGAGACCCGTGATGTCCGCCCGCCAGGAAGCCACGCGCGCCGGTATCAGCTTCGGCTCGGCGCTGGCCATTGCCATTTCGTGGAGCGCCAACAAGTCCATTCTCTGGGCCATCGTGCACGGGGCGCTGTCCTGGATCTACGTCGTCTATTACGCCATCAAGAACTGACGTCATGCGTTGGCGGCTGCTCGACACGGGGGCCCGCGACGGCGCGTGGAACATGGCGTGCGATGTGGCGCTGATGGCCCGTGCCCGCCGCACGGGCGAATCGGTCTTTCGCGTCTACGCGTGGGCGCGCCCCACGCTCTCATTCGGACGGCACGAGGCGGCGCGCCGTCATTACGACGCCAGCGTCATCGCCGCGGCCGGCGTGGACGTCGTGCGACGCCCCACCGGCGGCCGCGCGCTGCTGCACCACCGCGAGGTCACGTACTCCATCACGGCCCCGGTCGCCCCTGGCGAATCGCTCGCGAGCAGCGTGCGCCGCTTCAACCAGCTGTTGCTCGGCGCCCTGCGGGCCCTCGGTGTCGACGCACGCGAGGCGGCCAAGACGCACACCATGCGCCCCGAAGGCGCGGCCTGCTTCGCGGTGCCGAGCGTGGGCGAACTGACGCTCGACGGGCGCAAGCTGGTCGGGAGTGCGCAGGTGCGGCAGGACGGCGCGCTGCTGCAGCACGGCTCCATCCTGCTGGACGATGACCAGGGCCGCATCGCCGGGTTTGTCGCCGGCCCGTACCTGCCGCCCGCGCCGGCGGCGTCGCTGCACGAGGTGCTGGGCGCCAAGGCCGCCTACGAACCGGTGCGGGATGCGCTGATGCGCGTGGTCGCCGAGTCGAACGGCGGAAGATCGGCCGCGGAACTCATCCTCACCTCGGACGAGGCGCTCGACGGCTCGCCGGACCTTGATGACGCCCTGAGGCAGTTCCGTGACGATGCGTGGACGTGGCGCCGATGAGCATTCTCGCCTATCGTTGTCCGGCGTGACCCGTCCCCTCGCGCTCCGCCTCGTCCTGCCCCTCCTCCTCGCAGCCCTCACCGGCTGCCGCGGCATCGACGCAACCCCGACCGGCGGGATTCTCGTCGTGTCGGCGGGGGCCGCGGCCCAGACGCTCTTGCTGGACCACGCCGAGTACTCCAAGATCAGCACCCGGCCGAACCCATTCGGTGATGGCCGTGCTTCCGAACGCATCGCCGCGATACTTTCTGGAGAACTTGATAAATGAAACGCCTTTGCGTTGTAGGGCTGGGGTACATCGGGTTGCCTACGGCATGTCTCTTTGCCGATAGCGGCCTGGAGGTTGTAGGTGTCGATCTGTCCCAGTCGAGGCTGAACGAGATCGCTAGCGGCGAGGCGCTTTCAGACGAGCCTGGCATGAGGGAATTGCTTCGGCGTGTGATCGACTCCGGACATCTCAGAGTCTCGAGTGCGCCCGTTGCCGCTGATGCTTTCATCCTTGCTCTCCAGACCCCCGTCCCTTCGGACCACATCCCTCGCCTCGAGGCGCTGAAG
>Ga0082335_1004505_pt1 | contig 20765 bp, 13 predicted proteins | sample Subgrocontami58m_FD_72375 | JGI IMG/M metagenome (GOLD analysis project Ga0082335, IMG submission 72375) | Subsurface groundwater microbial communities from S. Glens Falls, New York, USA - GMW37 contaminated, 5.8 m (SPADES assembly) (version 2) ... | reverse complement strand
GAAGCCCGTCAGGCGGTCGGTGGGGCGGAAGTTGCTCATCAGCGGCATCCGGGGAGGGTGCGAATCGACGTTGCGATTCTAACATGAACCCCCGGTGGCCGTAAGTCCGACAGGCTGCTAGGAACTCGAATGTCCCGGCGCTGAGATAGTCGGCCGCCGCGGCCAGGGTGGTGGCCGCTTGCAGCAGGCGGTCGCGCACGGCCTGGCGCAGGAACGGGGCGGGGGCGATTTCCACGATCTTCTGGCGTTCGCGCTGGATGCTGCACTCCCGCTCCCACAGATGCGCCACCGCGCCGGTGCCGTCGCCAATGATCTGCACCTCGATATGGCGGGCGCGGGGGAACAGGCGCTCTACATAGACATCGCCATTGCCGAAGGATTGCTGGGCTTCGGAGCGGCAGCGCTCATAGGCCGAGGCCAATTGATCGAGGCCGGTGACCGGGCGCATGCCGCGTCCGCCGCCGCCGGCGATCGCTTTGACCATGACGGCGCCATGCGGTCCCAGCGCTTCCAGGAAGACCCGCGCGTCGTTCAGGGATGTGGGGCCGGAGGTGCCGGGAATGATCGGCACTTCGCACTGCGTTGCGAAATGGCGCGCCTGGGCCTTGTCGCCAAACAAAGCGAGGGTTTCCGGCCGTGGCCCGACGAAGGTAATCCCGGCCAGGCGGCAGGCATTTGCAAAAGCGGCGTTCTCGCTGAGGAAGCCGTAGCCGGGGTGGATCGCGTCGCACCCGGCGTCCCGGGCCAACCCGACGATCTGGTCGATATCCAGGTAGGCGGAGGCGCCGGTGCCCCGGAGTGGACAGGCTGCATCGGCATTGCGGACGTGCAGGGATTGGCCGTCATCCTCGGAATGGACGGCGACGGTCGCGATGCCCATTTCGGCGGCACTGCGGGCAATCCTGATCGCGATTTCCCCGCGGTTCGCGATCAGCAGTTTCGTGATTGGCATCCTGTGTTCCCTCGGCACGTCCGGCTGGACCGCGGCAAGATGCCGGAGTCGGCCCGATTGGCACTGATTGTGTCGATCGGGGCGGAAAAGCCAAGGGCACTGGGACGGTGGGAAGGAGAGATCCGGCGTCCGGACCGTGACCATCCGACCCGGACTCCTGCCACACCCATTCGAAGGGCGCGTGGGGTACCCTCGATGGCTACGGCATTCGTGCATCTCGGGATCGCATGCCGGATGGAGAAAATTTCCCCCCTCCCTTGCGGAGCGCGCTCAACATCTGTGTGGTATGCCCTCTCTCCCAACCCCCTCCAGCAAGGAGGAGCGGGGAGGATTTTCTCCTCTGTGCAGGTGTGCGAGTGCCGCAGCCCTCGATTGGGGGCGACGGAAGCGGCCCTGCCCCGTATGCCCTCCGCCGGGGTTACGGGCGCTGCGCGACGCCGCGGCGATAATGATCGAGTATGAGAGGTATCGCCGCTGGTACGACGCCCCGTCTCGATAATCGCACCCGGTGCAGGCTGCGCGCGTGCTCGACCAACGTCTCCTCGGCGACGTGGCGCAGATCGATGACCAACAGTGCCCCGGTGGCGGCAGCCGGCAGTGCCCCACTGGTGGCAGCCGGCAAAGCCAGGCGGGGGTAGCCGAGGGACCGGGCAATCCGATGCGACAGCGCCGCGGTCGGCAGCGATATGACGGTCGTGTCAGCTTCCGGATAGAGCCTGGCGCCAGCACATTTCGCCGCAAGCTCCCGCAACACCGGGCCCAGATCGGTGTCCGAACCGTCCAGCACGATGGCATCCGGCAACTTTTCCAACCCCGCGAGGCGCAGCAGCAGAAGCGCCACCATACGACGGATCAGAGCCGATCCTTGGTCGCCGAACTGTAACCCGGCGACGGCCAGATGAATGAAGGTCTCATCCCCGGTCGCATGCATCTTGGCGGTCAGCAGCCCCAGCGATCGCCCGTCCTGCCGATGCACCGCAATCACGGCATGATCCGCGTTGCGAGGGGTCGGGTCCGGCCACCCCGTGTCGTCGTCATCGTCCGGCGCCGGATGGTCTTCGAAAACGTCCCACGGACCCCGCGTCGTTCGGCCAGGGCCATCGAGTGACCCCTGCCAGTAAACCAGTCTCACGTCACGCCCGACCCTCACGTCTTCCATCGAGCCAGCCCCCCGGCCATTGCATTTGCAACACCGGGATAGCGCGCGGGGCGTGAACACGAAGTGAGTCTTGTCACACTCCGGCGTGACATGTGCTCTTTTTGTTGATTATGGGTTCCGGTCTGGGATTGCGGGACGCGCTCGGCTTTCCAGTGCCAGGGTGGCAGCGACAAGGGGGCACGTTCATTTCGGGGAGGCAACATGGCGCGACCACGCGTCCGGATGGTGGCCGCTATGTGATGATTGGGGCGCCCGACTGCATATCGGTCGAGCTGTTCGAGTTTCGATGACCCGGTCTCCGCACTGAACTGCGACGGCCGGGTGTAAGTGTCCGTCCGGAAACATAATGCACCTTTTCAGGGGGATACCGTGGCCATCTGGTGCGTTGCGGCCCCTCATCAATGGCACCGCATCGCTTTCGGGGCCGCGCCTGCCAGCCACCTCACGGTATCCCTCTGAAAAGGCACACTATGTTCCCACACAGGACACTAATGCCGAGTTTGACCGGAACCAAGTCAAGTTCACCGAAAGTCAAAAGCCTCCCGGCGCTTCGGACATTTGCGCCTCAACGACGGGAAGCACCAAAGCCGGTGCCATACCGGTTCCCGCGCTTGCGCGGAAAGACGGTATCAGGCGGCCGGGGTGGCGTCAGACAGAAGCAATTCGGCGCGATACTGACGTTGCTTCATCCCGTCCAGTTTCAGCGCGACCGGCGTGCCGAGCCACAGCGCGTTGTCGCTGTGATCGTCATACATGTTCTCGGTCAGCGGGTGGACCAGGACGTTCAGGCCTTCGCGGTTGAACATCAACCAGGGAACGATGGCCTGGAACTGGTCGAGCGCAAACTTGACATTGAACTGCGCGATCGGGTGCGGGCCAATCGGATCATCGCTGAAGCCGCCAGGTTCAACGGTGAATTTATTGATCAAGGTGTCCCGCAGTCGTTCGGCGACGCCGCGTGTGCCGGGGTCGAAATACACATGGGCGTGGTAGCCTTGCACATCGGTCATGATTGCATCCTCCCGTTCGTTTTCGATTGATTGAAGCCACACTCTCCACATCACCGGCCTATCGGGCCATCTGGCAGACAGCGTACCTGCCGTAGAGGCATGCCGCGATGGTGGTATGGCCTCTGCGACGCTGAAAGCCTCACTGACCGAGGGGCGATCATTATCTGAGCGGGACGTTATACCTAAGCCGGATGAACCGGAACCAAAAAGGCAACGCTTACCCCCGGCCGTGCGGGCAAATTTGGATGATCCGCCGATTTACATCTGCCCGATTGTTCGCGCATCAGCGGATACAAAGGATCAGAATCCAATGGGTTCAGGCCATTACGGCACGCGGACTGTCGTACCACGACTTTCTCATCGCAACGGATTTCTGTGCGGAAATTGTCAAAGTCGGGCGGTAAGGGGCTACCACCCACCCGCTCCAGCTGCAATGAGACGCCGGACGGCATGACTCAGATGAGCCCGGCCTCAATCGGACGCGGACCTGAGAGCCTCTGGTCTGACATGGTGAGCGCTCACCAGAGCCTTGCCACGCAGCCTACTCCGACAGCCTGCGCCAAGCATCATCGCAAGACTACATGGCAGCGCGTCGAAGGTCTGCCCTGGACGTGGCATCACGTCCAGGGGCTGCATCAGTCCTCGTCGTCCCGGTCGATCAGTCCACGCGAATGGCTGACGCTTCGGGGCCCTTGGCGCCCTGCACGACGTCCATCCAAATGGTCTGGCCCTCGGCGAGCTGCATGACCCCGGCCCGTTGGAGGGCGGATGCATGGACGAACACGTCCTTGCCCCCTTCCATCGGAGCGACGAAGCCAAAGCCCTTCGTGGCGTTGTACCATTTGACGGTACCCTGCATCTCCACCGATGGACCGGTCGGAGCGCCACGCCGCGGCGCGGCGCCACCTCCGTTACCCATGGGGGGGCGCATCGCACCGCCCGCGCCGCCACCGGCACCACGGCCGGCCGACGGGGTCGCGGTGCTCTCGTCGACCGAGAGAACCTCCGACACCTGACGGCCCTTCTGCCCCTGGCCGATCCGCACGCGCATGGTCGCGCCTGGGCTGACGGCGTTGTGGCCGGCCTGGTTCAGTGTGTTTGCGTGCAGGAAAGCGTCGCCGGAGCCGTCTGACAGAGCCACGAAACCGAACCCCTTCTCGGGGTTGAACCACTTGACGGTTGCGTCGTGCTCCGGTCCGAAACCGGCCGAGGAGGGCCATGATGGTGCGCTGCGCGAGACATCGCCCGGGGGCGCCCGATCATAGCTGAAATCGTCGTCGAAGCCGCGCCGCCGGGTTGGGCGTCCGCGGCCACGGTTGGTCATGTTCAAGAGAAGGTCGTCCTCATTGTCATACGCGTTGTTTCTTGATGCCGCCGCCCCAAAGAACGCCCGCTATGGGGTATCCAGGGAAACCACGGCACCGGTTGCAGGCCACACTCGCCAAATCTGACCCGCGAACCAGAGCCTGCCCGCGCCGCCAGACCTATACGAGACCATCCCATGGCAGAGACGATGCCACGGACTATAAAGCCTGAACACAATTTCGCCCACATCAAACCGCGTGGAAATGCATGGGAGACACGCGAATTTTTCGTGCTGGTCTGGAGTCTTCATATTTTGCTTGAGTGAATTCGTTCAAGTATCTGATTCATCGTCATTGTTGTCAATCTCGACCTCCAGCATCTCGGAGTCGAGTTCCAGCAGAATTGCGGCCTCACCCGCCTCGATTGCCTCCATCGCACGCAATTTGCGGCCCACCGCACGCGTTCGTGTTCGTGCCCGCTCGATCGTCGACCGCAAGGTGCCCGCCTGCTTCGCCAGCCGACCCAGCACCTCATCCATCTTCAGCATCTCGGTCTTCGTCGCCCCCAGCAGGTCGCGGATCTGGTCCGCGTTCTGCTCCAAAGCCAACGTCACGAACCCCAAATGGATCGTCCGCAACAGCGCCGGCAGCAAGCTCGGCCCCATCACCAGCACCCGGGATTCCCGCCCGATGGTATCGATCAGGCCCGGAATCCGGGCAATTTCCGCATAGAGCGAGTCCGTCGGCAGATACAGCACCGCGAATTCCACCGTGATCGGCGGGTGGATGTATTTCGCGGCGATCTTCTTCGCCTCATCCCGCACCCGCCGTTCCAGCAGACGGGTCGCCGCCCGTTCCGCCTCCACATCGCCTGCCTCCGAGGCCGCGAGCAGGCGTTCGTAATCCTCGACCGGGAATTTCGCATCGATCGGGAGCAGCGGCCGGTTCTCGCCCCGCATCGGCATGATGACGGCAAATTCCACCGCCTCGTCGCTGTCCGGGCGAATCTTGCGGTTGGTCTCATACGCACCGGGCGGCAGGATATCGTCGAGCATCGCGCGGACCTGGGTCTCCCCCCAGCCGCCTCTTGTCTTCACATTGGTGAACAGGCGCTTGATGTCGCCGATCTGGGAGGTGACGGCCTGCACATCGCCCATCGCCTTCTGCACCGCGGCGAACTGGTCGATCACCCGGCTGAAACTGTCGGTCATCTGCTTCTCGACGGCGGCATGCAGTTGCTCGTTCACCGTCTTCTGAATCTCCGCGAGCTTGGCCTCGTTGCCCTCCCGCATTTCCTTCAGCTTGGCCTCCAGGACCGTTCTGGTCGCCTCGAACTGTCGGGTGACCTGTTCGGCGCCGGTCCGCTGCGCCTCGGCCAGGGCCAGGCGCAATTCGCCCTGTTCGCGCGACAGCATGGCACGCATCTGTTCGGTCCCGGTGTCGAACGCCGCCCGCACGGTCGCCAGGCGGTCGGCGCTGTCCCGCCCGACGACCTGGACCGCCGCACGGGTCGTCTCGGCCTCGCCGCGGATGCCGGCCAGCGCCTGTTCGGCGAGCAGGCGCTGGGATTGGGTGTCCCGCAACTGCCTCGCCATCAGCACGGCCAACGCGGCGACCGTGCCGGCAAGGATCAGAAGAGCGGCCGCGAGCGCCAGGAATTCAGGGGACATGGGAGGCCTCCGGCACCGGCCGACGCAACTGTCCGGCGGGGCGATTGGATGTGGTCATGACATTGGACAGGCCACGGCACCTGGGCAATGGCGCCTCTGGGCGAATGGCGCCTGGGCAACGGCGCCTGGGCAACGGCACCTGGGCAATGTCGCCCGGGCAGTGGCGCCGGATCGGTGGGCCTACCGACCGGAGACCCGTTTGGCATACCGCACCACCGAACCGCCGCGCAGGTAAAGTTCATAGCCGGCGAACATCGCCCCGGCGAGGAACAGCGGGATGATGTAATAGAACAGGCGGAAGACCACGATCGCCCCAATGATCTGCGGCGCCTCCAGATACGGGCCGAGGCCGAACAGCATGGCCGTATCAAATACGCCGATACCACCCGGGAGGTTGGCCGCGAGCCCGGCCGTGTAGGACGCGACATAGACGCCGAGGAAAATGGTCCATGTCAGCTCGACCGACGGCGGCAGCAGAGCGTAGAAAATGGTCGCGGTCACGGCGACATCCACCGTGGCCAGGGTGACCTGCAGCAGCGCCATGCGGGCGCCTGGCAGCTCTATCGGGTGCCCCATGATCTGCACGCCGCCGATGACCTTGGACAAGGTCACGTAGCAGATCACGATCGCCCACAGCAGGGCGCCAACCCCGTACAGCGCCCACAACGGCAGGTACTGGCCGAAGAACGGGACCGATTCCGGCTCCAGAAACAGGATGAGCCCGCCCAGCACCATGCCGCCCAGGGCAAAGGTCACGCTGCAGAAGGCGACCGTCTTGCTGATCTGCAGCACGGTCAGGCCCCAATGCGCATAGAGCCTGAAGCGCACCGCCGCCCCGGACACCGCCGCAAACCCGAGATTATGGGACAGCGAATAGGCGCAGAATGACGCGAAGGCCACGCGCCCGTAGGACACCTTGTGCCCGGCATAGATGGTGCCGAGCCGATCGTAGAAGGTGAGGATGTAGTAGGACAGGATGGTCCAGATGAAGGAGATCACCAGCGCCTGGGTAGGGATCGCGTCCAGCGCATCCCGGATGTCCTTCCACTTGAGGTGGCGGAATTCCTTCTGTACGACATAGATTGCGGCCGCGAGCAGGATCAGACCGATGATCGCGGGCAGTTGGCGCGCAATGGCACGCAAGATACCGACAAGTCGTGAGGTCATGCGGTCAGGCCGCGTCCGCCTGGCGGGTCAACGCCGTCTGGATCAACGCGATCGTCTCCGCCACGCCATACAGCGCGACGAAGCCGCCGAAACGCGGGCCTTCCTGTTGGCCGAGAAGCACCTGGTACAGGCAGCCGAACCAGGCGCGCAGCTCCGGGAAGTCATGGCGTTTGCCGACCTCGAACACCGCATTCTGGATCGCATCGGCGCCGGCATTGTGCGGCAGGCCTGCCAGGACGTCTTCCAGGTCGAGCAATGCCGCCTGCTCGGTCACGGTGGGTTGGCGATAGTGCTTCAGGGGGCGCACGAAGTCCTGGTAATAGGCGATGGCGTGGTCGACCAGACGAGCCAGCATCGGCTCCGACTCCGCGGTCGCGTCCGGGCTGTAGCGGCGGATGAAGCCCCACAGGATGTCCGGGGTGTCGGCGTTCACCACACTGGCCAGGTTCAGCAGCATGGTGAAGGAGATCGGGCTGCCGGCGTGGTTCGGCAGATTGCCGCCATGGATGTGCCAGACCGGGTTGAGCTGGCGGTCCATCGCCATCTGCCCACGTGCCTTCTCGGCATTGGCGATATACTCGTCGACGGCACGCGGGATCACGTCGAAATAGAGACGCTTGGCCCGTTGCGGCTGGTTGTACATGAATTGCGACAGCGATTCGGGCGGCGCGTAACGCAGCCAGTCATCCACTGACAGCCCGTTGCCCTTGGACTTGCTGATCTTCTGGGCGTGCTCATCCAGGAAGAGTTCATAGGTGAACCCCTCCGGAGGCTGGCTTCCCAGGATCCGGCAAATCCGCCCTGACAGGCGCACCGAATCGATCAGATCTTTCCCGGACATTTCGTAGTCGACACCCAATGCGTACCAGCGCATGGCCCAGTCGGCTTTCCATTGCAACTTGCAATGGCCTCCTTTGACCGATGTCTCAAAAACTTCATTGGTTTCCGGGTCGCGCCAGGTCACGGTTCCCGCCGCCGGATCGCGGCTTTCCATCGGCACCTGCATCACCACCCCGGTCTTCGGATGCACCGGCAATATCGGCGAGTAGGTCGCCCGCCGTTCGGCTCCCAGGGTCGGCAGGATCACCTGCAACACCTCGTCGTGGCATTCCAGGATGCGGATCAACGCCGCGTCGAAGCGGCCGGACCCGTAATAGTCGGTCGAGGACGCGAATTCATACTCAAACCCGAAGGAATCCAGGAACGCGCGCAGGCGGGCATTGTTGTGCGCGCCGAAGCTTTCATGGGTGCCGAACGGGTCGGGAATGCGGGTCAGCGGCTTGCCGAGGAATTCGGTCAGCATCTCCCGGTTCGGCACGTTGTCCGGCACCTTGCGCAACCCGTCCATGTCGTCGCTGAACGCCAGTAGCCGGGAGGGCAATCCCGTCAACGTCGTGAAGGCATGCCGCACCCAGGTGGTGCGCGCCACTTCCCCGAACGTGCCGATATGCGGCAGGCCGGAGGGACCATAGCCGGTTTCGAACAACGCATGGCCCTTCCCGGACGCGGCGAGGCGATGCGCGACCTTGGCCGCTTCCTCGAACGGCCAGGCCTTGGGGATCGTGAGCGCGCTGTTGCGTACGGTTTCCGACATGGGCCGGAAGCTATGGACCGCGGCCCGTCAGGTCAATCGGAACCATGCGGTCCCGGGGTGAGGTCTTGTTAACCCGAGGATCACCGCCCAGCGGCCCGGCCACGCTGCCGCCGATCGTGATCGGCCAATCAGGCTGACCGGATGCCCCATCAAGGTGTCCGGCGAGCGTCAGCCTTGTTTCCTTGCGGTGGAAAGGGCGGACTGGAGCGTGGCGAAGTCTCTGGCTCTGCTTCGGATTGGAAACCGCCCGACATTGTCCGCCGCAACCTGATCGGCCTGAGCGGCGCAAGCACCCTGGCGGCTTGTTCGGCCAGGTTGCCTAGAGGATCGCTGCGCCTCGGTTCACCCGACACACCCGCGCCCACATTCTTGCCCCTCTTGCAGAACGGCGCACGAAGGCGAACTTCCTATAGCCATCTACAAAGCCACATTCTTATTCTCCCGTACGGAATGTTCCGCGCCTGTGTGACGACCGTAGCGCCATTCAGAACGGCCGCACGATCACCATGACGACGATAACCATCAGCAGCAGGGTCGGCACTTCATTGGCGATTCGATAGTAACGATGTGACCGTGTGTTCCGGTCTTCCATGAATGCACGGCGCCATTTCGACATGGCACCGTGGAACCCCGACATCAGCAGTACCGCGGTCAACTTCAGATGCCACCAGCCGGACGCCCAATCGATCACGCCCGGGGTCAGCACCAGCAGAATCCCGAACAGCCAGGTCGCGATCATCGCCGGATTGATGATCTGCCTGAGCAAGCGGTATTCCATGACCTTGAACCGCTCACTCTCGCGCGACCCGGCCTGCATGTCGCAGTGGTAGACATAGAGGCGTGGCAGATAGAACATCCCCGCCATCCACGCGACCATCGAAATGACATGCACCGCCTTGGTCCAGGGGTAGAAGACAGTCAGAAGGTCGATCGTCACCGCAGGCGCTCCAGCCTTGCTCGCAGCAGGTCCGGTATTGCATGCATGGACTGGAACGGTTCGGCGCCCGCCGCGCGGAGATGCGCCCCATCATGGTCCGGGCTGAGCCCGTAGCAGGTCATGCCAGCGGCGATCGCGGCGCGGACGCCCGCGACCGAATCCTCGATCGCGAGGCAGGCATGTGGCGGCACGCCCTCGGCGGCGGCCGCCGCGAGATAGACATCCGGGGCGGGTTTGCCGGCGCCCCCGCGTGCGATCACGTCGACCGCGCTATGCACCCGGCCGGCGACCAGGTCCAGCAATCCAGTCCGGCGGAACTTGGCGTCCATTTCCACGTGGGATGAATTAGAGGCGACACGCCAAGCCAGCCCCATCGCCGTGACCGCGTCCAGCGCTTCCCGGGCGCCGGGCACCATTTCCACCTCGTCGGCCATCGCGGCGGTGACGCGCGAGACGACCGTATCGACCCAATCCAGGCCAAGCCGTCGCCCGAGATGGGTCTCAACGAGCGGCTGCATGTCGTAGAAGGACTGGCCGATGAACCGGGCATGCGATTCCTCGGCAGTCATCGCCCAGCCGGCCTCTGTCAATATCGCGGCAACGACGCGGTTGCAGATCGCTTCGCTGTCGATCAGCACCCCGTCGCAGTCGAAGATCACCAGGGACAGAGCCATCCAGTCGCTCAGGCCGCCTGTTCCAGGGTGGAGCCGGTATCCAGGGTTGTGGCCCGTCGCAGATCTCGGGCCTGGTTCTCCGCATGGGGGCGGCCGCGATGCATGGTGCAGCGGTTGTCCCAGATCACCAGATCGCCGACACGCCACGTGTGGTTGTAGACGAATTGCGGTTGGGTGGCATGGGTATTCAGATCCACCAGCAGCAGGCGCCCGTCAGCGACCGGCCAGCCCACCACATGCGACGCATGCGCCGACAGATACAGCGTCTTGCGCTTCGATCCTGGATGCAGTCGCACCAGCCGCTGCGGCGAGGGCGGATATTGCTCCCGTTCCCCGGGTGGGAATTCGGTGAAGCCGATCTGGCCGCGTGACCAGAAGACGTCGTGCTCGATCACCAGGTCGTCGATCGCGGCTTTCGTCGTATCGGGCAGCGCGTCATAGGCGGCGCGCATGTCGGCAAACTCGGTCTCGCCATTGCCGAACGGACTGGGCGGCGGGATCGTCACCGCATGCAGCAGGCCCAGCACGACGGGGACCGGCATATAGGACGCGTCGGTGTGCCACAGCCGGTTGCCCAGGCTGTCCAGCCGGCGACGGTCATGCAGGTCGCGGACCTGATGGTCCTCATTCAGGTTGGAGATGTCGCCGATCTGCGGAATTTCCAGCCTCCGGCGCCCAGGACGAGCCGCGGACCGGCCGATCTCCAGCGGGCCAAAACCGGCGGCGAAATCGCGCAATTGCGCATCGGTCAGGCGCTGGTCGTGAAACACCAGCACGGCGTAGCGATCGATGGCATCCCAGATCGCGGACTTGGTGGCATTGTCGATGGGGCGGCTCAGATCGACCCCGGCAATCTCGGTAACGAAATCCGGGCGCACCGGGCGCAGTTCCAAGGTCATCGTTTCCTCCTCCGGCCCAGGGGACGCGGGAGCGGACGCGGGCGCCCGCTCCCCTGATGGTGTCAGCGGCGCCAGTCGAAGCCCTTGCGCTCGACGGTGCGGACCAGGCCCTTCCACTCGCCCAGACCATAGGCGTGAGTCGGACGCATCTTCTTCATGCGTTCGGCGGCCTTCTGCTGCACGTATTCGTCGATGACCACCGGCTTCTCATCGAGGGTGCGGGCGATCAACTCCAGTTCGCAGGCGCGTTCCAGCATGTAGATCCGCATCATCGCGCCGTGGATCGTTTCGCCGAGTGTCAGCAACCCGTGGTTCATCAGCACCACGCAGCTTCCGGTGGCGCAGCTCTTGCCCAACGCGTCGCATTCTTCCTTCGTCGCCGGCACGCCGTATTCGTGGTAGACCACGTCGTCCAGCACATGCAGGTGGTCCTGGCTGATCGGGCGCAATCCGTTCTTCAGCAACGACACCCCGGCGCCGGCCCGAGTATGAGTGTGCAGCACGCAGTTCGCGTCCGGGCGCGCCTTGTAGACGCCGCTGTGGATGATCAGGCCGGCATTGTTGAACTTGCCGCCGGGGCTGAGGACGTTGCCGTCCATATCCATCTTCACCAGCGACGACGCGGTGATTTCGTCGAACATCTCACCGTAGTTGTTGATCAGGAAATGGTTCGGTTCCCCTGGGATGCGGGCCGACATATGGGTGTTGATCAGGTCGGTCCAGCCGAGATGGTTGATCACGTGGTACAGCGCGGCGAGTTCGCAGCGGGTTGTCCACTCGGCTTCGGTCATCTCGGGTTTCAGTTGCAGCGCGGCTGACATGGGTTTCTCCGTTTGGATACGGTCCGGGCTCGTGCCGGGATGAGGTATCGTGCGGGAGCTTGGGTTTGGGCGCAACCCGGACCCCGCACGCTGTTCCAGGTGCTGGATTGGGTCGAGATGGTCTGTGCCAACCGCCGAACCTTCCGACCCCGTGGCGGGCCGGGAGGCCCTTGCAGCAGGGTTACGCCGCGGTGCGCCGCCGCTTGCGGGTCGGTGTCGCCGCCGGGGCTGGTGCAACCTCATCCGGGTTGGCCAGCGCCTTCAGGATGGCATCGCGCAACAGGTTCAACTTGCGCTCGTTTTCGATCTTCAGGCCGAAAATGTCCTTCACGTAGAACACGTCGACGGCGCGCACCCCATAGGTGGTGACATGGGCGGAGGCGATCTGCACGCCCTGGTCGCTGATTGCGGCGGTGACGTCGTGCAGCAGGCCGGGACGGTCGCGCCCGTTCACCTCCACGACGGTGTGGGTGTTCGACGCATGGTTGTCGATCACCACGCGGGACGGTGCGTGGATGGCACGCATGCGTCGACCCAGAAGGCCTTTTTGCAACTTGCGGATTTCGGAGCTGAGGCGGATGCGGCTGGACAGCGCCTGCTCGATCAGCACGGACAGCCGCGCCAGCCGATGGGGCGCGTCGAAGGTGCCTCCGGCGGCGTCCTGGACCCAGAACGTGTCCAGGGCCATGCCATTGGTCATCGTGTGGATGCGGGCATCCACGATGGAGGCGCCGGCGACGGCCAGGGCGCCGGAAATCTTGCTGAACAGCCCGGCATGGTCAGCGCAATAGACCGTCACCTCGGTCACAGCGCGGGCCGGCAGCGGCTGGGTATCGACGGTCAGCGGGGCCTTGCGTTGTTCGGCGTCCCGCATCAGGCGGGCGTGGCGAGCATGGGTTTCAGGGTCGAAGGAGAGCCAGTAGCCGGCATATCCCAGGCTGGCGAACCGCTCCTTGTCCTCATCCGACCAATCGGCCAGCAGCATCGCGGCGGCCTGTTTGGCCCGCTGCACCCGCACGTCACGCTCGGTGGTGGCCAGCCCGCCGGCCAGCACCTCTGCGACCCGGGCATAGAGTTCGCGCAGCAAGGTGGCCTTCCAGCCGTTCCATACCTTGGCCGACACCGCCCGCATGTCGGCAACGGTCAGCACCAGCAGCAGGCGCAACCGTTCGGGGGACTGGATGGTGTCGGCCAGATCCAGAATGGTCTTGGGGTCGTCGATGTCGCGTTTGAACGCGGTCGTGCTCAGCAGCAGGTGATGCAGCACAAGCCAGGACACGGTCTCGGTTTCTTCGGCGGACAGTCCGAGCGCTGGCCCCACCGTCAGGGCCAATTCGGCCCCCAGCTCGGAGTGGTCGCCGCCACGGCCCTTGCAGATATCGTGCATCAACATCGCCAGATACAGCGACCGGCGCGACTGCACCTGCTCGACCAGATGCGACGCGACCGGGGCGATTTCGGCCAGTTCCCCGCGCTCCATCATGTTCAGGACGCGGACCGCCTCGATCGTGTGCTCATCGACGGTGAAGATGTGGTAGGTGTCGAATTGCATCTGCCCGACGATGCGGGCCCAATCGGGCATGAAACGGCCGAAAAACCCGGTCTCGTTCATGATGCTCAGCCATTTGGCGCCATCGGGATGCTGGCTGGCGGGGTGGACTCCGCCGGGCCTCTGACGCTCCGGCTCCTTGCCGCAGAGCAGGTCCATGAACAGGGCGGCGGCTTTGGGATCGCCCCGCAGGGTGATCGCACGCCGCTCGTTCTGGATCAGGGCGCGTAACGCCAGCGGATGCAGTTCCAGGTTCCGGTCACGCGCCACGCGCAGGATCCGCAGCATCTGGATCGGCTCGACATCGAACCCCCGCCCGGCGAGCGGCAGCAGCTTGCCTTCCGCCAGCACGAAGCCGGCGGCGACCAGTGCCTGGTCGGTTTCCGCCTCGATCGCCGGCGGTCCCAGCGCGGACCGCAGGATGGCGGGTTCCAGGATGCGGGTGAGGCGGGAAATCTCGCGCGCGTTCAGGAAGAAGTGGCGCATGAAACGCTCCACCCCGTCCTGGCGGCCATGGCGGGTATAGCCCATCCGCGCTCCCACCACCGGCTGCAGGTCGAAGGTCAGCCGCTCCTCCGCTCGCCCCGCCACGTAATGGAGGTGAAAGCGGACCGTCCACAGGAACTCCCAGGCGCGTCTGCCGTGGCGGGCTTCCTGCTCGGTCAGGATACCGCCGAGATTGGCCAGTTCCCCCATGGTCTGCGTGTCGAACACATAGCGGGCGATCCAGTACAGGGTTTGCAGGTCGCGCAGGCCGCCACGGCCTTCCTTGATGTTCGGCTCGACCACGAAGGGGCTGTCGCCATAGCGACGATGGCGGACCGCGCGTTCTGCCTGTTTGGCGGCGATGTAGTCGGCGGCACCGGCCTCTTTGCAGGCAGCGCGAAAACGGCTGTGGAACTCGGTGAACAGGTCCGCGTCACCGGTCAGGTGGCGGGCGTCCAGCAGGGCGGTACGGATGGTGGTGTCCTTGGCGCCCTCGACCAGGCAATCATCGATGGATCGCGTAGCATGCCCGACCTTGAGGCCGAGGTCCCAAAGGAAATACAGCATGTACTCGACGATCCGCAGCGTCTCGGGCGAGGGATCCTCCGCAGTCAGGAACAGCAGGTCGATATCGCTGAATGGTGCCAGCACGCCACGGCCATAGCCACCGGTGGCGGCGATGCTCAACCCCTCGCCATCACCCAGATCGGTGTCGTTGGTGGCGTGATCGAACAATGCGCTGACCACGCCATCGACCAGCGCGCCCAGGAGGCGGGCGGCTTGCAGACCGGTGAGCTGTTCCTGTTCGAATGCGTGCTGCACATAGGCCTGAATGCGTGCGAGGTGCCTGCGAAACGCAATCAGCGCGGCGTCGCGAGCAACACCACCCGGCTCCTCGGCCAGCGCGGCCATCGCATCCGACAGGATCGAGGCAGCGGCTTCCGGGGCGCGAGGCAGGGGAATGGGGGTCAACATTGCGGTTATCGTACTAGGTCGGATCGCCAACGGGAACAGATAAGAGGGCCTTGAGCCGATACAACGCGTCCAAAGCCTCCCGCGGGGTCATCCGATCCGGGTCCAGGCTGGATAATTGCGAGCGTACGTCGTCAACGTCCATCTCTGGCGGCGTTTCATCCTGCTGAGCTTTATCTGGCAGAGGGCCGGCGGCGGCAAACAGGGGCAGCGCGGCCAGCGGAGCGCCCGCTCCCAGCGGTCCGCCATGTTTTTCCAGTGCCGAGAGTAACGTAGCGGCTCGGCGGACCACCGGCGCCGGCACACCGGCGAGTTCGGCGACATGCACGCCCCAGGAACGCCCGGCGGCCCCTTCGGCCACTTCATGCAGGAACACGACGGTGCCCTTCCATTCCTTGACCCGCATCGTATGCGGCTTCAACCGCGGCAGACGGTCCGCGAGTTCGGCAAGCTCGTGGAAATGTGTAGCGAAAATAGTGCGGCAGCGGATTGCCGAGTGCAACGCCTCCAACACTGCCCAGGCGATGGCCAGCCCGTCCAGAGTCGCAGTGCCGCGGCCGATCTCATCCACCACGACCAGCGACCGTGGGCCGGCCTGATGCAGGATGGCGGCGGTTTCGGTCATTTCCACCATGAAGGTGGAGCGCCCGCGCGCCAGGTCGTCGGCGGCGCCGACGCGGCTGAACAGGCGATCGACGATGCCGATGCGTGCCTCGTCGGCTGGGATCGGCAAGCCGGCCTGCGCCAGCACGGCGATCAGGGCGTTCTGGCGCAGGAAGGTGGATTTGCCCGCCATGTTGGGGCCGGTCAGTAGCAGCACGCGGCGATCGGGGGACAGATCGCAGCGATTGGGCACGAAGGCGGCCTGCCCGGCGAGGGCGGCCTCGACCACGGGATGGCGGCCAGCCTTCACAAAAAACGCGTCGTCGTCGGTGACGGCGGGGCGGCACCAGGTGCCATTTTCGGCCAGTTTCGCGGCGGATTGGGTGGCATCCAGGAAGGCAATCGCATCGGCGATGGCGGCCAGCCGGTCCGCGTCCTGCAACGCCGCCTGCACGAGATGAGAGAAGATCGTGCGCTCGCGGGACGACGCGCGCTCCGCCGCCTCGGAAATCTTGCGGTCCAGATCGGACAGTTCCGCCAGGGTGAAGCGGGCGCCATTGGCCATGCCCTGACGCAGGGTCAGTTCCGGGAAATCGCGCAATTTCTCCACCGAGGCGGCGGGTGCCTCGATCACATAGCCGAGCTGGGCATGGTGGCGGATCTTCAGGCTGGCGACGCCGAAGCGTTGCGCGTAGTCCAGTTGCAGGGTCGCGACGACGCGCCGGCTGTCGTCACGGAGCGCGCGATGGGCGTCGAGTTCGCCGTCATAGCCGGCGCGGATGATGTTGCCGTCGTCCAGGCGAGGCGGCACCGGGTCTGCCAGAGCGTCGGTCAGCTTCAGGGCCAGGGCGGGATCGTCCTGAAACGCGGACCGGGCCAGGTCCAGCGCGGTGGGCAACGGCCCGTCCAACACCGACCGAATAAGGGATGCCGCCGCCATCCCGTCGCGCAAGGCCGCCAGGTCACGTGGTCCGCCACGGTTGAGGGACAGCCGCGCCAGGGCGCGAGCGATGTCCGGCGCAGCGCGCAGGGCGGCACGCAATTGTGTGGTCGCCTCGGAGGCGGCCAGCAGCCACGACCAAGCATCCTGACGCTGGGCGATGGCAACGGGATCGGTCAATGGCGTACCCAGCCAAATGGCCAGCAGGCGCGCGCCGGCCGGGGTCAAGGTCCGTTGCACCGCCGCCTGCAAGCTGTGCCGAGTGCCACCGTCGCGGGTGCGCTGGATTTCCAGACTGGCGCGGGTCGCCGCGTCCATGGCCAGCACGCCGGTCTCGCCCTGCGGTTGCGGGCGGGACAGGCGAGGTAACGCGCCCGCCTGGGTGGCGCGGACATAATCGACGGCCAGGGCGGCGGCGACGGCCTCGGCGTCTGTGAAGGTGCCGAACGCGTCCAGGCTGGCGGCACCGAACGCCTCGGCCAGGCGGCGACGCGCGACCAAAGGCGGGGAGGGAACGGTGTCCGGCGCACGCCTGGGGTCCCATTCTCCCAACGGCAGCGAGCCGGGGGAGAGGATCTCCGCCGGTTCCAGGCGCCCCAGCAAGGCCGGGAGGTCGGCGGCCGGGAGCGAAGCGGTCTCGAACAACCCGGTCGAGACATCGAGCCAGGCGGCACCAACTCCACCATCGTCGCCGGAGGGACGGGAGGGCGTCGTGCTGCTGTCGGCGCGCGAGCTTGTCGCGGCATTGGCGCGCGGATTTGTCGCCCCGTGGGCGAGGGCCAGCAGTAGGTTCGGGCGCCCGGCTTCCAGCAAGGCGTCCTCGGTGATCGTGCCCGGCGTGACCAGACGGACGACTGCGCGACGAATGGGGATCTTGCTGCCAGCGGGTCGGGATTTCGGGTCTTCCATCTGTTCGGCGACGGCGACGCGGAAACCTCGGCGGATCAGACGTAGCAGGTAGGATTCGGCCGCATGCTGGGGCACGCCGCACATCGGGATCGGGGTCCCGTCATGCTCGCCGCGATGGGTCAGGGCGATGTCGAGTGCGGCGGCAGCGGCTTCGGCATCGGCAAAGAACAATTCGTAGAAATCGCCCATGCGGAAGAACAGCAGTGCTTCCGGGTGGTCGGCCTTGCAGGCGAACCACTGTGCCATGGCGGGGGTCGCGCCTTCGGCGCGCGGGACTTTAGCGATGCCCTCGGCGCGCGGGACTTTGGCGATGCCTTCGGCGCGGGGGGTCTTGGCGGCGCCTTCGGCACGCGCGGGCGTGACGGCCGGCTCCACCGGCGTGGGTTCGGTCCTATCGGCGGGCGGAGAAATCGACGGCATACTGATGGTCTACCCCCTGGTGTCGGGCCTGCGAAGCCGGGTTGGAGACGATTTGGTCTGGCTGATAGTTGTGCGACATCGGACAGCATGCCCGGCTATTCAGTTCACGCTGCCCGGCAATACCACCCGGCGATGCGTCGGGCGGAAATCACCGCCCGTCCTACTTTGCCGATGTTCGTCCTGCTGCTACCAGATTGACCGAGCAGAGGGCGCTTCGCCCTCTCCGTGCCCGGAATCCGACCATGGCCAAGTCCCCCAGGACCCCCAAGCCACGACGCGACCAGACCGATGAGACGCTCCTGGAATTCGCGGAAGCGATGCTGGACGAGCATTTCTCGGATATCGAGGATTCCGACGCCTATGAAGCTCTCTTCGGTTCGCGCCGAGGCGGTCGGAAGGCGCCGGTCGTCGCCACGTTGACGGAAACGGCCTTTGATGCCGGTGGTTCGGCGACGGTCAGAACCGGGGCCAAACGAGGAGACTTCACCATCACGTTGGAACATCCGAAGTTCCAGGCGACGGTATTAATGGGTTACGAGCCCGAAGACGGGGAGGTGCAACGTGCCGAGATTGGGGCATTCACTGGCAGCCGAAAGGATGCTCTCCAAGTCGTTGGGGAATGGCTCGACGAAATGCTCGACTTCGACGAGGATTATTTAGCGAACCTGCTTGGGCTCGACGAGGACGACGATAACGACCATCCCTTCTTCGGGGAGAATCCGGGGGAACCGCCGCCACCGACCCCGGCCGACGCGGCGCGCATTCATCGGATCGCCGGATCTGTCGCCCGGTCGATCAAGGCCGACCTGGGGCTGCGGTTGTCGGACGACGATCAAGTCTGGTTCGAGTCGACGCCGCAATCGATATGGCCCATCCTGGACGGCGCCCTGGCCGCGTGCACCGCCAAACGCCGCGACGATCACCTCGTCGAGGCCTACCAATTCCTGCTCGGCGCGCAACTTGAACTTATACGGTACCGGATCGAAAGCGGCTGGGACTGGGCCAAGCGCATGGCCGAAGCCTACCAGGAGAGAATGACCGAGATTGTCGACGAGCCGGACCTCAAGCCGGAGGATTGGTTCGAGATGGTATCGGCCCTGGCTCACGCCAAGATCGAGATCCGCCCGGACCTGCGGGAGCGGTTGGGCGATGGCGACGGTGGCTTCGCGCCGGAAGACATGCCCGAGGAACTCATGGGCGCCATGCAGGCGATGCTGACGCAGATGGCGCAGCAGGCCCCAACTGCGTTCGACGTCGTCGAAGCGATGGCGGAATCCGGGATGGTCATGCCAGCGGGCCTGTTGGCCTTCTTGGTTTACGAACTGGCGCGCTCCCCGCGTGCGAAGCTGCGGGAAGCCGTGCCGCTGATGCTGCTGAACCAGGATTTGGAGGTGCGTCGCGCCGCGGCCACGGTATTGGAACAGTTTGCCGCGCCGGAGAGGATGTCGCCCGAGTCGCTCCGTCGGATGATCGCCGTACGGAACTGGCTGCCGGAAGCCGAGCGCCCGGCGCTCGATCAGGCGATCCGCAAGGCTCGCCTGAAGGACGTCGCGTGCGCCCAGTGGCCCGCCGCGGCGAATATCATGATCCTGGCGTCCACGATCGATGGGTCTGGCGCGCAGAGTCTGCTGATCACGACGCGCACCGGGCGGACCAGCGTGTTCGCGGGCCTGTTGCTGAAGCAGGGTTTCGGCTTGCGTGACACCTGGTTCGAGCCTGAACAGTCTCGCCGCGAAACCAATTCCATCCTGACCCAGATCCGCGCGAAGACCCAAGTCGCCGAGGTTGATCGGCACTACCTCGATGTCGCCGTGCAGCACGCAATCGCCGCCGGGCTGCGCGATGCACGGGCGCCGAGTGCGAGCCTGCTGCGCATCGCTGAGTACGCGGGTGGCGCGGAATGGCGCGATCGCCTGATCGACGTGCGATCGGAGGCGGATGAGCTGTTCGCGGGCCTGGCCGAAGCGATGCGGACGCCGGCGGCGATGGGGGCGTCGTTGCAGCGTAGCGCGGCATGGATCACCCGGGAGGCGTTCGCGGAATCCTGGTTCGAGGATGATGCCGCGATCCGGGCCGTGGTCGCGCGGGCTCCGAAACGGGATCGCAAGGCGGCGGTCCAACTTCTACTTGCCGAAGGCCTGCCACCGGGACGCATGGTGTGGGCTGAGCGGATGGTGCTGATGGCATTGTGGGCCGCGGCGGCGAAGGAGAAGGAAAACAAGGCGCTGGGGCCGGATTTCGTCGTTCTGGCACATGTGCTGGCGGGGGACCGGCCGCTGGCTGACATTCCGTTCATGGTCGGGGTCGCGGAGAAGACGGTCATGGTGGCCCGGACCGCGCGTTGGTAGGCCACGGAGTTTCCTCCGGGCCAAACGCTAATGATCCGGTCCCAAGGGCCGTCGCCCTTGGCGGGGATCCCTACGGCTTTCACACAAGTCCGAAACGAGTTGCGAATCGCTCTGCTTTCCGAATCGATGCGTTTATCGGTTTGGGGAGCGGACAAGTTCGCATGATCGAGGGTCAGCTTGGTCGATTTGGGGACAAACGTCTGGCGTGTGTTGGTGGAGCGCTGCTGGCTGCAATGCAGCGCAAGCGGACGCTTTGCGTGCATCGGCTGGCCAAGGATCGCAATCAGGCGATCCAGTTTGGCCGTTTCCTGTCCAACCGCGCGGTGACGACCCACGAGATGGTGGTGACCA
>Ga0082335_1004503_pt1 | contig 20784 bp, 18 predicted proteins | sample Subgrocontami58m_FD_72375 | JGI IMG/M metagenome (GOLD analysis project Ga0082335, IMG submission 72375) | Subsurface groundwater microbial communities from S. Glens Falls, New York, USA - GMW37 contaminated, 5.8 m (SPADES assembly) (version 2) ... | reverse complement strand
TCCACCGCCGCCGATGGGCACGAACACCGCGTGGATCGGCCGGGTCGTCTGGCGCAGGATCTCCATGCCGATCGTCCCCTGGCCCGCGATCACGTCGGGATCGTCGAACGGGTGCACGAAGGTCAGCTTGCGCCCGCGTCCGATGCGCCGCGCCTCCTCGTAGGCGTCGGAATAGGTGTCGCCGTGCAGCACCACTTCGGCGCCGCGCGCGGTCACCGCGTCCACCTTGATACGCGGCGTGGTCACCGGCATCACGATCACCGCCCGGCAGCCGAGCTTGTTCGCCGCGAGCGCAACTCCTTGCGCATGATTGCCGGCCGAGGACGCGATCACGCCGCGCTTGAGGGCGCTCGATTCGAGCTGCGCCATCTTGTTGTACGCGCCGCGCAGCTTGAACGAGAACACCGGCTGCATGTCCTCGCGCTTGAGCATCACGCGATTGCCGGTGCGCGCGGACAGATTGGGCGCCGTCTCGAGCGGCGTCTCCGCGGCCACGTCGTAGACGCGCGCCTTGAGGATTCTTTCGAGGTAGTCGTTGTGCATGCGTGCAAGGCTCAGGGCGCGGGCTTCCGCTTCCAGCGCGCTACTCTACACGAGCGGGCGTTTTCCCTCTATGCTGCAGGTCAAACGACATCGTCGCGGCGGCGTGACGCAAGGCAGTTGCGCGGCCGGACGAGGCTCAGTAAGGTGTCGGCGGCGCGACCACATACCACGATGACCATGGCCAGATCCACGCGAACGAAAAAGAAGCCGTTCTGGGAGCGCGGCTACCTCTCGCACGGCTATTGGCTGGGCAAGCAGCGTCTCGGGGTCGTCAGGCTGGCCGCAAAGGATGCATGGGACGGCATCTATCGCTGGGAAGCCGGCAACCATGCCGGCGAAGCGGCCACCCTGAAGGAAGCGAAACAGGCGGTCGAACAGGCCGTGCTGGTAGGGGCGAGCCAGCTGCCTCTGTTCGAGTAGGTCGGGCTGAGGGGCGAGCGAAGCCCGACATTGCGGCGGCCCCGCACCCGCTAGGCCGGGGTCAGCTTGGCGTACTCCAGCGCGAGCCATTTCATGCCCTGCCTGCCGAAGTTGATCTGCAGCCTCGCCTCGGTGCCCGAGCCTTCCGCGCTGACGACCACCCCTTGTCCGAACTTGGGATGCGTTACCGACTGGCCGATGCGAAAACCCGAGCCTGCGGCGTTGCCCGCGACGGCGGCGACGGGGGACGGTTCCGGCGCCCTTGCCTGGTCCGCCCTCCAATCCGCCTCCATGTGCCTCCCGGCGCGCGGCGTCAGCCAGCGTGCGACGCCGGCGGGAATCTCGTCGATGAAGCGCGATGCCACGTTGTAGCGGGTCTGCCCGTGCAGCAGCCGGGTCTGCGCGAATGACAGGTACAGCCGCGTGCGCGCGCGCGTGATCGCCACGTACATGAGGCGCCGTTCCTCCTCCAGGCCATCGTTCTCCTGCAGGCTCTGCTCGTGGGGAAACAGGCCCTCCTCCAGGCCGGTGATGAAGACCACGTGGAACTCCAGCCCCTTGGCCGAGTGCACGGTCATCATCTGCAGCGCATCGGCCCCCTCGGCCGCCTGGTTCTCGCCGGATTCCAGCGAGGCGTGGGCGAGGAACGCTCCCAGGTCGCCAGTCTCCTCTTCCTGGGCGAACATCGCGGCGGCATTGGCCAGTTCCTCCAGGTTTTCGACGCGGTCGGCGCCTTCGCGCTCGGCGCGGTAATGCGCGATCAGGCCGCTCCTCTCAAGCATGTGCTCCACCACCTCGGACAACGGCAGGTCCCGCGTCTCGGCCCGCAGCGCCTCCATCGTGGCCACGAACCCGGCAAGCGCCGCCCCGCCCTTGCCCGCGACGCGCGGCACCGCCGCGTACAGGCTCGTGCCGCCCGCCTTGGCCGCATCCTGCAGCACCTCGACGGAGCGCGCGCCGATGCCGCGCACGGGAAAGTTCACCACTCGCAGGAATGCGCCGTCGTCGTCCGGATTCGCGATCAGGCGCAGATAGGCGAGCGCGTGCTTCACCTCCAGGCGCTCGAAATAGCGCAGCCCCCCGTAGACGCGATAGGGAATGCCGGCCGAGAACAGCGCGTGCTCGAGCACGCGCGACTGCGCGTTCGAGCGGTACAGCACCGCCATGTCGCGCCGCTCCATGCCCTCGCGCTCGAGCGCCTGAACTTCCTCCACCAGCCAGGCGGCCTCGTAGCCGTCGCTCGCCGCCTCGTGGATCCGTAGCCGCTCGCCCTCGCCCGTCGCGGTCCACAGGTTCTTTCCCAGGCGCTTGCGGTTGTGCGAGATGAGCGCGTTGGCCGCGCCCAGGATATGGCCGTGCGAGCGGTAGTTCTGCTCCAGGCGGATCACGTTCTGCACGCGGAAGTCCCGCTCGAAGTCGGCCATGTTGCCGACGTTCGCGCCGCGAAAGCGGTAAATGCTCTGATCGTCGTCGCCGACCCCGAACACGCAGGCGGGCTCGACGCCGGGCTCGCCGTATCCCGAGAGCAGCTTCAGCCAGCGATACTGCAGGCGGTTGGTGTCCTGGAATTCGTCCACCAGGATGTGGCGAAAGCGCGTCTGATAGTGGCGCCGCAGGATCTCGTTGCGCGACAGCAGTTCGAACGTGCGCAGCAGCAGCTCGGCGAAATCGACCACGCCCTCGCGCTGGCACTGCTCGTCGTAGACGGCATGAAGCTCGGCGCAGCGGCGCGTGTGCTCGTCGTAGATCTCCACGTCCTTCGCGCGCCTGCCCTCTTCCTTGGTCGCGTTGATGAAGTACTGCAGCTCCTTGGGCGGGAAGCGCTCCTCGTCCGCGTTCACGCTCTTCAGGGCGCGCTTCACCGCGGAGAGCTGATCGGCCGAGTCGAGAATCTGGAACAATTGCGGCAGGCCCGCATCGCGATGGTGCGCGCGCAGCAGCCGGTTGCACAGGCCGTGGAAGGTGCCCACCCACATGCCGCGCGTGTTGATCGGGAGCATGGCCGAGATGCGCGTGAGCATTTCCTTCGCGGCCTTGTTGGTGAAGGTGACCGCGAGCACGCCCGCCGGGCTGACGTTACCCGTCGAGATCAGCCAGGCGATGCGCGTGGTCAGCACGCGCGTCTTGCCGCTGCCCGCGCCAGCCAGGATCAGCGCGTGCTGGTTGGGCAGCGTGACGGCGGCGAGCTGTTCGGGATTCAGGTTGTCGAGAAGCGGCATCGGGCGGTACGGCAATTTTCAAGACCGCGATTCTACCGCACGGGTTCCCGTCCGGCGCCAGCGTGAGACACTTTTCCGCCTCGCCGGGAACCGATCGCGACCGGGGCTGTCACGTTCATTATTGGCATGCTTGTTGCGTCTGGAAAACCATGGACGTGCCGCGCGGTCTGCGGCGATGCATCTGGCCAACGAACAAGGAGAGCGATCATGCGCAGCCAACGCCGATTCATCTTTCTCCTCGCCCTGCTGGCGGCACTCGTGCCGTCGGCACGCGGCGCGGATCTGGACCAGCCCCTGATGCTGGTCGCGAAGCCGCAGCTGAAGGACGCCCTCTATGGATCGACGATTCTGATCGCCAAGGCGATCGGCAACGACGAGCACATCGGCTTCATCATCAACAAGCCGACTCCGATCACCGTGGGCGAGGCCTTCCCGGGCTCCGGCTCCGCGCAGAAGCAGGAGGACGTCCTGTTCCTGGGCGGGCCGGCAAGCTCCAACGTCATTTTCGCGCTGGTGAATAGCCACGACAGCCCCGGGCGCGGCACGGTCCAGCTCGCTCCGGACATATTTCTCGCGGTCGCCGCCGAGGCCGTTGCGCACGTCATCGAAGCCGACGCGGACCACGCGCGCTTTCTGATCGGCGCGGTGGTTTGGCGGCCGGGCGAACTGAAGGACGAGTTGAAGCGCGGCCTGTGGTACGTGCTGGAACCGGACGCCGATCTCGTGGCGCGCAAGAAGACCGACGGCCTGTGGGAAGAGCTGGTGCGCCGCTCCGAGGTCCGCGACAACGCCATCTGAATCCGTCCCCGGCGGGCGCGCTGCAGTCAGCCTGCCCCCGGCGCGCCGCGGGATTCACCGCGGCGGCTTGTAGTCCTTACAAGCCGCCGCAGCCGCGGTTGAAGGTTTTACAGGCCTAGCTCGCCGGCTGCAACTGCTGCCCGCCCACGGGCGGCGCGATCCGCCGGTGGCGGACCACGCCGTAGATCGTCGCCGCCAGCGCGAGCGCGGCCGCGACCATGGCGACGTCGCCGTCCGGATGGAACATCGCAACGCAGGCGACCAGCGCGAGCACAATTCGCGCCGCGATGTCCCCTACCCGCTTCGCGTACACCCGCCCGAACATCGCGAAGGCGGTCGCGCAGGTCCCGATCGTCACGAGCACCGTGGCGAGGACCTGCAACCAGCCGGGATTCACCACCATGTCGCTTCGCGAGAAGATGGCAAAAGTCATGAGCGTGATCGGCAGGCAGATCTCCAGCGCGACCCACATGGTCTTCATGAAGGAAGCCTCGGCGATGCGCGCGGATATGGCGGCGGTGAGCGAGGTCGGCGGCGAGAGCTCGCCCCAGACCGAGAGCAGGAAGACGAAGAAGTGCGCGATCCAGGGATTGACGCCGAGGTCGCGCATCGGCCCGACGATGACCACCGCGCCGATGATGTAGGTCGCCGTCGGCGGCAGGCCCATGCCGACCAGCCATCCGAACACGAAGGACATGAAGATCATCGCCAGGATGTTCCACGACCCGAGCTGGAGCAGCATGCCTCCCATGCGGTTGATGAAGCCGGTCACGGTGAACAGCCCGATCATGATGCCGAGGGTCGCAAGCAGCAGCGTCAGGTACGAAGTCATGTCCGCGTGGGTCTCGATCGACAGGCGCACGTTGCCGAGGAAGGTCTCGTGCGCGACCGCCGGATCCTTCAGCACGAACTTGAAGTACAGGAAGTTGGCCAGAAGGAGCACGAACATGAACGCCGCGGTATACAAACCGGCGAGCAGCTCCCCCATGCCGATCCAGCCCATCATCGCGAGCAGAAACACGACCCCGAGAAAGAAGATCGAGGTCTTGATCTGGTTGTAGAGGGAGACCCTGGGCGCGTCGACCGGTTCGTTCGGCAACAGCCGCACGGACAGGAGATAGACGGCCAGCGCGAGCGACACGTAGTACGTGAACGCCAGCGCGAACCCGCGCTTCACGACGTCCCAGTACGGCACGCCGAGGAAATCCGACATCAGGAACGCGCCGACGCCCATCATGGGCGGCATGATGAGGCCGCCCATCGAAGCCGCGGTCTCGACCGCCCCCGCGAACACCCCCGGCACGCCGTAGCGCTTCATCAGCGGAATGGTGATCGTGCCGACCACGACCGCATTGGCCGAGCCGCTGCCGCTCACCATGCCGATCGAAAGCGATCCCAGCACGGCCGCCTGCGGCACCATTCGCCGCGAGCTGCCGGCAAGCCGCTGCATGAACAGGATCATCGCGCTCTGCGCCCCGAACCCGTTCGCGATCGAGGCGAGCAGCAGGAATGCCGCGATCAGCGTCAATGCAATCTGGCCGTAGATCCCGTAGATGCCGTTCGACATCTCGACCGTGCTGGAGGTGACCACGCGATAGAAGGTCGTGCCCGGATGCCAGAAGAAATCGACCGGGCTCAGGTACCCGAACATGGTGTAGAGGATGAGGGCCACGTTGACCCAGAACAGGGTCGGATGGGCGAGACGCGAAAGCTCCATCACGAGCAGGAACATCAGCAGGCCGACGACGAAGTCCTGCGTCGTGTACGAACCCTGCCTCCAGATCGCGATCTGCTCGTATTCGCTCAGGAAGTACACGAAGGCGTAGACGCAGATGCCGATATAGACCACCACCAGCACGTGGTTCGCGATCGGAGGCAGCCACTTGTACAGGTATTCCTTCTGGTAGACGAACAGGATCTGCAGTATCAGCGCGATCGGCAACAGCCGGGCCACCAGTTCCTGCGGGCCGCCCGATCCGGTAAAGCAGTACCAGACCACCCAGACGAACAGGATCAGCGAAAAGACGAAGGTCAGGTTGCGAAGATTGACGTGGCGCTTGAGCGCGTCAGTCGACATGGTTGTCCCCTTTTGGCCGCACGGCCCCGCGCCGCGTCCCTCGGCTGATACCGCTCATGAACGGGATCCGCGAATGCAACGAGCCGGGGAGCGCACCTGCGCGATACGCTCCCCGGCTCCCGCGATCGAGCTACGCGCTCACTTCGCGATCTTCCACTTGTCGTTCCAGGCCTTCTGCTCCTTCAGGAACCTGGCCATTCCCGCGTGCACCGGGATATCCGGATTGGCGTTGATGCCGTGCACCTGCATGCCGACGAAATCCTGGGCCATGGGTGTGAACCCCGGATCGGACTTGGCGAGGCTGTCGCGGTTCTTGTAGAACGCGCTCAGCATCTTGTAGACGACGTCCTCGGGCATGTCCGCGCGCACGTTGTAGGCGAACAGGATCGGCACGCCGTGGATCTGCTTCACGCCGATGTCCTTGCTGAATGCGTTCTTCGGATCGACGTCCACCACGGCGAGACCTGCGGCCTTCAGCTTGGTGATCTCCTCGGGGCACGGGTTGATGACCTTCACGTCCATGCGCACCTCGGTCTCCTTCCAGTAGCTCGCGAGCGAGCGGCCGGCGGTCGTGTAAGCGACCGCTCCGGCGATCGTGCCGCCCTGCAGCGCGTCGCTCTGGGTCTTGGGGTCGATCTGGACGTGCTTGAACTGGTAGCCGAGAGTCTTGTAGATGCGCTGGAAGTTCAGCCAGTTCATGAAGCCGGCGGGCGTGTAGAACACCGGCTTGCCGCTGAAGTCGCCCCAGCACTTGAACTTGCCGGCGTCCTTGGCCGCGACCGCCATGAACGATTCCATCGGGTAGGCGTACCACGCGTGCACCAGCTTCGACTTCGCGGGCGTGTAGTTCTTGAACCCGCCTTCGCCGGCGTAGAGCTGCGTCATTCCGACGTCGGCCGTGTAGCCGATCTCCGCGTTGCCGTCCATCGCCGCCTTCATTGCGCCGGTGGTCGACGGATAGGGGTTGACGGTGATGGTGTATTGCCCGCCGAGCGACTCCTCGGCGATCTTCACCATCGCCGCGGCGACCTTGTAGCCGTACGAATCCACGCTGGAAGTCGCCCAGCGGATCGACTTGCGCTCCTGGGCGGAAGCCGTACCGATCGCCGAAACAGCGAGCACCGCGGCGAGCGCAGCGGCGGACATCGACAGGTTGCAACCCGGTCTGCTATTGAACATCGAGATCTCCTCTCTATGCATTTGACTGCATGTGACTGGCACGACGCCGCTTTCTTCTTGCGGTCCCGACAACGTCTGCCGGCGCCGCGGCGCGTGAACGCGAGTTCCCCGCCTAGACGCGCCAATTTGACCCCCTGAGGCGGCGCCCTGTCAACGACGGTCGTCAAGCGCCGGAGCGAACGCCGCCGCTCGGCCGGACGGCGTTACCGCGAGACCCTGGGTTCGGCGATGCCCATGCTGCCGCGGATGGAATCGGCGAGCGCCTGAGCCTCGGCCCGCGACGGCAGGTGCGACAGGCGGATGTGATAGATGCTCTTCTCGCCGACCTTCTGCGGGTCGATGTCGGCCGCGTAGCCCGCGTCGCGCAGCGTGTCGTAGACGCGCAGCGCATCTTCCTGGGTGTCGACGGTGGCGAGCACGACTTTCCACCTGCCACCGCGGCGCGCGGCTCCGCGTCCGGGCTCGATCTCGGTCTCCGCGGCCCACTCCCTGAACTGCGCCATGGGCACCGGCGCGACCGGCATCGCCGGCGCCCGCCGCGGCGCGACATAGTAGGACAGCGGCTGGTCCATGACGAACTCGGCGTCGGCGCCGCGCTGCACCTGGATCCTGCCCTCGATCAGGCAGACGATGTCGCGCTCGCGCGTCGACTTGCCCCAGATGTCGGTGCCGCGCACGCCGATCGTGACGGTGGCGACCGAGATGTCCAGTTCGCGCCTGACGCCACCGGCCTTGGCGAGCAGGTCGGTCGTGAAGCGGAACGCGCCGAAGACGACCCTCATCGCGCCGGCGAATCTGCCGCGCTGCATGCGCAGGCTGTCGAGCGCGAGCCCGGCGTTCTCTCCCAGCTTCACCGCGCTGCCCTCGGGCATGCGCAGCAGGAGCCGCGAATGCTCGCCGGTGCGCACGTGGTCGCTGTCGCGCAGCGCCATGCCGGGCGCGAGCGGGATGTTCTCGCCGTTGCGCTCGACCCAGGCGGGCATCTGCACCGCCTCGACGATCGCCGCCGAGGCGGCGCGCGCCGGCGCCGCGGCGTCCGCCTGCACGGCGGCACCGGCGGCGAGCAGCGTGGCAAGGGCAAGCGCCAGCGTGTTCGATTTCATGTCGCTCTCCGGCGGAACTCGAAGTGTTCGTCCAGATACGCGCGCCACGCGGTTCCGGATGCAGGCCGGGGCAAGCGCCCAGCGGTTATAATTGCCGTCTTTGTGATCGATTGCACGCCCATGCAGCCCTTGTACCGCCCTGAACAAGTCGAGCGCGAAGCGCAGGAGCACTGGGAACGCACCCGGGCGTTCCGCGCGGTCGAGGATCCTTCCGCCGGGCGCCCGAAATTCTACTGCCTGTCGATGTTTCCCTACCCTTCCGGCAAGCTGCACATGGGGCACGTGCGCAACTATACCATCGGCGATGTGATGACCCGCTACCACCGCATGCGGGGCTACAACGTCCTGCAGCCGATGGGCTGGGACGCGTTCGGCCTACCCGCGGAGAACGCCGCCATGGCGAACGGCGTGCCGCCGGCGAAGTGGACCTACGACAACATCGCCTACATGAAGAAGCAGCTGCGGTCGCTGGGCTTCGCCATCGACTGGGACCGCGAGCTCGCCACCTGCAAGCCCGAGTACTACCGCTGGAACCAATGGCTGTTCCTGCGCATGCTCGAGCGCGGCCTGGTCTACAAGAAGACCGGCACGGTGAACTGGGATCCGATCGACCAGACCGTGCTCGCCAACGAGCAGGTGATCGACGGACGCGGATGGCGCACCGGCGCGCCGGTGGAAAAGCGCGAGATCCCGATGTACTACATGCGCATCACCGCCTATGCCGAGGAGCTGCTCGCCGCGCTCGAGTCGCTGCCGGGCTGGCCCGAGCGGGTCAAGACCATGCAGGCGAACTGGATCGGCAAGAGCCACGGCGTGAACATAGGCTTCCCATACGATCTCACCGCCGCAGGCGGCACGAAGCTCCCATCTCCCTCCGGGAGAGGGGCTGGGGGTGAGGGCGGTCTTCCGTTGAAAGGAATACTTCGCGTGTTCACCACCCGCGCCGACACGCTGATGGGCACGACCTTCTGCGCCGTGGCGCCCGAGCACCCGCTCGCCGCCCACGCATCCCGCGGCAACGCGAAGCTCGCCGCGTTCGTCGACGAATGCAGGCGCGGCAGCGTCATGGAGGCGGACATCGCCGCCATGGAGAAGAAGGGCATGCCGACCGGCCTGTTCGTCTCGCACCCGCTTTCCGGGGAGAAGATCGAGGTCTGGGTCGGCAATTACGTCCTGATGAGCTACGGCGAAGGCGCGGTGATGGGCGTACCCGCGCACGACGAGCGCGATTTCGCCTTCGCCAGGAAGTATGGCCTCGCCATCCGGCAGGTGATCGGCATCGAGGGCCGGCGCTACTCGACCGACGCATGGGAACCCTGGTACGCCGACTACGGCGTGTGCGTGAACTCGGGAAAATACGACGGACTCGCCTACGAGCAGGCGGTGGACGCGATCGCAGCCGATCTCAGGGCGAAGAACCTCGGCGACAAGCAGGTGACGTGGCGGCTGCGCGACTGGGGCATTTCGCGCCAGCGCTACTGGGGAACGCCGATTCCGCTCATTCACTGCGAGGCGTGCGGCGACGTACCGGTGCCGGACGACCAGCTGCCCGTGGTGCTGCCCGAGGACCTCGTTCCCGACGGCACGGGCAACCCGCTCAACAAGGCGAAGGGTTTCGTCTCCTGCACCTGCCCGAAATGCGGCAAGCCGGCGCGGCGCGAGACCGACACGATGGACACGTTCGTCGATTCGTCCTGGTACTACATCCGCTACGCCTGCCCGGACCGCGGCGACGCGATGGTCGACGAGCGCGTCAGGTACTGGCTGCCCGTCGATCAGTACATCGGCGGCATCGAGCACGCCATCCTGCACCTGCTGTACTCGCGCTTCTGGACCAAGGTCATGCGCGATCTCGGAATGGTCGCATTCGACGAACCCTTCACCAACCTGCTCACGCAGGGCATGGTGCTGAACGAGATCTTCTACCGCAAGACGGGCGAGGGGCGGATCGTCTACTACAACCCGGCCGACGTGGAGATCCTGACCGACGAAAGCGGGCGCCGCACCGGCGCGGTGCTGCGCGCGGACGGCGAACCGGTCGAGTCCGACGGCATCGGCACGATGTCGAAATCCAAGAACAACGGCGTCGATCCGCAAGCCCTGGTGGACGAGTACGGCGCCGACACCTCGCGGTTCTTCATGATGTTCGCCAGTCCCCCCGAGCAGACGCTGGAGTGGTCCGACTCGGGCGTGGAGGGTAGCTACCGCTTTCTCAAACGACTGTGGAACTACTGCGCACGGTTCGACCAACCAATTCCTGTGATGGCCGAGCAGCTGGCCAATGCGACACGCTTTGAAATCCACTCCGTCCTCAGGCAGGCAAACTACGACTTCGCCAAGTTCCAGTTCAACACCGTCGCTTCCGCAGCAATGAAGATCCTCAATGCGCTGGACAGGTTCGCCGGCGGCAGGAATCAGGTGACCGAGGAAGGCCTTTCCATCCTGCTGCGCATACTCTCCCCGATCGCGCCGCACATCTGTCATCACCTGTGGCGCGAGCTGGGCTTCGGCGAGGACATCCTCGCCGCGCCCTGGCCCGAGCCCCTTGCCGAGGCGCTGGAGCAGCAGGAGATCGAGCTGGTGCTGCAAATCAGCGGCAAGATGCGCGGCAAGCTCCGGGTTCCAGCCGCCGCCAGCGCTCAGGAGGTGGAGCGCTTCGCGCTCGGCCACGAGACCGTCAAGCGCCATACCGACGGCAAGACCGTCAAGAGAATCGTCGTTGTTGCGGGACGGCTCGTGAATGTCGTGGTCTAGGATCATCGCCGCGGCATTGCTCGGCGCGCTCCTGTCCGGCTGCGGTTTCCAGCTGCGCGGACAGGCCAGCCTGCCGTTCAGCACGCTGTACGTGCCCGGCTCCTCCCCGCTCGCGGTCGAGCTGAAGCGCAATGTCGTCGCCGGCACGCACACCCGGCTCGTCAGCCAGGAGCGCGACGCGCAGGCGATCCTCGGCTTCACGAGCGAGTCGCGCGAGAAGGTGATCCTTTCGTTCAACGAAAGCGGCTTGGTGCGCGAATTCCAGCTGCGCTACCGCGTCGGCTTCCGGGTCTACGACGCGAAGGGCCGCGACTACCTTCCCGCGAGCGAGATCCAGCTGACGCGCGACATTTCGTTCAACGACGCCCAGGTCCTCGCCAAGGAATCCGAGGAGCAGCTGCTCTACCGCGACATGCAGTCGGACATGGTGCAGCAGATCATCCGCCGGCTCGCCGCGGCCAGGACGCCGACGGCGCAATGACGCAGATCCGGCAGGACCAGCTCGACGCCCATCTCGCGCGGCAGCTCGCGCCCGCCTACGTCGTGCACGGCGACGAGCCGCTGCTCGCGCTCGAGGCGACCGACGCGATCCGAGCGCGCGCGCGCGCCGCCGGATTCTCCGAGCGCCTCGTGCTCTCCGCCGAGCGCAATTTCAAGTGGGGCGAGCTCGGCGCCGCGGGCGCCAGCCTGTCCCTGTTCGGCGAACGGCGCCTGATCGAGCTGCGCATCCCCACGGGCAAGCCGGGCGTCGAGGGCGGCGCGGCGATCGAGGCATTCTGCGCGCGGTTCCCGCCCGACACCTTCGCGCTGGTCACGCTGCCCCGCCTGGACAAGGCGGGACAGAATTCCGCGTGGTTCGGCGCACTCGCGCGCGCCGCGGTTGTGGTCAAAGTCTATCCGGTCGAACGCGCGCGCCTGCCGGAGTGGATCGCAGCGCGGCTCGCGCGGCAGAAGCAGCGCGCCGACCGCGACACGCTGCAGTTCCTCGCCGACAGCGTCGAGGGCAATCTGCTCGCCGCGCACCAGGAGATCCAGAAGCTCGGCCTGCTGTTCCCGCAGGGCGAGCTCGACTTCGAATCGGTGCGCGCCGCGGTGCTCAACGTCGCCCGCTACGACGCCGGCAAGCTCGGCGAGGCGATGCTCGCCGGGGATGCCGCGCGCCTGGCGCGCATGCTCGAGGGCCTGCGCGGCGAGGGCGAGGCCGTGCCGCGCATCCTGTGGATATTCGCCGAGGAAATCCGCGCCGTTTCCCGCGTGCGGCGGGGGCTTGCCGCGGGCCGCGCGCTCGCCGAGGCGCTGCGCGAGAACCGCGTGTGGGGCGAATCGCGCCAGAACGCGGTAGGCCGCGCCGCGCGCAGCGTGGACGGGGCCGCGATTTCGGCCGCGCTCGCGCACGCGGCGAGGATCGACCGCGTCGTCAAGGGCGTCGCGAAGGGCGACGCGTGGGACGAGATCCTGCAGCTCGGCCTGCGCTTCGCCGCCCGGACCTGATCCGGGCGTCGCCGGCACCGCCGGTGACGTCCCCCCGGCCTCGGCGTAGAATTTCCCTCGGCATCCCATGAACGCACCCACGGACATCAGGCTTTACATGGAGGACGTCGGCCGGCGCGCCCGCGCGGCGGCCCGGCTCGTCGCGCGCGCCGCAACGGACGTCAAGAACCGCGCGCTGCTCGCGATGGCCGCGGCCGTCCGCCGCGACTCTGCCGGCCTGCTCGACGCCAATGCCGAGGACGTCGCCGCGGCGCGCGCCGCGGGCAGGGACGCCGCGTTCGTCGACCGCCTCACGCTCACGGGCGCGGGCGTCGAGGCGATGGCCCAGGGGCTGGAGCAGGTCGCGGCGCTGCTCGACCCGGTGGGCGAAGTGAGCGAGCTGCGCGAGCGGCCGAGCGGCATCAAGGTCGGCAAGATGCGCGTTCCGCTCGGCGTCGTCGGCATCATCTACGAGTCGCGTCCCAACGTCACCGCGGACGCCGCCGCGCTGTGCCTGAAGTCGGGCAATGCCACGATCCTGCGCGGCGGCTCGGAGTCGATCCGCTCCAACCGGGCCATCGCCGCGTGCGTGCACGAGGGCCTGCGGACCGCCGGCCTGCCCGAGGACGCGGTGCAGGTGGTCGACACCGCCGACCGGGCCGCCGTCGGCGAGCTGCTGCGCATGGACCGGTACGTGGACATCATCGTGCCGCGCGGCGGCAAGGGCCTGATCGAGCGCGTCATGGCCGAGTCGCGCATCCCGATGATCAAGCACCTGGACGGCGTATGCCACGTCTACATCGACGAGCGCGCGGACCTCGACAAGGCCGTGCGCATCGCCGACAACGCCAAGACGCAGCGCTACGGCACCTGCAATACCATGGAGGCGCTGCTCGTGCACGAGGCAATGGCGGCGCGCGTGCTGCCGCCGCTCGCGAGAATCTACGTCGACAAGGGCGTGGAGCTGCGTTGCGACGAAAAGTCGCGTGCCATTATCCAGGCGGCGCTCGGCGCCGAATCGCCGCTCGTGAAGGCCGCGACCGAACAGGACTTCCACACCGAGTACCTGGCGCCGATTCTTTCGGTGCGCGTGGTTTCGGGCCTGGACGAGGCGATGGAGCACATCGCCAAATACGGCTCGCAGCACACCGACGCGATCGTCACCGAGGACGAGGCGCGCGCCCGCCGCTTCCTGCGCGAGGTCGATTCCAGCTCGGTGATGGTAAACGCCTCGACGCGCTTCGCGGACGGCTTCGAGTACGGCCTGGGCGCCGAGATCGGCATCTCCACCGACAAGCTGCATGCGCGCGGCCCGGTGGGTCTCGAGGGCCTGACTTCGCAGAAGTACGTGGTGTTCGGCACGGGGCAAGTGCGCACTTGAGCCCGCTGCGGGCAGTCTGCGCATGATCGCGCCGCTCGGCCTGCTCGGCGGGACGTTCGACCCGGTGCACTTCGCGCACCTGCGCCTCGCGCTGGAGGCGCTGGAGCATCTTCCGCTCGCCTCGATACGCTGGGTCCCCTCGGGACAGCCGGGTCATCGCGGGGCCCCTTCGGCGGGCGTCGAGCACAGGCTCGCGATGCTCGGGCTGGCGATCGGGGATGAGCCGCGCTTTTCGCTCGACGCCGCGGACGCGCGCAGCGCCGCCCCGACCTTCACCGTCAACACTCTCGCGCGGCTGCGCGCCGAGCTCGGCGCCGAGGTACCGCTCGTGCTCATCATCGGCGCCGACCAGATGCTCGCGCTCGACACCTGGCGCGAATGGAAGCGGCTGTTCGAGCTGGCGCACATCGCGGTGGCCGAGAGGCCGCGCTTCGAGCTGCGGCCCGAGGTGCTCGCGGGCGAGCTCGCCGCGGAGCACGCGCGGCGCTCGGCCCCGCCGTCGGCGCTCGCCGCAGCGCCCGCGGGCGCGATCACCAAGTTCGCGATGACTCCGCTCGACATATCCGCGAGCGCGATCCGCGCCGCCGTCGCCGCGGGGCGCAGCCCGCGCTATTTGCTCCCCGACGCCGTTCTCGACTATATTGGCTTGCATCGCCTCTACACCCGATAGGAGATTGGCCTTCGCTGATGGACATTCGCAAACTGCAGAAAGCGGTGGTCGCCGCGCTCGAGGACGTCAAGGGCCACGACATCCAGGCGTTCGACGTCAGACATCTCACCTCCCTGTTCGACCGCGTGGTGATCGCCAGCGCCGACTCGGTGCGCCAGACCAAGGCGCTCGCGCGCAACGTGCAGGACAAGGCAAGAGAGGCCGGTGCGCGGGTCTACGGCATCGAAGGCGAGGACAGCGGCGAATGGATCCTGGTCGACCTCGGCGACATCGTGGTGCACATCATGCAGCCCGCGGTGCGCGCGCACTACAATCTCGAGGAGCTCTGGAACCAGCCCAAGCCCAGGGCGGCGCGCAAGCGGGCCACGCGCGCCGCCGCGCCCGCAGGGGCCTCATGAGACTTCTGATCGTCGCCGTGGGGACGAGGATGCCCCGCTGGGTCGACGAAGCCGTTGCCGAATACGCCAAGCGAATGCCGCGCAATGCGCGCCTGGAAGTCTCCGAAGTGCGGCCCGAGCCGCGCGCCTCGGGTAGACCGGTCGGGCAGATGCTCGCGCTGGAAGCCGGAAGAATCGCCGCCGCGGTCCCGGAACGCTCCGCCACGGTGGCGCTGGACGAGCGCGGACGCGAGTTCACTTCGGCCGCGTTCGCGCGCTGGCTCGGCCGGCGCATCGACGAGAACATCGACACCGCGTTCATCATCGGCGGCCCCGACGGCCTCGCGGCCCCGGTCATGGAGGCCGCCGAGACGACGCTGCGGCTCTCGGCGATGACGCTGCCGCACGGTCTGGCACGGGTACTGCTCGCCGAGCAGCTCTACCGCGCCGCGTCGATACTCCAGAATCACCCGTATCATCGCAAGTAACCGTCAAACCGGGGGCCGCCTGCCATGCACACATCCTTCAAGGTCTACCTTGCGTCGCGCAGTCCGCGGCGGCGCGAGCTGCTCAGGCAGATCGGGGTGGAGTTCGAGCTGCTGCTGCTGCGCGAGCGCGCGCCGCGCGGTCCCGACGTCAGCGAGACGGTGTTCCCGGGCGAATCGGCGGAGGACTACGTGCGCAGGGTGTGCCGCGCCAAGGTGCGCGCCGCCTGGTCGCGCATCGAGGAACGCCGCATCCGGTCCTACCCCGTGCTCGCGGCCGATACCGTCGTCTACGTGGACGGCGTGCTGCTCGGCAAGCCCACCGACCGCGCCGACGCGGCGCGCATGCTGCAACTCCTGTCGGGCAAGTCGCACCGCGTGCTGACGGCCGTGGCGATGCAGTTCGGCGAGAGGCTGGAAATGGCGGTGAGCGAGACGCTGGTGAAGTTCCGCGACCTCACCGCCGCGGATATCGCCGCCTACATCGACTCCGGGGAGCCCATGGACAAGGCGGGCGCCTATGCGATACAGGGCCGCGCCGCGGCGTTCATCCCCGAATTGCGCGGCAGCTACTCCGGGGTCATGGGGCTGCCGCTGTACGAGACCGCGGAGCTGGTCCGGCGCTTCGCCAACGAGCAGGGCGAATGAGGGAAGACATCCTCATCAACGTCACGCCGCAGGAGACGCGCGTTGCGGTGGTCGGCAACGGCGTGGTGCAGGAATTGCACGTCGAGCGCACGCAGTCGCGCGGCATGGTCGGGAACATCTACGTCGGCAAGGTGGCGCGCGTCCTGCCCGGCATGCAGTCGGCGTTCGTCGAGATCGGCCTGGAGCGCGCCGCCTTCCTGCACGTGGCCGACATCTGGGAGCAGCGCAGGAACGGGCCGGCGGGCGGCGCCCACGCCAAGCCGATCGAGCAGATCCTCGCCGAGGGCCAGCCCCTCATGGTGCAGGTGGTAAAGGACCCGATCGGCACCAAGGGCGCGCGGCTCTCGACGCAGATCTCGATCGCGGGGCGCTTCCTCGTCTACCTGCCCCAGGATCCGCACATCGGCATCTCGCAGCGCATCGAGGACGAAACCGAGCGCCAGAACCTTCGCGACCGGCTGCAGCACGTGCTTCCGGCCGACGAGACCGGCGGCTTCATCATCCGCACCATGGCCGAATCCGCGACGGAGTCCGAGCTGCTCGCCGACATCCAGTACCTGCGCAAGCTCTGGCACGACATCAGCGGCCGCGCCGCCGCGTCGCCCGCGCCCTCGCTGCTCTACCAGGACCTGTCGCTCGCGCAACGCGTGCTGCGCGACATCGTCAACGACGAGACCGGCCGCATCGTGATCGACTCCAGGGAGAACTTCTCCCGGCTGCAGGGCTTCGCGCTGGAGTACATGCCGAACGTCCTGCCGCGGCTGGAGCACTACACCGGGGAGCGGCCGCTGTTCGACCTGTACAACGCCGAGGAGGAGATCCAGAAGGCCCTCGCGCGGCGCGTCGAGCTCAAGTCGGGCGGCTACCTCATCATGGACCAGACCGAGGCGATGACCACCGTCGACGTCAATACCGGCGGCTTCGTCGGCGTGCGCAACTTCGACGACACGATCTTCAAGACCAATCTCGAGGCGGCGCAGGTGATCGCGCGGCAATTGCGCCTGAGAAACCTCGGCGGCATCATCATCATCGACTTCATCGACATGGAGAGCGAGGAACACCAGGCAGCGGTGCTCGCGGAGCTGCAGAAGGCGCTCGCCAGGGACCGCACCAAGATCACGCTGAACGGGTTCACCGCGCTGGGGCTGGTGGAGATGACGCGCAAGCGCACCCGCGAGTCGCTCGAGCACATCCTGTGCGAGCCCTGCCCCACCTGCGACGGGCGCGGCGTCGTGAAGACCGCGCCCACCGTGTGCTACGAGATCCTGCGCGAGATCCTGCGCGAGGCGCGCCAGTTCAACGCGCGCGAGTTCCGCATCCTCGCGTCCCAATCGGTGATCGACCTGTTCCTCGAGGAAGAATCGCAGTCCCTCGCGATGCTCGGGGACTTCATCGGCAAGCCGGTGTCGATGCAGGTCGAGACGAGCTACACCCAGGAGCAGTTCGACATCGTCCTGATGTAGCGCGGCCGGCTCAGGTTTCCCGCGCGCGCGGCGCGAGCAGCCCGCTCGCCAGGGTCGAGATCACGCTGTAGGCGAGCGCGCCCCAGAACGCGGACCAGAAGCCTCCCACCCTGAATCCCTCGACGAACGAGGCGACGAACCAGAACAGCAGCGCGTTGATGACGAACGTGAACAGCCCGAGCGTGAGGATGTTGATCGGCAGCGTCACGAGCACCAGCACCGGGCGGATGACGGTGTTCACGACGGCCAGCAGCAGCGCCGTGACCAGCGCGACGTAGAAACTCGCGACCCCCACCGACGGCACCAGGTACGCCACCGCGAGCAGCGACAGCGCGTTGATGATCCAGATCAGCAGCAATCTCATGCGCGGCTCCTTTCGCGCGGCCCGTGCCGCCGCGCCGGCTTCACTTCGGCTGCGCCTCGGGCAGTTCCTTCAGGTCGGCGACGGGGTATCCGGAGACGCCCCGGGCCGGGTCGGTTCCACACCTGATTTTCTCGCTTGACCGGAATATGCAATCATATGAAGCGCGTTTACCGCGTCATTCTAGTCCGTATTTCCGGCAATTTCCGGCCAACACCAGAGAGGAGAAGACATGAACGACAAGGCACCATTCGACCAGCAGCACTTCGACAGCCTGTATCCGAAGGTGAAGTTTTCCCGCCGCAGCTTCCTGGCCTCGTCGCTTGCCACGGGGTTCGCGATCAGCGCGGGACCCGTGATGGCGCAGCAGGCGATCCACACTCCCGCGACGGGCCTGGACGTCAGCGACGTCAAGATCCCCGTCGCGGAGGGCCAGATTCCCGTCTACCGCGCCTCCCCCAAGAAAGCCGGGAAATACCCGGTGGTCATCGTCATCCCCGAGATCTGGGGGCTGCACGAGTATCAGAAGGACATCTGCCGCCGGCTGGCCAAGGTCGGCTATTTCGCCGTTTCGCTCGATCCCTACTTCCGCCTGGGCGAGCTGTGGAAGCTTCCCGACATCAAGCAGGTGCTGGCGGCCTCGAACAATCTCACCGACACGCAGATGCTGGCCGACCTCGACGCGGTGGTCGCCTGGGTGGAAAAGCAGAAGAAGGCCAACGCGAAGAAGATCGGGATCACCGGCATGTGCCGCGGCGGCCGGGCGGTCTGGATGTACACCGCGCACAGCCAGAAGATCAAGGCCGCGGTCGCCTGGTACGGCAGCCTGGGCCCGATTCCGCCCGCGATGCCGCAGACGCCGATCGACGTCACCGACCAGTTGAACGCCCCGGTCCTCGGCCTCTATGGCGGCGCCGACCAGGGCATTCCGCTCGAGCAGGTCGAGCGCCTGCGCGCCGGCTGCCAGGCGTTTGGGAAGACCTGCCAGATTCACGTCTACGAGGGCATGCCGCACGCGTTCCACGCCGACTACCGTCCGAGCTACCGCAAGGAAGCCGCGGTCGACGGCTGGAAGCGCATGCTCGCCTGGTTTAGAAAGTACGGAGTTGCCTGAATAGTCGAACAGAGGGAGGGGAAGTGTCCCCTCCCTCCGTTACCTCCCCACCCCTCCACAAGAAAGGGCGCCGCAGCGCCCTTTCTTGTTCGTGTCGCGTGGCGACCTCAGTCGGCATAAACCCCGGCTTTCTTGATGATGGGGCCCCACTTGTTGATCTCGGACTTGAGGTGCGCGGCGAGGGCTGCGGGAGTGGCCTTGTCGAGCGGGACGGCCTCGGCGCCGAGGTCGGCGAAGCGCTTCTTGACGGTCTCGTCCTTGAGGCCCTCCTGCAGCGCCGCCGCGAGCTTGTCGATCACCGCCCTTGGAGTGCCCTTGGGCGCGTAGAGAGCGTGCCAGATGCCGACTTCGAACCCCTTCAGTCCCAGCTCGTCGAGCGTGGGGATGTCGGGAAGCGACGCGACGCGCTTTCTCGAGGTCACCGCGTACACCTTCACCTTGCCGCCCTTGATCTGCGCGGTCGTGTTGGTGGTCTGGTCGCACATGAAGTCCACCTGGCCGCCCAGCAGGTCGTTCATCGCAGGCGCCGTGCCCTTGTAGGGAACGGTCAACACGTCGGTTCCGATGGCGCTCATGAAGAGCATCCCGCAGAGGTGCGAGGCCGCGCCGATGCCGGCGTTGGCCAGGGTGACCTTGGCCTTATTCGCCTTGACGTAGGCGAGAAACTCCTTGAAGTCCTTGGCCGGAAAGTTCTGGCGCGCGATGAGCGTCATCGGCACGTCGTTGATCAGGCCGATGGGCTCGAAGTCGTCGATCGGATTGAAGCGCAGGCTGCGGTACAGCGCCGGGATCGTCGCCATGCCGATGTGATGAATGAGGATCGTGTAGCCGTCGGGCTTGGCGTTCTTCACCTGTTCGGGCGCGATGATCCCCCCGGCGCTGGGACGGTTCTCGACGACCACCGTCTGGCCCAGTGGCTTGGCCATCGCCTGCGCCATGACGCGGGCGACGGTGTCGGTCGGACCGCCGGCGGCGTAAGGCACCATCATCGTAACCGGCCTGGCGGGATAGTTCTGCGCCAGCGCGCTCTGGGCAAGCGCGAGCGCGGCGCCGAGAATTATGGCACTCGACTTGTGAATCATGAGATATCTTCTCCGTAGGAACCGTGGAAGCTTCACGTGGTCCACAGTATCCCCGGACGAATTTCCGGATCATTGATCCATCTCAATTCCCGTTCCCGTCCGGGTCGGCGAGACGCCCTCGCGGGGAAGCCCGCAATTCAATGCCCGTGCGATGCCGCCGCGCCGTCCGTCCAGGGCGGAAACACCCGGGATATGAGCCACAACGCACCCAGCGGGGCAAAGGTCAACGCGATCGCCATGAACAGCCCTTCCTTGCCGAAAATGAGCGGGTTGTAGGACAGCAGCCCCTTGCCCGTCTTGGATATTTCCTGGCCGCCGATGACCACGTTCCAGCGCATCATGAACACCGACATCAGCACCAGCGCGGCGCACAGCGTCACGCCCGCGATCAGCGCGCGTCCGGTGGTGCCGCGCCAGATCATGTAGGACAGCAGGATGAGCGGCGTGATGGCGCCGATGGCCATCTGCAGGATGAAGTACGGCACCAGCAGCGGACCGGTGACGTATTGCATGATCATGTCCACGCCTTCGCGGCCCTTGTAGACGATGTTGGCGAATTCGAGCCCCTCCAGGACCAGCGCGACCATGATGAATCCCCAGATCGTGTAACCCAGGCCCTTCAGGCAGGCCAGGTCGATCG
>Ga0082335_1004502_pt1 | contig 20785 bp, 14 predicted proteins | sample Subgrocontami58m_FD_72375 | JGI IMG/M metagenome (GOLD analysis project Ga0082335, IMG submission 72375) | Subsurface groundwater microbial communities from S. Glens Falls, New York, USA - GMW37 contaminated, 5.8 m (SPADES assembly) (version 2) ... | reverse complement strand
GGTGCGTGGACATGCGACCCCGGGGGCGGATATGCGACCCCGGGCTGTGGATGGACTACCCCGGGGCCGAGATATGTCACCCCGGTGGCGGGACAGGCAATCCCGGGGGGGGGGGCTCTGCCATCCCGGGTTGGAAACCTCATGCCTGGACCCCGCTCTTCGTTGGAGGATGCCATGACGAACTTCGCTCGTGCTCACGCGGTGTGGATCATGTTGCTCCTCTGCGGGACCTCATTCGCGCAGGAGGACGTGGCGAAGAAGGCGGAGGCGGGGAAGGCGCGCTACATCCACGTCGCGACGCACGGCTTCTTCGACCTCGAGCACCTGAAGGCCGCGCTGGCGCTGGAGGGAGGCCCCGACCGCGGTTTCATGACGGAGATGACGTCGGCGCCGCTCCCCTCGACAGGCTCGGGGCAAGCTGACCGTCCCGGGGGCTGGAACCCTCTCCTCCTCTCGGGGATCGTGCTCGCGCGCTCCGACAAGGAGGATGGTCGGTTGACGGCGGAGGAGTTGCAGGACCTGGACCTCCGCGGGACGGAGCTGGTGGTGCTCTCGGCCTGCGAGACGGGGCGCGGGGAGCTGGCGGCGGGCGAAGGGGTGCTGGGTCTCTCGCGGGCCCTGTCGGTAGCGGGCGCGCGGGGCTTCATGCTCTCGCTGTGGCAGGTCCCCGACGCCTCGACGCGCGAGCTGATGGACGGCTTCTACGACGGCCTCTGGACGCAGGGCCTCTCCGCCGAGGACGCCCTCCGCGCGACGCAGCTCCGCATGCTCGCGCGCGACCGCGCGAAGGGCGCCTTTCATCCCAAGGACTGGGGCGCCTGGGTGCTGTTGCGATAGCCAGTCGCCGAGGATAGGATGGCCGGACATGACGGGCCGAATGAGACGTGCACGCGACGCGAGAGGACTGATCAAGCGGTCCGAGATCGAGGCCCTGGCGCGGCGCATCCGCCGACAGTTCAAGCCGATCAGGATCGTGCTCTTCGGCTCGTATGCCTGGGGCCGCCCCAACCGTGAGAGCGACATCGACCTGTTCCTGGAGATGCGGACCCGCCGGGACTATTCGGACCTCGCCACGGAAATCGCGTGCGCCGTGGACCCCGCGTTCCCGCTCGACATCGTCATCCGTACGCCCGCCGAGATCCGGTGGCGTCTTGCGGAACGCGACTCGTTCATCTGCGACATCTTGGAAAAGGGCAAGGTACTCCGTGCAGCGGGCCACGCGCGAGTGGGTTAAAAAGGCGGAGGCCGACTACAGGGCCGCGGCGCGGGAAGCGCGCCTTCCACCCCAAGGACTGGGGCGCCTGGGTCTTGATCCGGTAGCCTCGGAGGAGACCTCGCATGCGCTTGCGCGTGGAGACCCTGGCGCTGGTCTTGCTCTGCGCAATGGGCGCAGCGCTCAGCGCCGACGACCCGTCGGCGGACAAGGACGCGGCGCGGAAGCATGTCAGGGAGCTCAACGCCAGGGTTGCCGAGCTCTACAAGCAGGGTCACTACTCCGACGCGAAGTCACAGGCGGAACAGGCCGTGTCGATCGCCGAATCGACCCTCGGCGTGGACGACCTGGACACGGCGCGAAGCCTCAACATCATGGCCGCGACCCTTCAGGCGATGGGAGACCTGAAGACGGCGAAGCCGGCCTACGAACGTGCGCTGGCCATCCGCGAGAAGGTCCTCGGATCGGAGCACCCCGAGACGGCGTCGTCCCTCAACAACCTGGCGCTCCTCCTCCATGCGCAAGGAGATTTCCAAGGCGCGAGAACGCTCTTCGAACGCGCCCTCGCCATCTACGAGAAACCGGACCGTCCGGACCTGGCCAATACGGCATCTTGCCTCGGCAACCTGGCGCGGGTCCATCAGGCCCAGGGGGATCTGGACGGTGCGCGACCCCTGTACGAACGGGCCCTCGCCATTCGAGAGAAGGTCCTCGCGGCGGACCATCCCGACGTGGCGAAGGCGCTCGCCAACCTGGCGCAGCTCCTCCACGCCGAGGGAGACCTGAACGGAGCGCGACCGCTCTACGAACGGGCCCTCGCCATCCGCGAGAAGGCGCTGGGACCGGATCACCCCGACACGGCGAAGAGCCTCAATGACGTGGGGCGCCTCCTCCAAGCCCAGGGCGACCTGAGGAAGGCGCGGCCGCTCTACGAGCGGGCCCTCGCCATCCGTGAGAAGGCGCTCGGTCTCGATCACCCGGACACGGCCGCGAGCCTGAACATCCTGGCGGAGCTGCGACGGGACATGGGTGACTTGCAGGGGGCGGCGCCGCTCTGCGAGAGCGCCTGGGACGCGAATCGCGTGGCACTGCACGTCCTGTTGCCGGCCCTCTCGGGCGAGCAGCGGCGATCCCTGCTGCGGTCGCGCGCCGGGCAGTTCGCGCACTACGTATCCGGGTTCGCGGACGACCCCGGTCGGACGTACGCGGCAGCGCTCGCGTGGAAGGGCGCCGCGCTTCGGACGAGCCTGGCGGCGGAGAGGCTCCCCGACGACGCACCGAACGAGCTGCGCGACGCCGCGGGCCGTCTGGCCGACACGAGACGCACCCTCGCGGGGCTTTTCCTCCGCCACCGCACGCCGCAGCCGGGCGACCCCACCATTCGCAAGCAGGCCGAGGCCGTCGAGAAGGAGATCGGGTCGCTCGAGGCCCTCCTCGCGGAAAAGGCCCCCGACTTCGCCGCGCGCGCCTTCCTCGACACGAGTGTGGAGGATGTCCGGCGGGCCCTGCCCGAGGGCGCGGCACTGCTCGATCTCCTGGAGAACGGCGCGACCCTCCACGCGTGGGTGCTCCCCAAGAAGGGGGACGTGCGCTACTTTGAACTCGGCAAGGCCGTGGACATCGAACCGCTGGCAAGCCGCTTCCGCGAGGCGCTGGAGAAGGACGACGCGAAGGGGTGGGAGGAGGCCGGCGCCGCCCTCCTCCAGAAGCTCGATCCCTCCCTGACTGCCGCGCTCGACGGAACGAAGACCCTCTACGTCTCCCCCGACGGGGCGCTCGCGACAATCCCATGGGGCCTCCTGCCCTCCTTCGCTGGAGTTTCGGAGGGCAAGCCCGACGGCAGCGCGAAGGACCGTCGATTCCTGATCGAGCGCCTCCCCATCGTGCAGGTCCACGGCGGCGCGGGGGTCGTGATGGCCGCGAGGACGGCGTCTGAGAAGCGCGGGGAAGGCCTCGTTGCCTACGGAGACGTGGACTACGCGGGCGTGCAGCCGCCCCCTCCCCCGCTTCCCGCGACGAAGAAGGAAGTGGAAGGGATCGCGGCGCTCTGCAAGGGCAACGCGTGCCGCGTGCGGACGGGCAAGAAGGCGAGCAAGGCGGCCTTCCTTCGGGAGGCGGGGGCCTCGCGGTATGTCCACGTGGCGACGCACGGCTTCTTCGACCTGGAGAACCTGCGGGTCGCTGTCGGAACGAGGGGCTTCGCGGGGCCGATCCAGTCGGCGTCACTCGCGGAAGCGCCGGGCGAGCGAAGCGCCGGGAGCGGCTGGAACCCGCTCCTGCTGTCGGGAATCCTGCTGGCCGCGGGGGAGGGGCAGGACGGCGTTCTGACGGCGGAGGAGCTGCAGTCGCAGGACCTGCGCAGAGTGGACCTCGTGGTGCTGTCAGCGTGCGAGACGGGTCGTGGCGAGCTGGCAGCGGGCGAAGGCGTGCTCGGCCTCTCGCGAGCGCTATCTGTGGCCGGCGCGCGGGGCTTCATGCTCTCCCTGTGGCAGGTCCCCGACGCCGCGACGCGCGAGCTGATGGAGGGCTTCTACGCGGGGCTCTGGGGCGACAAGCCGGTTTCCGCCGAGGACGCCCTCCGCGCCACCCAGCTCCGCATGCTCGCCCGCGACCGCGAGAAGAATGCCTTTCACCCCAGGGACTGGGGCGCATGGGTGCTCTCTCGATGATGCCGATTCGACTCCACGGAGCAAGGTGATGGTGGCAGGCAGACATTTGTCATGGGGCGTCGGGGTCATGGCCGCGCTCTGGCTCTCGGGCCTGGCCCGGGGCCAGCAGCAGGGAGGCAACGTCGAGGCTGCGAAGGCCAGGCTGCAGGAGCTGGGAAAGCAGGTCGTCGACCTCTTGAACCAGTGCAAGTACGCGGAGGCGAAGCCGCTGGCGGAGGAGGCCCTCTCCCTCGCCGAGAAGGCGCTGGGTCCCGACGACCCCCTCACCGCCCGGGGTCTCAACAACCTTGCGTCCGTCCTCTGGAAACTGGGCGACCTGAATTCCGCACGGCCGCTCTTCGAGCGCGCGTTGGCGATCACCGAGAAGACGCGGGGCCCCGACGACCCCCTCACCGCCCGGGCACTCAACAACCTGGCGCGCCTGCTCCAGGACATGGGCGAGTTGCACGGGGCGAGGCCCCTGTACGAACGCGCGCTGGCCATTCGCGAGAAGGCGCTGGGGTCCGACCATCCCGACACCGCCGCGAGCCTCAACAACCTTGCCGCCGTGCTCTACGCGATGGGCGACCTGGGAGGAGCCAGGCCGCTCTACGAACGCGCTCTCGCGTTCGACGAGGCGAAGCTGGGGCCCGAAGATGCGCGCACCGGGACCGGCCTCAGCAACCTAGCGCGGCTGCTTCAGGACCTTGGGGAACTGGGCCGCGCGAGGACTCTCTTCGAGCGCGCGCTGGCGATCCACGAAAAGGCGCTGGGTCCCGGCCACCCCGACACCGCCACGACGCTCAACAACCTCGCCTCCGTCCTCCAGGACATGGGCGACCTGAAGGGGGCGAGGCCGCTCTTCGAACGGGCGCTGGCGGTCCGCGAGAAGACGCTGGGCGCCGACCACCCCGGCACCGCACAGAGTCTGAACAACCTCGCGTCTCTCCTGCAGGCCATGGGCGACTTGAAGGGCGCGCGGCCGCTCTTCGATCGCGCGCTCGCGATCCGCGAGAAGACGATGGGACGCGATCACGCCGACACCGCCCAGAGCCTCAGCAACATCGCGTCCCTGATTCAGGCCACTGGCGACATGAAGGGTGCGAGGCCATTCTTCGAGCGAGCCCTGGCGACGGACGAGAAGGCCCTCGGCGCGGAGCACCCAACGACCGCTGTCGGCGCCAGCAACCTTGCGTACGTGCTCCAGGAGACCGGCGACCTGAAGGGGGCGAGGGCCCTCTACGAACGCGCGCGGGCCATCAACGAGAAGGCGCTGGGTCTCGACCACCACGCCACCGCCCTCACCCTCAACAACCTCGCGCGGGTCCATCAGGCGATGGGCGACAAGGAAGGGGCGAGGCCGCTGTTCGATCGCGCCTGGGAGGTGAACCGCAAGGACCTCTTCGTGCTGCTCCCGGTCCTCTCGGACGAGGAGCGGTGCGGTCTCGTCGCCGCACGAGCGAACGACCTTGCGTATTTCATCGCGGGACGCGCGACGGAGCCGCGGTCGACGTACTCCGCGCTGCTCGCATGGAAGGGCGCAGCGCTGCGGGCGAGCGCGGCGCGGAGGCTGCCCGCGGAGGCGAGCGCGGAGGCGAGGGCCGTCAACGCTGATCTGGTCGAGAAGAGACGCGCCTATGCGCGGTTGGCGACCTCTCCCCCGACGCCTAAGCCAGGCGAGCCCACCGTCGGCGAGCAGTACCAGGCGCTGAGGGACGACGTGGGTCGGCTCGAGAGGAAGCTGGGCGAGCTCCTCCCCGACTTCGCCAGGCGCGCCTTCCTCGACGTCACGGTCGCCGACGTGCAGGAGGTCCTCCCCCCCGACGCCGCGCTCGTCGAGATGCTCGAGAACTGCGGCACCGTGCACGCCTGGGTCGTGCGGAAAGGGGCCGACCCGCTCTACTGGAAGTTGGGAACCTCGAAGGAGCTCGGAGACCTCGCGAAAGCGTTCCGAGACGCCCTTGCCGCGGAGGACCGCGATGCGTGGAAGAAGGCGGGCGCCGCGCTGCGCGAGCGCCTGAAGGGCCCCCTCGAGGAGGCCCTCGCCCATGCGAAGACCCTCTGCATCTCCCCGGACGGAGGCCTCGCAACCATCCCGTTCGCGCTTCTGCCCGACGGGGACGGCTTCCTCATCGAACGCTGCCCGGTGGTCACGGTCATGGGAGGCGCCGCGCTCGTGATGGCGTCGCGCACGAAGCGCAATGCGGCCTGCGAGGGCCTCCTCGCGATCGGCGACGTGGACTACGACGCGGCAGAGGGCGCAACGGGCAAGGGCGCCCGCGCCGAGCACCAGGCTCCCCGGCTTCCCGCGACGAAGGCCGAGGCGGCTGGAATCGTCAAGCGCTTCGCGACCCGTTTCCCCAAGGCGGTCCCTTGCGTGTTGACGGGCAAAGACGCGACCGAGGTCGCCTTCTCGCGCGAGGCCCCGAAGGCGCGATTCATCCATGCGGCGACGCATGGCTACTTCGACCTGGAGCACCTCCGCGTCGCCTTCGCGGGGGAGCCGGGGCGGGGATTCTCGGGGGGGATCACCTCGGCGCCACTCGCGCCCGAGACCGTGGGCGCGGCGCCCCGCCACGCGGGCTGGAACCCGCTCCTCCTGTCGGGGCTCGTGCTCGCAGGCGCGAACCAGGGGGACGGAGGCCACGGCGACGACGGCTCATTGACGGCGGAGGAGTTGCAGTCGCTCGACCTGACGGGGACCGACCTCGTCGTGCTGTCCGCGTGCGAGACGGGGTGCGGGGAGCTGGCCGCGGGCGAAGGCGTCCTCGGCCTCGGCCGCTCGCTCTTCGTCGCGGGTGCGCGGGGCTTCATGCTCTCGCTGTGGCAGGTCCCCGACACCTCGACGCGCGACCTGATGGACGGATTCTACTCGGGCCTCTGGGGCGACAGGCCGTTGACGCCCGAAGACGCCCTGCGCGCGACCCAGCTCCGCATGCTGTCGCGCGACCGCGAGAAGAACGCCTTCCACCCCAAGGACTGGGGCGCGTGGGTGCTCATTCGATAGGCGAAAGCCCCCGACGCCGATTGCACATCTCCGGATTGTGATATCATCGCCCTGCCCCGAGAGAGGTGCATCATGGACGTCTCCGCCGCGCTCGACGTGCCCTCCTTCCCGGGCGGCGCGCCGCGGACGCTCCGCCTGCTCGTTCGCCTGGAGACGTGGCCCGAGGAGGGGGGGCCCTCGCGCAAGCCCCTCTCGATCGCGCTCGTCATCGACCGCAGCTCCTCCATGGGCGGCCCGAAGCTCGAGTCGACCCTCCGTTCCGCGGGGCGCCTCGTGGACGGCCTGTCGCCGGCCGACCGACTCGCCATCGTCGCCTATGACGACGAGGCGGAGGTCCTCGTCCCGCCGACGCCCGGCACGGAGAAGGAGGTCTTCCGCGAGGCCCTGCGCCGCATCGAGCCGTGCGGGGCGACGAACCTGTCGGGAGGCTGGATCCTCGGGGCCGGGAGCCTCCTCTCGGAGGCCGGGACCGACGACGTCCGCCGGGTCCTCCTCCTGACCGACGGCCAGGCGAATCGCGGCGTGACGGACCGCGAGGGGCTCGTGGCCATCGCGCGCCAGCTCCGCGAGGACGGCGTCGCCACCTCGTGCTTCGGCTTCGGCGAGGACTTCAACGAGGGCGACCTCTCCGCGATCGCGGCCGAGGGGGGCGGGCGCTTCTACTACATCCGCGGCGCGGAGGACACCTCCTCGGCGTTCCAGGAGGAGTTCGGGGAGCTGACGCGCGTCACGGGCCAGGGCCTGGAGGTGATCGTCACCGGGGGCGAGGGGGCGAGCGGGGTGCGGTTCCTCGGCCCCCTGCGGTCGAGGTGCCGGGAGCGGTCGGCGACGGCGAGCCTCGGCGACGTGCTCGAACGCGACATGCGGCGCGTCGTGGCGTGCCTGTCCGTGCCGGCGGCCTGGCCGACCGGCGAGCGCGACCTCGCGACGGTCGAGGTCAGGTACATGGCGGTGCGGGGGAAGGTCGGCCTCAGGCGACACGTCCTCCCCGTTCGCGCCACGGTTCTCCAGGCCGGGGCCGCCGCGCCGCCGCCGGACCCCGAGGTGGTCCGCGAGGCCCTCCTGGCCGAGGCGGCGCAGGCGAAGGCCGAGGCCGCGGCCGCGGGGAGCGCCGATGCTGCGCGCGCGCGGCTTGAGCAGGCGCGTGCGATGCTTGCGCCGCACCGGGACGCCGACCCCGCGATCGCGCGCGAGCTCGCGGCGTTGGAGGGCCTCCTCGCGGGGAGCTCCGCGAAGGAGGGCGTCGAGCAGGTCTCGCAGCAGGCGAGCGGGCGGGGGGAGTACCGGCAGGCGCCACAGGTTTATCGCAAGTCGTGGACGCTCGTCCCGCCCTGCCCGGCCGAGGTCGTCGCGCTCGTGGACGAGGTGCAGGACGCGCTGGAGACCGCCGGCCTGGGGCGCGAGCGGGCGAACGACGCCGAGCAGGTGCTGCGCGAGCTGGTGGACAATGCGATCGAGCACGGTTGCCGGGGACAGTCGGCCCCGCGGGTGGACGTGGAGGTCGTGGCGAACCGGAACCACTTCCAGTGCATCGTCGCGGACAGCGGGCCGGGCTTCGACGCGGCGGCGCGGATCGCGGAGGAGGAGCGGAGGCCGGCGCACGACCCCTCGGCCCGCGGGCGGGGGCTCCTGCTCGTCAAGCGGCTCTCGGACGTCCTCGAGCACAACGCCGCGGGGAACAGCGTGCGCGCGATGATCCGCCGGGAGCGCTTCCGCCTGGAGGCGGAGCAGCTCGCGCGGATCGACTCGGGCGGCGTGGAGCCGGTCGCGCTCGTCCGGGTCGAGGGGGACCTCGACGCCCACACGTTCGCGGACCTCGAGCACCGCCTGGACGACCTGTTCGACCGCCAGGGGGTGAGGCGGTTCATCATCGACCTGGTGGAGTGCCGGTACATCTCGAGCACGGGGGTGGGCGTGCTGGTCAGCTTCACGCCGGCGGTGCTCGACGTCGGGGGGCGGATGGTGGTCGTCGGGTCCGCTCGCGTCCGCGAGACAATGGAGATGCTCGGGCTGGGGGATATCATCGAGTTCGCGGCGAGCCTCGAGGATGCGCGGGCCCGTCTGCACATCTGAGGGCGCCCGGCCTCGTCCCTCTGCGGGAGAATCAGCGGGCCGGGGTGACCTCGAGTCGGACCGAGCCGTTCGTCGACGTCCGGTAGGTGAGCGTCATCGTCGCCGCGTCGAAGCGCGTCTCGTACGTCCCCTCCGCGTCGCTCGTCGTGACCCGCCAGGTCGGGTAGATCGCCTCGGGGAGGTAGACCTCCGTCTCGCCGCCCGTCGACATGAACGACACCACCAGCCGCTTTTCCTTCTCCTCGTAGCGGCACTCGACGCCCCGCCCTGCGACCGCGGCCGCGTACGGCCGCGCGAACGCCGCGAAGAACGGCATCCCCTCGAGGTCCCGCTCCCACGCCCAGTAGGTCGACCCGACCCCGCGCTCGGTCAGCACGTCGCTGTAGTCCGCGAGGTACCTCGCGGCCCCAGGCACCTCCGCCCCCAGCGTCCCATACTCGCCGAGGAGGAGCGCCGCCCCCTCCGCGCGCGCCTCGTCGAGGCTGTGCGCCAGGGCCCGCTCCACGCGCCCGCGGCGCCCGTCGTAGGCGAGCGACCCGTTCGCCATCGTCGGGTCGTAGTAGTGCTGGGCGAAGGCGACATTCGCGAGCGGCTTCCCCTCCGCGCCGAGGGGCCGGCGGAGGAACGATCGCCCGCCCGCGAACTTCAGCGCGGTCCCCTCGAGGAACACGATGTGCTCGTGGTCGACCTCCCGCACCGCGCGCGCGACCCGGTCGTAGAACGGCATGAGCTTCCTCCGCTCGAACCGCTTCACCGGGGCCTCCATGCCCGCGAGGAATCGATCGAGGCGATCGACGTCGTGCAGCGACGATTCGGGCCCTCCCGTCCCCTTCCCCGTCAGGAGTGCGAGGCCCTCCTCCGCCGCCACCACGGGGTCGCGCACCATCGCCGCAGCGAGGACCGCGAAGATCGCGGTCCCGTAGAACGGCTCGTTCATCAGGTCGTACCCGAGGACGTACGGCTCGCCCCGGAACCGCCGCGCCACGGCCTTCCACGCGTCGGCGTAGTGCTCCTGCACACCTCGCCCCGTCGCGGGAACCGCCGCGTCGTCCCAGAAGGCGTCGAAGGCGGAGAGGACCTCGGGCTTGACGTACCCGACGAACCACGGCATCCCCGCGCCGACCCAGGAGGGGACCTTCACGACCGCCGTCCCCAACACCGCCCAGTCGGGCGCGCCGTTGCCGCCGACCTTCTCCCCGTACACGTCCTGGTGCATGTCGAGCAGGACGTAGACGCCGCGATTGGAGAGGGCGCGCACGCGGCGCGCCACCTCGTCGAGGTAGGCTTCGTCGATCTCCCCCGGCCGCGGCTCGACCGCCTTCCACGCGATGAGCAGGCGGACCGCGTTCATCCCCCAGGGGCGAAGGCGATCCCAGTCGGCGTCCGCCTGCCATGGCAGGTACGGGGCGTACTTGCAGGCGTTGCCGGTGTTGAGGCCGCGCAGGAGGAGCACGCGGCCCTGGCCGTCGACGATCCGCCCGTCCTCGACGCGCGGCGGGGCGGCCTCGTCCGCGAGGGCGGGCGCGACGAACAGGCAAGAGAGGAAGAGGGTGGCTGCGCGCATGATGAGCGGCATTGTACCGGCGAGGATTCCTCTCGGGCAACGGGCAGTGAAGATCTGCCGAACTCCAACTCCAAGAACCAACTCCAAGAAACTCCAATTCCAACTCAAAGGACCTTTGAGTTGGAATTGGAGTTGGAATTTCTTGGAGTTGGCTCTTGGAGTTGGAGTTGCGGCCTCCGCCGCTCCCCCTTGACGCCCCCCTCCGCCGCGTATAGCCTCGTCGCAGGCGAGAGGGAAGAGATGGCGCAGGACCCACCAGGCGACCCGATCGAGCAGCTCCGCAAGAGGGCCCTCGACGGCGACCTCCCCACCGAGGAGGTAGCCCGGCTGCTCGGCGACGCCTCGGATCGCACCCAGATTCGTGCGGGGTCGGTCGTGAGCGAGCCGACGATCCACCCCGCCGCCGCGCCAGGCCCGGGGGCGCCCTCGAGGCCCGCCGCCCCGCCGCAGGGCCGCCCCTTCGGCCGCTACGCACTCCTCGAGGAGCTCGGCCGCGGCGGCATGGGCGTCGTCTGGAAGGCCTGGGACACGCAGCTCCAGCGCATCGTGGCGCTCAAGGGGATGATCGCGGAGGAACTCGCCGAGGCGTCGCAGGTCGAGCGCTTCATGCGCGAGGCCCGCGCAGCGGCCCACCTCTCCCACCCGAACATCGTCCCCGTCTACGACGTCGGCGAGCACGAGGGGCAGCACTACTTCACGACCAAGTTCATCGAAGGCAGGCCGCTCAACGACGTGATGCAGAATTCCGTCCCGGTGAAGCAGGCCCTCGCGTGGGTGAAGGCGATCGCGGAGGCCCTCTCCTACGCCCACCGGCAGGGGATCGTGCACAGGGACGTGAAGCCGGGAAACGTCCTCATCGACAAGGACGATCAGCCGCACGTGATGGACTTCGGCCTCGCGAAGCACGTGGATGTGGAAGGCTCGAAGCCGGGTCCGACGCTCACCGTTTCCGGGGACATCCTCGGGACGCCACGGTACATGAGCCCCGAGCAGACGCGCGGCGCGCAGAACGCCGGGGCGCCGAGCGATCAGTTCTCGCTCGGCGTCGTGATGTACGAGCTCCTGGCCGGGACGCCTCCCTTCGACGCCACCGACATGCGCTCGCTGCTCAACGCGGTGGCGGAGCTGGACCCCGTGCGGCCGACCTCCTTGAACCCGCGCATCCACTGCGACCTCGAGACCATCTGCCTGAAGGCCCTGGAGAAAGACCCCGCGCGTCGCTACCCGTCGATCGGGGACCTCGCGGCGGACATCGGGCGCTACCTCGACGGCGAGCCGATCGCCGCCCGGCCCGCGACCGGCCTCTCCCGCCTCTGGAGGAAGGCCGCCCGCCACAAGGCGGTCGTCCTGGCCGGCGCGGCCGGACTTGCGCTCGCCCTGGGATCGGGCGTCTACGCGGTCGTGGCGCACTTCCTCCACGTGCGAGCCATGGCGCAGGCCCTCGACCGCGTCACGCGCGCGAACCGGGAGACGGAGGCCGCGCTCGCCCGGGAGCGCGCCGCCAAGGACGTGCTGGAGAAGTCGTACGCCGTCTCGACCGTGTTCTCCCGCTGGGCCGACCTGACGGACACCCTTCGCGGCATGGAGGGCGTCTACTACGATGCGAGCATCCCTCCCGGACAGCGGCGCGACCGGACGGCCGCGGCGTGGGAGGAGGTCCGCGGCTTCATGGACGGCACGGAGAAGGACTCCGCATCGCAGGCGACCATGTGGGCCCTCGCCGGTTGGGCGCGCCGCCTGGCGGGGTACCCCGAGGAGGGCGAGGCCTGGATGGAGAAGGCGACCGCGCTCGATCCCGATGTCCCCTACGGCGTCCTCCTTCGCGCGGCCGTCCTCTTCGCCGACTACCTCGACGCCCAACCGCTCCCCGAGACCTGGACCGCCGAAGGGGCGGGCCTGAAGCTGGACCGGCTGCCCGACGAGGCGCCCGAGATGCGGCGGCGACGCGAGGAGGCGCTCCCGCTCCTGGCGCAGGCGGACCGCGCCCAGGTCTGGGGGAGCCGCGAGACCCGGCAGTGCCGCGCCGCGCTGGAGGCCATGCGCGCCATGCAGCAGGGCGCCTACGCGGAGGCGGTGAAGGACCTCTCCCTGGCGCTCGCGGGACCCGCCCTCCGATGGATGGAGACCTCGCTCCTCCTCGCGCGCGGACGCGGGCGGTACCTGTCGATGGACCTGGACGGCGCCAGGCAGGACCTCGAGAGGGTCGTCCAGGTCCGCCCCGGCGCCGGGGAGGTCTGGAATGACCTCGGCCTGATCGCACAGGCGGCCGCGCACCAGGCCGCGCGGAAGGGGGACGACGCGAGGGCGCAGTTCCACAAGGCGATCGAGGACTTCGGACGCGCCGTCGCGGCGGAGCCGGCCCGCTCCCTCTTCCATCGCAATCGGGGAACGGCGCGCGCGGATGCGGGCGACGCTGCCGGCGCCCTCCCGGACCTCGACGAGGCAGTTCGCCTCGACGCCCGCTCCGTCGAGGCGCGCCTACTCCGCCACGTCCATCCGCCAGAGGTTCCAGCCGCCGCCGCGGTTCGACCGGAAGATGATGTTCCCCTTCTTGTCGAAGATCGGCCAGTCGTCCCACGAGGCGTTCACCGTCAGCCTCCGCTCGTCCGTCCCGTCGAGGCGGATCATGTAGATGTCGAAGTTCCTCTCCCCCACCAGCTCGTCCCGACCGCGGTCCGAGGCGAACACGATGCGGCTCCCGTCCGGCGACCACGACGGGTGCAGGTCCTCCGACTCCGGGTCGCTCGTGAGCTGCTGCAGGCCCGTCCCGTCGGGACGCATCACGAAGATCTTCCTCTTCCCGCTGCTCGGGTCGAACCCGCAGTAGGCGATCCAGTCCCCCTGCGGAGACCACCTCGGGCACTCCCCCTCCAGGAGCTGCGTCGCGAGCCCGCCCGTCGTCGTCGACCGGAAGATCGTCGCCCGGTCCTTCGCGAACCCCGTCCACCTCTCGAACACGAGCTGGTCCCCCACCGGCGCCGCCTGCACGCCGAGGTTGCTCTCCTGCGAGTCGAGCACCGTCGTCAGCGCCGGCGCCCCCGGCTTCTGCCGGTAGATCGCGAACCCGTTCCCCTTCCGGTCCGAGCAGTAGTAGATGTTCCCGTCCGGCGCCCACGAGGGGTTGAAGTCCAGCGTGTACCCGTTCGTGATCGTCGTGATCCCCTTCGGCGAGGCGATCGTCAGCATGCGGAGGTTGGAGCACTGCTTGTCCTGCCGCTTCTCGTGGACCTCGAACACGAGCGACTGCCCGTCGGGCGACAGCGCGGGGCTCCGGACGAACAGCTTCCCGCCCAGCGTCTCCGTCAGGTTCACGAGCTGCGACTTTGCCCCCTTCCGCTCCGCCGTGTCCCACTGGGAGCGGACCGTCGAGGCCTTCACCTTCACCTGCATCTTCCCGGAGACCGACTCCAGCGAGTAGTCCCAGTACGGCGTCGTCGTGAACGGCTCCTCCTCGAGGGTCACCTTGTACGGGCCGCTCGAGGCATACTCGATGCGCGTCGCGCCCGGCTTGTACCGCTCCTTCGTGACCGAGACCTCGAGCGGGAGCAGGTTCCCCGCGGCGTCCACCTTGAAGACGACGTCCCTCTTCAGCCGGCCGACGCCGTTCCCCTCCGGATCGGCCGCGTCGCCCACCGGGACGCCGGCGAAGCTCACCTGCGCGCCGCCCGGCGCGACCTCGAGCGCGATCTCCTTGGGCACGTCCGCGAGGGCGATCGTCTTGGAGGCGGAGGCCTCGTACTCGAGGACGACCTCCTCCGTGCGGAAGCCGAGCTTCTGCACGGAGAGCTTGACGGAGGTGATCTCGCTCGTGGCCGGGTCGAGCGGGAAGACGAGGTTGAGCGTGGCCGGCGTCGTGCCCACCTTCGTCTGGCCCTGGAAGATGTCGGCGCCGGGAGGGGTCGTCGCGAGCTTCCACGGCTTCGGGAGCGACACGAGCGTGACGGCGCCGTTCGCGTCCTCGGGGTCGACCTCGACGGTCTGCGGGGCGTAGCCGCGCTTGTCGAGCGTGAGGGGCAGCGCTCGGAAGTCGCCCGTGCGCGGGTCGACGGGGAACTCTTGCTCCGCCTGGTAGGGGGTCCTGCCGACCTCCTGCCCGTCGCGCAGCACGCGCGCGCCGATCGGGTCGGAGCGCAGCGTCACCGCCCGCGGGACCTGCGTGAGCCTTGCCTCGAGGCGCGTCGAGCTGCCCCACTCGAGATTCTGGGCCGCCTCCTTGAATCCCTTTCGGGTCAGGCGCACCTGCACGGGGAGGAAGTCGCCCGTCGAGGGGTCCCACGGGAACTCGACGGTCTGGTTCCACGGCGTCTTCCCCGCGGGGCGTCCGCCCAGCTCCACCTCGGCCCCCGGCGGGGTCGTGTCGATCCGAAACGTCCGGAGATCTTGCGCGAGCTTGATGTGGTAGTCGTACTGCTCCTGCTTGTCGTGCGCGGAGAACCGCTGGGAGAGCCACCCGGTCCGGCGCACCTCCCCCTCGACCGTGACGTAGGTATCGGCGGAGGCGGTGTCGCCGAACTTGATCTCCTTCGAGTAGGGGCTCTTGCCGACGAGCTGGCCGTTGAAGAGGACCTCGGCGTTCGGCGGCTCCGAGCTGACCCGGATCACCTTCGCGCTGTTGCAGCCTGCGAGGAGGGCCAGCAGCGCGATCCATGGGGCGTGTCTCATCTCGTCTCCTCTGCCTGTGGGGCGCGCGGAATCGTAGGGGGGCACTTGGCGGTTGTCAACGAATGGGGCGCGCTCGCGCACGAGCGAAGCTGAAGCTCTCGGGGAATCGCGGACGCGGCGAAGCCTCGAGCCTCGACGATGTCCGCCTCGGACGCCCGAGTCGTCCTACCGTGGTATCTTCGCGCTGCCGTTCCAGGGTGGTCTTGACGGCTGACAACGTGCGTCCTACGATCAGCCTTGCCCGTGTGGGAGAGGGTCTCTGGAACACGACGCGTTCTTCAAGGACCTGTTGAAGGCGTTCTTCGCGGAGTTCCTCCGGCTGTTCCACCCGAGGAAGGCCGCGATGTTGGATCTCCGGCACGTGACGTTCCTGGACAAGGAGCTCTTCACGGACCTGGCGCGAGGGGAGGAGCGGGAACTGGACCTGGTCGCCAGGGTTGGATCTCGAAGCGGGCGACGGGAAGTGATCCTGGTCCACGTCGAGGTGGAGGGGCGGTCGCGCACCGGGTTCGACCGGCGGATGTTTGAGTATTTCATGATGCTGCGATTGAGGCATCGGTGCCCGGTGCTCCCCATCGCGCTCATCCTGTCGAGGACATCGGCCACGATCGATCGACCGGTCCATGTCGACCGGGTCCTGGGCGATGACGTGTGCACGTTCAAGTTCTGGCGCATCGGGCTGCCAAGGTTGTCGGGTGCGGAGTACGTGAGGCGGCCGAACGCGCTGGCGCCAGCCCTGGCGGCACTGATGACGCCGGGGACGACCTCGCGGGCGGCATGGAAGGGAGAGTGCCTGCGGGCGGTCGCACGGGCGCGTGTGGACGCGGCGCGGCGGAGGCTCTTGCTGGACTGCATCGAGAGCTACCTCCCGCTGACGCCGCGGGAGCGGGACGAGTTCGAGCGTCTGACGAGGCGACCCGAGGACAAGGAGTTGAGACGTATGAGAAAGCTGTGGTCGGAGCAGATGATGGAGATCGGGGAGAAGCGCGGGGAGAAGCGCGGGGAGATGCGGGGCAAGCGAGAGGCGCTGCTTAGCCAGCTCCGGGTGAGGTTCGGGCGTCTCCCTGCGGACGTCGTCAGGACGATCGCCGCGATCGACAGTGCGCGCCGGCTGAATGCCCTCCTGCGCCGCGTCGTGACCGCACCGTCCCTGGATCAGATGGGCCTCTCTCGGTAGGCAGGCAGAGGCGCGCCTGCCCGTCGGTTGCCACATCACCGTGGACGGGGTGCGCCGCCGGGGCCCGCACGTGGACTGCGGCGAGGAGCGCCTCGGCCTTGACGCTGGCCCCTCCATGCGCGATCATCGGCGCGGCTCACGGAGGTGCGCCAGGACATCCATCGCGTGGAGGGCCCCCGATGCGTCGCCTCGCCTGCCTTGCGCTCCTCGTCCTCCCCCTCGCCGCCCGCGCCGAGGAGCACCGCACCTGGGCCGTCGTCGTGGGCGTTTCCCAGCACGACAACGCCTCCGTCCGGTCGCTCAAGTACGCCGATCGCGATGCGAGGGCGTTTGCCGAGTTCCTCATGGACGCGGCGGGGGGCGCGACGCCACGCGAGCAGATCTTCCTCCTCACGAGCCCGGAGAAGGACCCGACGGGCCAGTCCACGCTCGTCGCGGACCGGGCCCCGACGCTGCGCAACCTCAAGTACGGCCTCGGGGAGTTCGTGAAGAAGGCGAGCAGCGACGACCGCCTCGTCATCTTCATCGCGGGCCACGGAGCGGCGGACTCGGCGAAGAACATGTTCCTCCTCGCCTCCGACACCGACCCGAACCAGCTCGCCGTGGACGGCTACCCGATGTGGCAGATGAAGGACGTGATCGAGCGGTTCGTGCCGTGCAAGGAGGTCCTGCTGCTCGTGGACGCCTGCCACGGCGGCGGCGCGGGCGAGGGGATCTCGGGCGCGCGGGACGTGGGCCAGGACCAGATGGAGGCGCTCAGGCAGTCGTCGTCGCACGCGAGCGGGAAGGCCGTGGCGTTCCTCGCGTCGTCGATCGGGAGCGAGGTGTCGCAGGAGAACGAGGCGTGGGGTGGCGGCCACGGGGTGTTCACGTGGGCGCTCCTCGCGGGGCTGAAGGGCGCGGCGGACCGCGACAAGGACGGCTCGGTGAGCGTGCTGGAGGCGTGGGACTACGTGGACGAGCAGGTGAAGAAGGAGACGAAGTACGCGCAGCCCCCGGACCACGAGTTCAACGCGCTCTTCGCCACGCGGGAGCCGCTGTTTGGCGCGAGGAAGGGGGCCGATGCGCCGACGCCGCCTGCGCACGCCGAGGCGTCGGACGCGCGGCCGGTGGCGGAGTTGAAGTCGGCGAGCGCAAAGGCGTACGCGGCGAGCCGGGCGGTGTGCCGGGTGAGGCTGGCGGGCGGGGAGTTCGCGACGGGGTTCCTGGTGGGGACGAGCCGGATGCTGACCTCGTACCGCGTGGCGGCGGAGGAGAAGGCGCAGGCAGAGTTCGGGTACGAGAAGGACGCCGAGGGGCTCTACGACGCGACGCGGGTGAAGCGGTACGCGGTGAAGGGGGTGGTGCTCGCGCACGAGGGGCAGGGGTGGAGCCTGACCGAGCTGGAGGGGGAGCCTGGGAACGAGTGGGGTGTGCTGACGCTCGCGAAGGAGGCGAAGGTCGGCGCCCGCGTTTACGTGGTCGGGCACCTCGGGGGCGAGTCCAAGGGGGTCATCGGCGTGGAGCGCGCGCTTCACGTATCGCGGGTGGACGAGGCGAGCCTCTTGCTCGACAGCGGCGACCGTGGAATCGGGGGCGTAGCGCCCCTCGGGCAGGCCTCCTGGCCCGCTGGCGCGCCGTTGCTCGACGACGACGGCCAGGTCCTCGGCATCGCGCGGGGCACGGCCGACGCGACGACCCTTGCATCCACTGTCCTCGTGAAGATCCCCGCTGCGTCGGCGCCGCCCACGCCAGCACCGATCCCCCCGGCGCCTGCGGCGGGCGGGGCGACACTGCAAGACGCGGGTCTGAAGTCGCAGGGGAAGAATGCGCAGGGGTACGAGGAGTACGAGCACAAGAAGACGGGGATGATGCTGATCCGGGTCCCGGCGGGTGAGTTCCGGATGGGCAGCGCGGACGGGAGCGACGACGAGAAGCCCGTGCACCGGGTCTTGCTTGACGAGTACCTGATCGGGAAGTACGAGGTGACGAACGCCCAGTACCGGGTCTTCGTGAAGGCGAGCGGCCGGAAGGAGCCAACCCCGTCGAGCGACCGATACGGATATCTGAACTACTTTGGCGACCCGAGATACGACGAGTACCCCGTGGCGGACGTGAATTGGGACGACGCGAAAGCGTACTGCGAGTGGGCGGGGCTCGCGTTGCCGACGGAGGCGCAATGGGAATGCGCAGCCAGGGGCAAGGACGGCAGGCAGTATCCATGGGGGAACGAGGAGCCGGACGCGAGTCGCGCGCAGTACGGGAAGTCATCGAACAGAGGTGACTACACAAAGAAGATAGGCTCGTTCCCGAAGGGGACGAGCGCGGTGGGGACGCTGGACATGGCGGGCAACGTGTGGGAATGGTGCGTGGACTGGCATGACGGTGACTACTACGCAGGCTGTGGTGACGGGATAGCAAATCCGACGGGACCGGTCGATGGCAGGTGTCGCGTGGTCCGCGGGGGGGCGTACCACTACTGCAACGACGGCACCCTGCGCGGGGCCTCGCGTGGCTTCTTTGACCCAGACGAAGCGGAGAACCATTTGGGTTTCCGTGTTGCAAGGAGTCCCGCACGCTGAGTGCTGCGTTCTGTTCTCTGGCTTCCGCATTCTGGCTTCTGCCCTCCTTCGCTCGCCTGCGGGCGAGCTACGGAGGGCGAGCTTGGGGAGGGTTCGGGAGGGGCTCGCCCCCCCTCCGTCGCCTCCGGAGTTCGCGCGCAGACCCCGGGTGCTTGACTCGATCCGCGTGACTTGTCAGGATGGCGACATGGAAACCATGAAGGTGCATGTCCACATCGAACCCGAAGCACCTCCGCTGCAACAGGTGGATGGCGGCGCGATCTGCGTGCGCGGCAGTCGTGTGACACTCGAGACGATCTACGCGGCCTTCCGGCAGGGGAACACTGCCGAACAGATCTCGCAGATGTTCCCTACGATCGCCCTCGGAGACATCTACGCCGTCATCGCCTTCGTCCTTCGGCACCCCGCAGAGGTTGCGGAATACGTACACGAGCGCGAGCGAATCGGGGATGTCGTGCGAAGGGAGATGGAGACGCACTTCGATCCCCAGGGGATCCGGGATCGGCTCCTCGCCCGCCACGAGCGGAAATCGTGACAGGGCGCATTCGTCTGGCGGCAGACGAGAACTTCAACGCCGGCATCGTTCGCGGGGTCTTTCGTCTGCTTTCGACTGTAGACTTCCTGTCGATTCAGGATGCAGGTCTTGCGGGCGCGTCCGACGAGGCCGTCCTGGAGTGGGCTGCGCGCGAAGGCAGGGTCCTGCTGACTCACGACTTCGCCACCATGCCAAAGGCGGCCTACGACAGGATTCGCGAAGGGAAGCCCATGCCCGGAGTGTTCCAGGTCGCTTCGACGCTTCCCGTCGGCCGTGTGATCGAGGACATCGTTCTCCTCGTAGAGTGCAGCCAGGAAGGTGAGTGGGAGGGGCAGGTCCGGTACCTACCGCTATGATGCTGGTTCCGTTCGAAAGAGGGCAGGCGATGACGCATCCGCTGAAGAAGATTCTGGACGGAGTGATGAACCGTGCGGGCTTCATGCCCTGCCGAATCGCCCCGGGTCCGCTCACGCCTCCCGTGCCGCTGAAGAAGTCCGGCGGGACGAACGGGCGCAGGACCGCGCAGGCCCCATCCCAGAAGAAGGACCGACGGTAGCCTCCTCCCCATCGGCGGGTAGGACTGCTCCGCCACGTCCCTCCATCAGAGGCTTCAAGATCAAGCGTTTCCTGGACTGATTGGCGATGAAGCGACACAAGGCCCAGCGACGGTTCGTCCTCTGCATCCGAAACGCAGGTTTCGAGGACGTCGAGCGCCTCAAGGTCTGTCGAGCACTCCCAGATCCGGCTGCCTCCGAGCAGGGCTACGTCCGAGTGATCGACGAGTCGGGGGAGGACTACCTCTACCCCTCCGACTGCTTCGTGCCCGTTGACCTGCCGGAGAAGGCTGCCAAGGCGCTCGACGCGAGCCCCCGATTGGAACGGAGGAACACCTCGCGGGCGACGAAGGCATCTTGAGGCACACCTCGCCTCAACCCCAGTCGCTGGATCGGCTCGCGCAGCGTTGCGTGCACTGTGGGGGCGAGACGATCGTGCGCAAGGTGGAGCACCTCGTGAGCGGGAGTTGGGATGTCGCGTGCGTCCAGGTGGAGGCGGGAGACATCTCGACCCTGCAGCCCCTCGGTCGCACCTACCGCGAGTGAGCGTTGCAGTCGCCCCCCCCCCACCGGCGGGTCCGCCAGGTCCATCCTCTGAGGGTCTCACCCGCCGCCGCGGTTCGTCCGGCGTCGACGAAGCAATCGTTCGGCCTACTGGCCGCCCAGGATCCTCATGTCGAGCAGCCTCGCCCCGTGGACGACGCGGAGCACCCACACGGTCGACCCCTCGAGCCGGTAGATCAGGCGGTACTGGCCGGGGACGAGGTGGCGTAGCCCCCGGCCAAGGTCCC
>Ga0082335_1004500_pt1 | contig 20787 bp, 17 predicted proteins | sample Subgrocontami58m_FD_72375 | JGI IMG/M metagenome (GOLD analysis project Ga0082335, IMG submission 72375) | Subsurface groundwater microbial communities from S. Glens Falls, New York, USA - GMW37 contaminated, 5.8 m (SPADES assembly) (version 2) ... | reverse complement strand
GGCCCCCCCCCCCCCCGCCGGCCATGCCCCCAAGCGATCGGCATTTTCATAGCAGAGGGCGCAGAGGGCTACTAGATTATCCTCTGCGGTCTCGGCGATCTCTGCGTTAAGACGAGCTGGTCCCACGATTGAGCACTAGCCCCCTATTTGGACCATGCGGTCCGATGGCACAATGTTCTGGTCGATCAGGTGTCGCTCGGGCTTGGCGGCAATGGCCTCTCTTATCAACGTCTGAATCTGGTCTTGGGAGGCGCCCCGCCGCAGGGTGGTCCGCAGGTCTAACTCGTGCTCCGCCAGGAGGCAGGGACGCAGCCTGCCATCCGCGGTCAGGCGGAGGCGGTTACAGTTCGAACAGAAGTATTCGCTAACGGGGCTGATGAATCCCAGGGTCCCCTTGGCCCCAGGGAGGCGATAGTACCTGGCCGGGCCGTTCCCCATCACCTCCGATGGAGCCAGGTCCCCCAGGGGCTCCAGAAGCTGGCGGACCTGGGCAATGGAGAGGAATCCGTCCTGGATGTGTCCCTCTTTGAGCAAGACCTGGAAATCAGGGGAGACGCACCTGGGGGTGTCGGCCAGGGCTTCCAGGTCGTCCAGCCGGCCCTGGCTGCCCTGGCCCATGGGCATCAGCTCGATGAAGCGTACGTGCCATTCCCGGTCCTGTGTCAGGCGCCCGAAGTCCTGGACTTCATCCTGGTTGAAGCCTTGCATGGCCACCACGTTTATCTTGATGGGTGTAAGTCCGGCTTCGTGGGCAGCCTCCAGGCCGTCCAGCACGTCCTTGAGCCTTCCTCCCCTGGTGATGTGCCGGAACCGGTCGGGGCGCAGGGTGTCCAGGCTCACGTTGACCCTCTTGAGACCGGCCTCGCGAAGCTCTTTAGCGTACTTGCTGAGGAGAATGCCGTTGGTGGTTATGGCGATATCCTGGATCCCGTCCACCGCGGCCAGCATGCGGATGAAATCTACCATGCCGGAGCGCACCAGGGGCTCTCCGCCGGTGACCCGGATCTTGGTTATCCCCAGCTTCTGGGCGGCCTGCACGATGCGAATTATCTCTTCGTATCGGAGGATCTGGTGAGAGCTGATGTGTTGCACGCCCTGGGGAGGAACGCAATAGACGCAACGTAGATTACATCGGTCTGTGACCGAGACTCTCAGGTAACTTATAGGTCGATGGAAGGAGTCAGATAGACAGTCCACAGCGCCCCTCGAACAATCTTCACTATACCATATTGCGGGAGAGGGGGGCAAAAAAGGTGTTTGTGACGTTATGCCCACTTAGGATAGAATAGCATTGTTATGCAAACCCTCAGCGGGCGCTACCGCTTGCTTGAGCCCCTGGGTCAGGGGGGAATGGCCCTGGTCTATAAGGCCCAGGACCTTCTTCTCGAACGTACTGTCGCCGTCAAGCTCCTGCGCGATACCTGGGCCGCCGATGCCGATTTCATCGCCCGGTTCCGCCAGGAGGCGCGGGCGGCCGCTCGCCTCTCCCATCCCAATATCGCAGCCATCTATGACGTCGGAGAGGATGCCGGCCGGCACTACATCGTCATGGAGTACCTGGAAGGCTGTTCCCTCAAGGAGGAGCTGGCCCAAGGCCCTCTAAACCCGCTGCGGTTGGTAGAGGTCGGCGCACAGATCTGCGCGGGCCTGGAATACGCTCACCAGAAGGGCATCATCCATCGGGATATCAAGCCTCATAACACCCTGCTCTGCGGCGACCTGGTCAAGATCGTCGATTTCGGGATAGCCCGGGCTTTGGGAGCAGCTACCCATACTCAGGGGGGGGAGGTGCTGGGGTCTCCGCAATACCTGTCGCCGGAACAGGTCAAGGGCCAGGAGGCTACCGCTGCTTCGGATGTCTATTCCCTGGGCGTGCTCCTGTATGAGGCGGCCACAGGGAGGCTCCCCTTCCAGTCAGACAGCCCTCTGGCGACAGCCCTCAAACATATCAACGATGCCCCGGTGCCGCCGAGGGAGCTGAACGCGGGCGTCCCCGCTTCCCTTGAAGCGATCATTCTCAAGGCTATGGCCAAGGAGCCGGCGCAACGCTTTGCCGGAGCCTCCCAGATGGGCCAGGCCCTGGCGACCTGCCTGGTCCGATCCCAGGAGGACACCGCGACCTTGCGGTCTATGCCAGCGGCCCCTGTCCAAGCCCCAGTTCCAGCGCCGGCGCCTATGGTCACCGGCGCCCTTGTGCCGGCCAGAACGGCCCCACCACCCCGGAGGCGAAAGCCTGAGACTAAGAAGGGCTTTTCCTGGGCACCAGTGATGGCTTCCATTGCCCTGGTGACACTGGTGGCGGCGCTGACCCTTCTGAGCCCTGTTCTGGTGAGGCGGTACCTGACGACCCCGGCCCAAGGTGATACCCTGGCCACGCCTCCGTCACCTGTTCCCTCGCCCAGCCCTCAGCCCACCGGTACGCCGACATCCGTGCCCCTGGCCCTGATCCCCAGTGTCACGGGCATGCTCCCTCAGGACGCTCGCATCTTGATCGAAGGACAGGGTCTGACGTACCGGGAAGGCGGCAAGGAGTCCAGCAGCGATGTGCCTGAAGGGAGAGTCCTGCGCCAGATACCGGCGCCAGGCCGGACTGTTTCTCCGGGGGCTGCCGTGACAGTGACGATCAGTACCGGCCCGGCCATCGTGCGGGTCCCTGGCGTGGCGGACCAAAATATAGCCCAGGCAGACGCACAGCTAAATGAGGCCGGCCTCAGGTCTGCCGTCAAGGAAGTGTGGAACGCCACTATTCCGGCCGGGAAGGTCATCCAGCAGGATCCCGCCCCCGGCGCCACGGTCGCCAGGGGTAGCCTGGTGACCCTGACGGTAAGTAAGGGCCGGGAGAAAGTGGCCGTCCCCAACGTTGTCGGCGTGGCCGAGGAGAAGGCGCAGCGGGCCATCCAGCAAGCCGGGTTGCGCAATTTCCCCTACGTGAACTACCAGGGTCACGACGTTCTGCCCAATGACGCTCTAGTGAGGGTGTGCGCCGGGTGTGTCCTTAGCACTACCCCCGCCGCTGGTGAGATGGCCGAGCTTGGCACAGAGGTCCGGATGGCGGTGAGAAAAGACTGATTCATTCATTGACAAGGCCCAATTCGGGAGTTATGATATCCCGTAAGCTGGCGGAGAGAGCGGTAGAAAGCGAAGGCGAAGACGAGGGGAGCCTGTCTTTCAGTTTTGAAGGCCATGACAAAAACGAGAAAGGATGGTTCCCCAAATGAATTGGCGCTATGCACTGTACGTCCTGCTGGTTATCTCGACCCTGGTCATCGCCAGCGGCGCGGGCTGGAACTGGGACTAAGGCCATAAGCGATTGAAGCTGGACCTCCGCCAGCTCTTCTATTTTCCGCCGGATTAGGGGTCGTGGATCAACTACCAGTCCGCGCCAGGCAATATATACTCTTCGTCCTCCTCCTGGGTGGGGTGGCGACCCTCGCTGCGGCGCGCAGCGTCTCCCTGAGGTGGGAGGATCTCTCCTTAGCCCTCGTCCTCCTTCCCCTAATGGTAATCTTCGAATTCTTTGTCATAAAGCTCCCCCGCGGAGTAAACGTCAGTCTGGCCACCGTTCTCCGTCTCGCGGCGATCATCCTCATTGGCCCAGCCTATGCCATCCTTCTAACGGTATCGGCATTCCTCATTGCGGATGGCATCATGCGGAAGATGCGGAAGGCCTGGTATAAGGTAGCTTTCAACGCTGCTATGCATGCGGTGGTAGCGGGTTCCTCCGGGCTGGCCTACATGGCCCTGGCCGACAGTAACCCAGCCCTGGCCAGCTCCCTCAGCGATTTCCTGGCCATGGCCGTAACCGGATTCCTCTATGTTGTCTTTAACAGCGTGATGATCTCGGTAGTTGTAGCCCTGGCCGATGGTCTGCCACTGGGTTACGTGTGGGCCAAGAATCAGCAAACGGTCCTTCCCCAGTACCTCGCCATGCTGCCTATGGGAATTGTCTTCGCCCTCCTGTGGCAGTCGTATCCCTGGGCCATAGTCCTGTTTCTACTGCCCATGGGCATTGTCCATTACAGCTTCAAAGCCAGGATGGACCTGGAGATACAGACCGAACAGGCCCTGATCGCCATGGCGGATATCCTGGACAAGAGGGACCAGCTTACCTCGCGGCATTCGCAGGTTGTGGCTGATTACGCAGTGAAGATTGCGCGCCAGCTTAACCTGCGGGAAGAGCAGGTCGAGATCATCATGGTCTCGGCCAGGCTTCATGACCTGGGAAAGATCGGAATAAATGACGCTATCTTGAAAAAGCCCGGGCCTCTGTCTCCCGAAGAGCGAAAGGATATGGAGCGGCACACGGAGATAGGGGCCAGCATTCTGGGCTATTTCCCCCTGTTCTCAAAGGGGGTTTCTTTCCTACTACACCACCATGAAAGATACGATGGCCAGGGCTACCCCTCGGGGCTACAACAGGAGGAGATACCGCTGGGTGCTAGGATCATACAGGTGGCTGACGCTTACGAGGCTATGATTTCTCGCCGGTATTACCGGTCTCCACTCCCCAAGGAGGAAGCCATTGACCGCTTGAGGATAGAAGCCGGCCGCCAGTTCGACCCTATGGTCGTAGGCGCCCTCCTCAAGGTCCTGGCTGAAGAGGCAGAGGAGGAAGTCCAGAGCAAGGTGCGCCGCCTGGAGGCTGCCAGCTAGCCGATGGTTCTTCCTTCCTCAATATTCCTTTCGTTCCTCATATCGCTCGTACGGGGTGGCAGGTTCTCATCCCTGGCGAACCTGCGCTTCAAGGGCCTTCACTTTCTCGCTGTGGCTGTGATCATTCGTATTCTCCTGGCCCTGCCACCCGTTCAGGCAAGCCTCATCGAGCCTGCTCTCGGGGACTTGCGTTACGGTGGGCTGGCCTACATCGTTTCCCTCCTAATGGCGCTTCTGACCCTGCTGAGCAATATACATTTGCCCGGCCTGAGAATTATTGCTCTCGGCATGGCCGCTAACTTTCTGGTTATTGCTGCCAACTTAGGGCAGATGCCCGGGGCGCTGGACAAGCTTGCGGCTGCTGGTTATACCGGTCCTTCGGTGGGGCACTGGTCGAACTTTACGGTTATGGGCGAGAACACGCTACTGGGGTTCCTCGGGGACAACTTCCTTGTCGGCCGCCCATGGCCGCTCCCTTCGGTCCTCAGTCTGGGAGACTTGGTGATCATCGCGGGGGTATTTTGGTTCTTCCAAAAGGTGATGACAAAACCGGCGGATAAGACTGGCTTGAAGACCGGGCCTTCCACTCCTGACTTGAGCGGATGAAACAGAAGGTCCGGTTCTGGCTCGGGATCGTTCTGAGCGCGGCCAGCCTGGCGCTGGCGGTGAAGACCGTTAACGTAGACGAGACCTGGGCTGCTCTGGGACAGGTGAACTATTATCCGCTTTTGCCGGCTCTGGCCGCGCTGGGCCTGACTCTGGTAGGCAAGGCGGCCCGCTGGAAGATTCTGTTCGGCCCTCGTGCCGGCCACGTGCCCTTGTCCAAGATCTTTTCGGTGCTGGTCATCGGGCAGATGATTAACCTGCTGTTTCCGCTGAGGATGGGGGAGATCGCCCGCGCCTACTTTATGGGCGAGATGGCAGGCAGCAACAAGCCTCTGGCCATGGCGACGGTGATGGTCGAGAAGGCCGTGGATATGCTGGCCGTGCTTCTTCTGGTAATCCTGGTCCTGCTGGCCATGCCCTTTCCTGATTGGCTTGAGCGTCCGGTTTTGAGCCTGACTCTGGTATCCACAGTCCTGCTCGCAGCGCTGTTCTCCGTGGCCCACCAGCGGGGTCGGCTTTCGGGGCTCGTTGCCGGACTCACCGCTATCGTCCCCGCCGTTCTCCGGCCTGGCTTCCTGCGAGAGCAGTCGGAGCGATTCCTGGATGGGCTGGGGGCGCTGGGAAACTTCCGAGCTATGGTATCGGTGGGCGTACTGACGTGCTTCGTGTGGCTTACCTCCGCGGTTACCAACTATTTCGTTTTTCTAGGCCTGGGGATGGAACTGCCCTTGGTTGCTTCGGTATTTCTGCTACTTGTTCTTCAGGTGGGGGTGGCTGTCCCTTCGGGGCCAGGGAAGATCGGGGTCTTTCAATACCTGGCGATACTGGCGCTTTCTTTGTTCGGCGTACCTCCGGAGAAAGCCTTCGCCTTAGGCGTTGTCCTCTATCTGGTAGTCCATACGCCGCCCATCATTCTGGGGCTGCTATTTCTCTGGCAGTACCACCTCGGCCTTTGGAGGATTAGAGCCCTGGCGCAGGAAAGCGAATCATAGGCCAAACCACTTTGTGCCGGGCCATTGTCTACGCGACCCTTCTTCTAGCTCTTGCAGCTATCCCTCGGGTGTTCTTACTTGGCAACCACAGCCTGTGGTTGGATGAAAGCTACAGCCTGGGCGTATCTGCGTCCGAAGTGAGCCAAATCCTTGCCAATACGGACAGCGCACACCCTCCCCTTTACTATCTCTTGCTGCATTTCTGGCTAGCCCTGGGGCGGTCAGAGGTTTTGCTAAGGCTTCCTTCCGCCATCCTTGGCGCCCTATCCGTTCCTTTGGCCTACGTGCTGGTCAGGGTGTGGTTCCCCGAGAGGACCGCCCTGCTAGTAGCCTTCCTCCTCGCGCTGTCGCCTCTGCATGTCTGGTATTCTCAAGAGGCCAGGATGTACAGCCTCGTGACCCTACTGGGGTTGGGATCGATGCTATGTCTGTCCCTAGTCCTCGAAAGAGGGGGACCAATCTGGTGGGTCGCCTATCTGTTCAGTAGCCTGGCTGGCCTTTACACCCACTATGGTATGCTGGCGCTACTTCTTGGCGAGAACGTCTGGGTGGTGAGCCGGTGGGCGACCCGCCGGGGGAAACCAGGGTTTGTCGGAATTTGGTTCGCATCTCAGGCGGCGCTGGCCCTGGGTTTCCTACCGTGGATACCCGTATTCATAAGCAATATCAGCGGACAGGCCGGTTTCGACTCGTTTATCCTCGCAACGCTGGGCTCCTTGTGGGATGCCGACGACGGTGTGCTTCTAGGAGGGGGCTTGGCCTTTCTGTTGGCCCTTGCCGTTGGAACTTCGGTCCTTTGGCTGAAGAGACCGGCCCGTACTGCCGAGCAAAGGGTCGCATGGCTGGGGACGGCAGCACTCGTGGCATATCCCCTTCTCACGATCTCCAGTGCCGTTCCTCTCGGCATTTCCGTTAAGCGCCAATTGGTGATTCTTTTGCCCTACTTTCTTCTCCTTGCTGCCGCAGGACTTGAGAAACTGCGGAGGGGTAGGAATCTTGTGACACTATCCATGGTGTTCCTGGCGTGTGTGTCACTGGCTGCAAGCTATGTGCAACGCGAAACAGAAGACTGGCGGGGTCCGGCCCGAATCGTGCAGGGCGAGGGCCAGGCGAATGACGCTATTTTGTTCTACGCCGGCTATACTCAATCCTCTTTCAACTTCTATTACCGGGGAGCACTAGCAGAGGTGCCTGTTTCCTTTGGCGACATGGACAGCCAACTGGGCGACGTGCAGCACCGGTATCGGCGGACGTGGGTCATACTCAGCCATGATACCTACGACGACCCCGATGGTGAGTTCCGGATGTGGGTAGCCCGACGCTGGACTCTTCTACGAGACTGGTCTTTTGTGGGGGTAGAGGTAAGACTGTACGACACGGGAAATGGGGAGTCCTAGACAGCTCGGGGTGGGCCAGCATTCTTGTCCACGCTGATGATGGTAACTGGGATGGTAGAATGAATGTCCGCCTTACTTGCAGCGCCCAGTCTACCCGGAAGTGATCTCTTAAGTACCTCTCGTTATTGAAGCTGCGAACTAGTACGGGGTATAATGGATTCCGTGGCTCCCTATTACCCTGTCGCCCTGGACCTGCGCCATCGCCGCTGTGTAGTGATTGGGGGTGGAACCGTGGCCGAGCGCAAGGTGGAAAGTCTATTGGAATGCCAGGCCCAGGTGATGGTGATCGCCAGGCGAGCTACATCGCGGCTCCGGGAGATGGCGAGGGTAGGGGCCATACGCCTGGAGGAGAGGAGATACCAACCGGGTGACCTGGCTGGCGCCTTCCTGGCCATGGGGGCCACTGACGATCCCCAAGTGAACGAGGCCATTTTCCAGGAAGCCCAGGCTAGCGAGGTCCTGGTAAACATCGCCGACGACCCCCAGCACTGCAATTTCATCGTACCGGCAACGCTGCGGCGAGGTGACCTGGCCATCGCCATAACCACCGGGGGCAAGAGCCCGGCGCTGGCCCGCCAGTTGCGCCTGGAACTGGAGGAGATCTACCCGCGGGAGTTCGCCCAGCACCTGGAAGAACTGGCCTGCTATCGCCGCCTCCTTCGCGAGCGCCTGCCCGACCCGTCCCGCCGCGAGGCCGTCTGGAGGGACATCATGGCGGGCGGCATTTTGGACCTGCTCCGGCAGGAACGGATGCAGGATGCCCTGGAGTTGGTGCAGGGTGCTCTGGACCGGGCTGGAGATAGAGATTGAAAAAGGGCATAGTCTATCTGGTGGGGGCCGGGCCGGGCGACCCGGGCCTGATTACTGTCAAAGGCTTGGAATGTATTCGGCGGGCCGATGTCATAGTACATGATCGCCTGGCAAGTCCCGAGCTGCTGCGGGAGGCGCGGCCCGAAGCCGAAATGGTCTATGTGGGCAAAGCCGCCAGCCGCCACGCCATGCGCCAGGAGGATATCAACCGTCTGCTGGTGGACCTGGCACGCCAGGGGAAGACAGTGTGCCGGCTCAAGGGCGGCGACCCCTACGTGTTTGGAAGGGGTGGTGAAGAGGCCGAGACGCTGGTAGAGGCCGGAATTCGGTTTCAGGAGGTCCCGGGGGTGACCTCGGCTATAGCTGCGCCCGCATACGCAGGCATACCTGTTACCCATCGTGATTTCACCTCTGGTGTTGCTATTTTCACCGGCCATGAGGACCCCAACAAAGCCGAGAGCGCCATCGCCTGGGATAAGATCGCCACAGGTGTCGGCACGCTCGTCTTCGTGATGGGCATGGAGAACCTGCCGGCGATAGTCAACAGGCTCCAGGCCCACGGCCGCTCGCCGCAAACGCCGGTGGGCCTGGTCCGCTGGGGCACCCTCCCGCGGCAGCAAGTCCTCACGGGCACCCTCGCCGATATTGTGGAAAAGGCCCGGGAGGCATCCTTCTCGGCGCCGGTCATAATCATAGTTGGAGAGGTCGTGACCCTGCGGGAGCGGTTGCGATGGTTCGACAACCGGCCCCTTTCCGGCAAGAGGGTGCTGGTGACCCGCACCAGAGAGCAGGCTAGCCAGTTGTCGGCGCTCTTGCGGGACCAGGGCGCCGAGCCGGTCGAGTGCCCGACCATTCAGATAGCGCCACTGGAGGACCCGTCCGTACTGGATGAGGCTCTCCGTAACCTACCTCAGTATGACTGGGTGGTCTTTACCAGCGTGCACGGCGTGCGGTCCGCCCTCTCGCGTCTCCACGCTCTGGGCCAGGATGTTCAGAATTTGAACAAGGTACGTCTGGCTGCTATCGGACCTGCCACCGCTAAAGAGCTCAGCCGCGCCGGCCTCCGGGTGGACTATCAACCCAGGGAATACGTTGCCGAAGCCCTCGTGGAAGGACTGGAAGGTGTAGAAGGCAAGCGAATCCTGCTACCCCGTGCCGACATCGCACGGGAGGCCCTGGCCGTCGGGTTGCGCGAGAAGGGCGCTGTGGTTGACGAGATTGACGCCTACCGCACTGTCCCCGCGATGGCCGAAGCAGAGCGGGTTAGGGCGAAGCTGGCCTCGGGTGAGCTAGATGCTATCACTTTCACCAGCTCCTCTACGGTGCGCAACTTCATAGCGATGCTGGAACCAGTAACAGGGAACGAGGAACAGGAAGTCCTGAGCTTGTTGAAAGGCGTCAAGGTGGCGTGCATTGGCCCCATCACTTCCCAGACTGCCCGGGGGCTGGGATTGCGGGTAGACGTAGAGGCCACGGTGTATACCATCCCCGGCTTGGTAGAAGCCCTGGTAGAGGCTTATGAAAAGGAGCTAGGTGAAAACGTTGTTAACCAAGCTGCGCCGCAACCGGGGCAATCTTCACCTGGCTAGAACCTGTGCTCTAGTATGGGGAGAATGGCGGGTAACCGCGGGTGTATCGCTTTTGCTTAGCGCGGTGATACTGGGGCTTGTGCTGTCGGTAGTTGGTCTTAGTGGCCTGCAGGTCGTGGCCAGCCCTCTCACTGATAGTCCTATTACGGACAGTGCCGGGGGCATTGGACAAGACGATGTTGGTTTTCATGTGATCAGCGTCGCCTCCACCCCGGGATCAGAAGGCGCGTCTGGCCCGCTGATCATCGTTGACGCGCCGCACCAAACAGGGCCATGCGCTCTCTGCACCGCGGCGGACTCATCCTACGACCCAGAGATGGGGTGGTTCAATGTCAGCCTGTCTGTCTCAGCCACCGACCAAGGGTTCACCTTCTGCCGGTTCCCATGTATGAACGACACGCACAACACTGGCCCGTTAACCGGGGCTTCGTTTGGTCCTACGGCAAGGATCAGCCAGACGGTAGTCCTCGCTCGGCCCGAGCAGGCCTTTGTGCCGCTGGCTGAGAAGGGGTGGGGCAGCGGTTGGTAGCGCCACGATGGCAATCGGCTACAAGGAGCATGATTGAGTTATGACACAAGAATATTCGGTAGTCGGCAAACGGCTGCCCAGGCTGGATGGCCCGGCCAAGGCCACGGGCCAGGCCCCTTTTACCGGGGACCTGACCTTGCCTCGGCTGCTCCAGGGAAAGATCCTGCGCAGTCCATTCCCCCATGCCAGGATCTTGAACATCGATACGAGCCGGGCCGTGAGCCTGCCTGGGGTCAAGGCGGTGGTCACCGGCCAGGATACCCTGGGGCGAAAGTACAACGTGCTCCGCTTCAAGGAGTCCTTCGCTGACGAATACCCGTTGGCGATGGACAAGGTACGCTTTATGGGGGACCCGGTGGCCGCGGTGGCCGCCGTGGACGAGGACACTGCCCAGGAGGCCCTGGAGCTAATCCGGGTAGAGTACGAGCGACTGCCGGCGGTCTTCGATCCCGAGGAGGCGCTGAAGCCGGGAGCCCCCAACATCCACGACCATGCCGGGGACAACGTCAGCCGCAAGATAACGCTCTCCTTCGGGGATGTGGACGGCCTGATGGCGGCCGCCTACCATGTCCGGGAAGATACGTTTGTGACCCAGACCCAGAGCCATGTTCCGCTGGAAGGGCATGCCTGTGTGGCCAGCTACGATCCCAGCGGGCATCTGACAGTCTGGACCTCCACGCAGATCCCGTACCTCATTAAGAAAGACGTGGCCCTGACCCTGGGGCTGGATGACAGCCGGGTGAGGGTCATCTTGCCCCATGTGGGAGGTGGGTTCGGGGGCAAGTCCGACGGCATGACTACCCTGGACTTTGCCGCCTCCCTCCTGTCCCAGAAGTCAGGGCGGCCGGTCAAGATACTGTATGGCCGGGAGGAGGAGTTCATCGGCACAAGGCGAAGACATCCGGATATCATCTGGATGAAGACTGGGGTTGACCGGGAGGGCCGCATTGTGGCCAGGGACGTGCGCTGCATCATGGATGGGGGGGGTTACAACTCCTATGGTCCGGCCAGCATACTTCTGGTGGGGATCTTCCTCAATCTGCCCTACCGTTACCAGAGCTACCGTTACAGGGGAGTGCGGGCCTATACCAATAAACCCCCCGGCGCCGCCATGCGGGGTCACGGAGCGCCCCAGGGCCATTTCGCCAGCGACATCCAACTGGACATCATAGCCCATGAGATCGGCATGGACCCCCTGGAGATACGGCTGCGCAATGCCCTGGAGGCGGGGGAAACGACCCTGGCTGGCTTCAAGATCCTTAGCTCCAGCTTTGCCGGCTGCATTCGGGAGGTCGCCGCAAGGGTGAACTGGCACGAGAGAAGGGGCAAGCTAGGTCTGTACCGGGGAATCGGAATAGGGTGCAGCGGCTTCCCTTCCGGGGCCGGGTTTCGCCAGCGCCCGGACGTACCCACCTATTCCTCCGCGGTGGTGCGGATCAATGAGGATGGCACGGTAGCCGTCCTGTCCGGCGCGGCAGACACGGGACAGGGCTCCGATACCCTGCTCCTTCAGATCGCCGCCGAGGAGCTGGGAGCCAACCCTGAGGAGGTCAAGTTCGTGCGAGCGGACACGGATATTACGCCGGCGGACCTGGGCAGCTACGCCAGCCGGACGACGGTCTTCGCCGGAAACGCGGTCAAAGGCGCCGCCGCCGAGGTCAAGAAGCAGATCCTTCCCGTGGCTGCTGAGGAGTTGGAAGCGAATCCAGCGGACCTGGAGGCCTCCGGGGGATTCATCTACGTTCGAGGCACCCCAGAGAAGCGAGTGGCCTTTTCGAAGGTGGCCAAGAAGGCTATTGATAACAATAAGGGCCGTCCCGTGGTGGGCCGGGCCGCCTACGATCCTCCTGATAAGATGAACTACGCCACCTACACCTTCGGAGCGCAGGTGGCGGAGGTGGAGATAGACCCGGACACGGGACAGGTGAAGGTGGTCCAGCTCACCAGCGCCCACGATGGGGGCACGGCCATTAATCCCATGGCGGTGGAGGGACAGTTGGAAGGCTCCATGCATATGGCCCTGGGCTTTACCCTAACGGAGGAACTGGTCTGGGGTGACGGCAGCGCCCTCAATCCATCGCTGGCCGCCTATGCCATCCCCAGTCCGTTCGAAATGCCTCGGACGGAGTTGGTCCGGGTGGACTCCTGGGACCCCGAGGGCCCCTTCGGCGCCAAGGAGGCGGGTGAGGGCACTATCGGCCCCACCGCGCCCGCCATCGCCAACGCCCTCTTCGATGCCTCCGGCATCCGGGTCAAGAGCCTTCCGATTACGGCAGAGAAAGTGCTGAAGGCACTGGAGGAGAAACGGGCGGGTTAGCTTCCGAGGAGGAGCGGAGAGACCGATCCGCAGATTGCGCAGAGAAACGATCCGCAGATTGTGGAGATTAGACACTTAGATTGCCGGCTATATGTACGTAAAGCTTGTGATCTCTGCAATGAGGGCTAAAGACGCTGGCTGGGATCATGCCGGGAGGGAATCTCGTGGGAAGGCATCCCTGCTTGTATCCTGTTCTCCCCCCCCAGAGCCCCTTCAGTGGGCTTTGGCTTCTCAGCCCATGGCTTTAGCCCGGGGCGGGTCTCCCCTTAGCACCCAGCCCCGGCCGGCGGCGCCATCGCCAGTCAGCCTCGGTAGTCGCCAGCGCGGACCAGCTTCCGGTCGAGAGTGAGCTGCCCTACCTCCTCAGGCTAGCCACGAAACGCTGGGGCTTGAGAAGCAGGTCCAGAGCGTCGTTAATGTCGGTGAAGATGAGGTCGCTGGCGGTCATCGACTCAGCGTAGGCCCCTTCTCTGCCCAGAATGCAAATGCCCAGAGCGGCCGCCCGCAGCATCCTGAAGTCGTTGGAGCCGTTGCCGATGCAGACGGTGTTATCCTTCCCCAGGTGCTCTATCAGTGCCAGCTTCTGGGTGTCCTCGGCTTCCGGCTCTATCTTCAGCACCTTTGCCGCGAGGCGGTCCTTCAGCGCGCCCGCGGTGCCGAAGGTGTCGGCGGTGGCGATGGTGATATCCATCTGCCTGCTGATGGCCTGCAGCCGTTCAGCCACACCTTCAAGGAGTTCTCCATCCAGCGCAAGGGTGCCATTGAAGTCCAGGACCAGATACTGAAGCCGGTAGGTGCCCCTGCCGGGAACGGCTATCTCAAGCATGGGCCCGGATTAAGTGGCACACGCCGCTGGACAGTGCGAACAGGCGGGACGCCTGTTCCACTGCTGCTAGTACTGCCACGCCTACTCTTCCTGACATTCGGCACAGTAGCCAGCCAGGTCTATCGCGGTGCTGGTGATGCTGAAACCATGGCGTTTCATCAGGTCCGCTTTCAGCCGTTCGGTGAGCGGGCTTTCGAACTCGATCACCCGGCCGCAACCCAGGCAGAGGAGGTGGAAGTGCTCCGCGTGAGGCTTCAGCTCGTAATGGTGGTGCTCTTCGGCGAAATGGAGCTCGTTGATGAAGCCCATCTCCTTCAGCATGGAGAGCGTCCGGTAGACGGTAGACAGGCTGATGCGGGGGTCCTTCTCCCGGGCCAAGCGGTAGAGCTCCGGCGCGTCCAGGTGCCCCTGGGTCTCCCGTATTAGCTCCAGCAGGAGGGTGCGCTGGATCGTGGCGCGCCGCCCGGCAGAGCTCAGCATCCCTTTAACGCTGTCCTTGTTCTCTTCCTGTTCCTCTTGTACCATGCTGCCTCGCTGGTTCGTGCAAGAACATTATGGCATACACATTGCGTTGGCACAAGAAGAGGCCAGACCTTTTTATTGACAGTCTCGGGGCGGTCAGATGCGATTCTTGCCTTATCCCGACCCGCCGCACGCGTTGACAGGGCTCGCCGAGTCTTGTATATTTTGTGTATGCTAAACAATAGCGCAGCTAACTAATTTGCCTATGTCAGACCACAGCCAGGACTGCGCTCAACGGGTCTGGTCGGTCTTGCCGGTCTTGATGCGTACTATCATGGCCTACTTGAGGCAACAAGAGCCTCGCCTGGATCTAACGGTGTGGCAGATCATGGCCCTGAAGTGGCTGAAAGGCGACCCACTCACCGTGGGCGAGCTGGCCCGGAAGTTCCTGGTGTCTACCCCAACTATGACTCGGCTGCTCGACAACCTGGTGGAGAGGGGACTGGTGGAGCGCCGAGAAGACCTCCGGGATCGGAGACGCGTGCGTCTCTTCCTGACGGCAAAGGGGGATGATCTGTTCCAGGAGCTGGAACGGCGGGCCCTCGGTTGTGTAGAGAACATAATGGCTGGCCTTGAGCCGGACGAAAAGGAGCGGGTAGTGGCAGGGATGGATATGCTTGAGAAGGCCATTCGGCGCCCGTCCCGAGTCGAACCAGAGAGCGCAATCCATGGATAAGATATCCCGGCGGGAACAGGTTATGGTCCTGGCCGGGCTTATGCTTGGAGTGCTGGTGGCGGCCCTGGACCAGACCGTCGTGGGCACCGCCATGCCTAAAATCATCGCGAGCCTGGGAGGGATGACCCTCTACAGTTGGACCTTTACCGCCTATATGCTCTCGTCCACCAGCATGGTCCCTATCTTCGGCAAGTTGTCTGACATCTATGGTCGCCGGCGGTTCTTCCTGCTGGGTATCATCGTTTTCATGGTGGGATCCTGGCTCAGTGGCATCTCCCAGACCATGGAGCAGCTCATCATCTTCCGGGGGATCCAAGGTGTAGGGGCTGCTGCTATTATGCCCATCGCCCTGGCCGCCATTGCCGACATATTCCCTCCGGCTCAGCGCAGCCGCATCCAGGGGCTCATGGCCGGCGTCTGGGGTGTGGCCAGCATCCTTGGCCCTTTGATGGGCGGATACATTGCCGACAACCTGAGCTGGCGGTGGGTCTTTTATGTCAATATCCCCGTGGGCATTCTGTCCATCGCTGTGGTGTACTTCAATCTGCATGACCGGCCGCACCCTAACGTTAAGCGGAAGGTGGACTATCCTGGGGTGGTGCTGCTCCTATCGGGACTGCTGCCCCTTCTTCTGGCCCTCTCTCTGGGGGGCAAGGACTATGCCTGGGATTCTCCAACGATAATCGGACTCTTCTTGGTGGCGGCGGTCATGCTGGTCCTTTTCCCTATCGTGGAATCCAGGGCGGAGGAGCCGCTGATCCCCCTGGCGCTTTTCCGAAATTCCATATTCACTGTTTCAGTGATCAATGGGTTCTTGATAGGCGTCAGCATTTTCGGGGCCATGGTCTTTCTGCCCCTGTTCCTACAGGCCGTGGGCGGGGCCTCAGCCACTAGCTCGGGACTTATGCTGACTCCTATGATGCTCGCCATGATGGGGACCTCTGCCCTTGGTGGCTATTTAATGTCGCGTATAGGTTACCGTAAGATAGCCCTGGTCTCCATGGCCACGATGGTCTTTGGGTTCTACCTCGTGGCGACCATGGACGCTCACAGCACCGGCCAGCAGGCCATGCTCTACATGGTGATCGCCGGCCTCGGCATGGGGCCCACCATGCCGTTGTTCCTCATCGCCGTACAGAACTCGGTGGAGTACTCTCGCCTGGGCGTTGCCACTTCGGCGATCCAGTTCTTCCGCAGCGTAGGAGGCACCGTCGGGGTCACCGTCCTGGGAGCACTGCTGGCCAGTAGCCTTGACGGCCAAATTCGCCAACAGGCGGGAGGCTCCCTATCGGCCATTACGGGAGGCGCCCGGGGACTGGCAGAGGCCCAGTCCCTCCTTGATCCCGCGGCGCTGGCGCGCATACCCGCCCCGGTCCTGGCCATTCTGCGGGAAGCCCTCGCCAGTTCCCTCCACGAGGTTTTTGCAGTAAGTGTGGCAGTGCTGGCAGTAGCTTTTATGGCGACTCTGTTCTTGAAGGAAGTCCCCCTCAAGCGGAGCTTCGACCGCGGTCCTGCCAGGAAAGGGACCGTGGAGGAAGGCCGGCCTGACCTGGCTATGATAGGAGGAGCAGCCGACCCGCCGGAAGAATAAGGGATCAAGGGTGAATATGACAAATGTCATTCTGAGCCGGAACGGGGTTGAAAGCCGTCGTCCTGTGCATGCCGCAATACACTGCTAGCCTGATGCCCAGCCTGTCAACCCGAGAGAAGGTTATCGTCCTGGCGGGTATCATGATGGGGATGTTCCTGGCCTCTCTCAACCAGACCACGGTCGTTACGGCTATGCCTCGAATCGTGGCCAGTTTAGGGGGGATGCATCTCTATAGCTGGGTCTTTGCCTCCTACATGCTGGGATCCACTTGCGCCATCCCCATCTTCGGTAAGCTTTCGGACGTTTTGGGCAGGAGGCCCGTGTTCGTATCCGGCCTGGCGCTATTCACCATCGCATCGGCTCTCAACGGACTTGCCCAGAACATGGAGCAACTGGTCATCTTCAGGGGAATACAGGGCCTGGCGGCCGCAGCCATTATGCCCCTGGTCATGATTACCCTCGGTGACATCTTTCCCCCCGCCGAGCGAGGCAAATTCCAGGGCGTCACCGCTGCCCTGTGGGCTATTGCCGGCGTCATGGGCCCGCTGGTGGGGGGCTTCTTTGTCGACAACTGGAGTTGGTGGTGGGTCTTCTTCTTCAACGTGCCCCTGGGTGTCGTGACTTCCGTGGTGGCTTTTTACGCCCTGAAGAACCTGCGCACCCCAACCCGCAAGCCATCCATCGATTACGTCGGGATGGCGACCTTTAGCAGCGGGGTCGTCGCATTTTTACTGGGCCTCCTGCTAGGGGGAACTGCATACCCTTGGGCATCACCACCCATAGTCGGTCTCTTTGGCCTTTCGGCCATCTTGCTGGCTATCTTTATCGTAGCAGAGAGATTGGCAGAAGAGCCGATCATCCCCCTGGCCCTGTTCAGGAATAGTATTTTCACGATCTCCGCCTCGGTAGTTTTCCTCACGGGCCTCGCCACGTTCGGGGCTACTACGTTTGTTCCTTTGCTCCTCCAGGCTGTTATGGGCACGTCCGCCACCGGCTCCGGCCTTCTCATGACTCCTCAGTCCCTTGGCGTGGTAGCTGGAAGCACCGTGGGTGGGTTTATGATCGCCAGACTAGGCTATCGCGTCATCACGTGGGCAGGGATCTGCCTCTTAACCCTGGGACTCTACCTCATGACCGTAATCGGGTCCGGGACCTCTTATGAAATCGTTCTCATGGCCATGGCAGTCCTGGGTTTCGGATGGGGAGCTTCAGGACCCATCTTTACTACCATAGTTCAGAACACGGTGGAACATGCGCAGATTGGCATAGCCACGTCGTGTGTTCAGTTCTTCCGGCAGATTGGAGCCGCGGTGGGAGTCACTGTGCTGGGGGCCGTTCTTACCCTCCGGTTAGGCCCAGCCATCAGCAGCCGGCTGCCGGTGGGCATTCCTGAAACCGTTGCTGAAGCACAGTCGAAGGGAATACTGGACGCCCAAGCGCTCCTGGACCCGGAGAAGGCCGCTGGAATCTCGCCGGACATTCTGGAGGCCATCCGCAGCGCGCTGGCTGCTTCTCTCAATGAGCTATTCCTCCTGACTTTAGGCGTGGCTGCCATTAGCTTTATCGTTTGCCTCTTCTTGAAGGAAATGCCTTTGAAGAAGCAGTGGCAAGTCAGCCCGCCACGAAAGTTGTTTGGCGCTCCTGGCCTGGAGTCGCCTGTCCGCGCAGGGCCGGAAACAACACCCGAATCATAAGGGATGCTGAAGACCACAGGACAGACAGGCGAGAGGCTTTTTACCAGCAACTACGAACCCCTCCCTTTCTGGCGCTCACCGCAGACCTGGACGCCCCTGAAGCCTGCGGAGCGGCTATGGCCACTTTCAACTCCGCCTCCGACCTGGGCATAGGCGTCGGCGCCATTTTGCTGGGGTTTCTGCTCGAGAGGACCAGCTTCGAGGTGATGTACTTGACCTCGGCCGGTATCGCGGTCATCAGCCTGGTCATCTACACTGTATGGTCGGGGAAACGATAGAGGGGTCAAATCGGTTCCAGCCGCCGCTAGAAGAAGCATCGGGCCGGAGCGGCATCGGCCGAGGCTAATGGTCGTGCACAATTTAACATGCCAAACCAGTCTGCCGAATGAATTCGGCGTTACGTTTAGCCCAACGCCGAATTCATTCGGACGGTCCTGGCACCATACTTGGTGAATGACCATAAGCCGAGTCGGGCTGAGAAGCCGAAGCCCGCTTAAGGGGCTGGGTTCGAAGAAAAACCGGGGATTGAGATCGTCACTAGGGGATTGAGTGATCCAGCAGCAGGGGCGAAGGATTTGCCTGGTGAGTTTTTAGCAGCCAGTACTCCAGGCTGTCAGCCAGGGCCAGCCAAGAGGCGTCGATGATATTGGCGGAGCTACCAACCGTATTCCAGGCTTCGTCCCCCGCCCGGGACTCGATCAGGACCCGGATCTGCGCCTCGGTGCCAGCGCCTTCGTTGAGGATTCTCACTTTGTAGTCCGATAAGCGCACCTGGGCCACCACGGGGTAAAACTGCGTGAGTGCCTTCCGCAGGGCCTGGTCCAGGGCATTGACCGGGCCTTTCCCCTCAGCCGCGGTGTGGACTTCCGCGTCACCCACCCGTACTTTGACCATAGCCTCGGACAGGGTCTCCTCCGCCCGCCGCGAAGGACGCCGGTGCTTTTCCACCACCACCATGAAGTCCACCAGCTCAAAGGGCGGACGGTAGTCCTCCTGCGACCGCACCATCAAAAGCTGAAACGACGCCTCAGCGCCTTCAAACTGGAATCCCTTGCTCTCCAGGTCTTTGACCCGGGCCAGAACGGCCTGGGCCCTGGCCTTGGGAAGGGAGGCCAGGCCCAGCTCCCGGGCTTTATACATGATATTTCCCCGGCCCGATAGCTCGGAAATGAGGACGCGTTGCGTGTTCCCGACCTGGGCGGGGTTAATGTGCTGGTAGCTCTCTTCGCACTTGATAGTAGCGGCCACATGGAGGCCGCCCTTGTGGGCAAAGGCGCTGGCCCCCACGTATGGGAGCTGGGGGTTGTGGGACAGGTTGGCCAGCTCGCTGACGTAACGGGAGACCTCCGTGAGCCTGGCAAGCTGTCCGTCATCCAGGCAGGCGTACCCCATCTTGAGCATCAGGTTGGGGATGATCGAACACAGATTGGCATTGCCGCAGCGCTCCCCGTATCCGTTCATGGTGCCCTGCACCTGGGCCGCCCCGCTCCGGACGGCCGCCAGGCTGTTGGCTACCGCCAGCTCGCCATCATTATGGGCATGAATCCCCAGGGGCGTGGCGACCGACTCGCTCGCTCGCTGGAAGACCTCTGACACCTGGCTGGGCAGAGAGCCCCCGTTAGTATCGCAAAGGATAATGCAGTCGGCCCCGCCCTCGGCCGCCGCCTTGATGGCGCTCAGGGCGTAATGCGCGTTGGCCTTGAATCCGTCGAAGAAGTGCTCGGCATCATAGAAGACGGTCAGGCCCTTGGACTTCAGGAAGGCCACGGATTCCCGGATAATGCGCAGGTTCTCGTTCAGCGTGGTCTCCAGGACGCGATTTACGTGCAGGTCCCAGCTCTTCCCCACAATCGTGACCACTAGCGTGCCGGCATTCAGGAGTTCCAGCAGGTTGGGGTCGCTTTCGGGGCGCCCCTTAGGGCGGCAGGTGCTCCCAAAGGCGGCCAGGAGTGCACGGGAAAGGGAGAGTCCCCGGGCCTGTTTGAAGAACTCCGCATCCTTGGGATTAGACCCGGGCCATCCCCCCTCTACATAATGAATCCCCAACTCGTCCAGCTTGCGGACTATCTGGAGTTTATCCTCGACTGAAAAGGATACGCCTTCTCCCTGCGTCCCATCCCGGAGGGTCGTGTCGTAGACCTGGATCGAAGAAGCCATAGCGCTAGTACTCCGCCCAAGCGATCACAGCATGCCATGTCATAGGGTGATGCCATGTCATAGCCTGCCATGTCAAAGCGTGCCATGTCATAGCGTGCCATGTCATAGCCTGCCATGTCATAGCCTGCCATGTCATTCTGAGCGTAGCGAAGAATCTCACCCATCCCGTGCACAGACCTGCTGCTTCAGGGAGGCCGAGATTCTTCGCCTCCGCTCCGTGCAGCTGCACAAGCATGTGCTAAGCCACGCTCCGGCTCAGAATGACATGACATATCTGTGCAATCTGCGAAATCTGCGGATCGGTCTCTCCCACAGTCCGGCTCAGAATAACATGACATATCTGTGCAATCTGCGAAATCTGCGGATCGGTCCCTCCCACAGTCCGGCTCAGAATGACATGACATATCTGTGCAATCTGCGAAATCTGC
>Ga0082335_1004499_pt1 | contig 20793 bp, 20 predicted proteins | sample Subgrocontami58m_FD_72375 | JGI IMG/M metagenome (GOLD analysis project Ga0082335, IMG submission 72375) | Subsurface groundwater microbial communities from S. Glens Falls, New York, USA - GMW37 contaminated, 5.8 m (SPADES assembly) (version 2) ... | reverse complement strand
GCGAACTCTTCGACGCTTGGATCGCCGCCTACAACAACACGCCGCGAAAGTGCCTGCAGTTCAGGACCCCGGCTGAAGTCTTTCTTGCCAAACTGTTGCACTTCGAACGTGAATCCACACCTCGCTGCAGGACTCGGGATGACGGAACGCCGGCACCCCCGCCGCCGTCAGCAGGGCGAGCGACTTTTCCGCCGCCGGCGTCAGCGCTACGGCGAAGGGCTTGGCCGTGCGCGCAAAGCGCAGCAGCGGCTCGACCGCCAGCTCGGGATTGAACTGGGCCGAGGAGCCGACCACGAAGATCACGGCATCGTTGCCGTCGTCGGCCAGCAGCCGCTCGATGGTGCCGGCCACGATCTCGGGCTTGGCCCCGGCCAGGGTGAGATCGATCAGCTTGCCCTCGCCCGCCGCGATGCCGAGCGGCTTCAGCCAATCGACCAGCGCCTGCGGGGGATCGGCGATATCGAGGCCGGCCATCGCCATGTTGTCGACCACCATGGCCGCGCCGCCGCCGGTCGTCGTTGCCACGGCGACTCTCCGGCCGCGGCCCCCCGACCGATCGATCGGCGGCCGGTCGACGAGCAAGGCCGGCACATCGACCAGCGACTCGAACATCGACACGCGGGCGATGCCATGACGCCGGCAGAAAGCGTCGAAGGTGGCATCGGAACCGGCGATGGCGCCGGTATGCGACTTCGCCAGCTCCTGGCCGATCGAGGAGCGGCCGAGCTTGTAGGCGATCACCGGCTTGCCGGCGCCATGGGCGCGCCGCGCCGCGCGCGCCAATCGATCACCGTCGCGCAGGGTCTCCATGAACAGCAGGATCGCGTCAGTCTTCGGATCGTCGACCAGCAGGTCGGCGATCTCGCCGACCGCGAGGTCGACTTCGTTGCCGACCGAGATCAGCCGGGAAAAGCCGATGCCGCGCGCATCGGCGCGCGAAAGCAGAGCTCCGATGAGGCTGCCGCTCTGGCTGACGACGGCCCACCGCCCGGTACGCAGCTTGTCGATCGCGAACGCGGCGTTGGCCGTCAGCACCATGGGCGGATCGGTGCTGACCGTGCCGATGCTGTTGGGCCCGACCAGGCGGATGCCGGTCTCGGCGACGATGCGCGAAAGTTCGTCCTGCAGCGACGCGCCCGCCGCGCCGGCATCGGCGAAGCCGCCGGCCAGGATGGACGCCACCTTGACGCCGCGCTTGGCCGCCGCGGCCAGCGCATCGACGGCGGCGCGGCCGTTCAGCAGGATATAGGCGTGATCGATCTCACCCGGGATCGCCTCGAGATCCTTGTAGGCCTTCTCACCCAGGATTTCGCTGCGCGATGGATTGACCGGAAGGATCTCGCCGGCAAACCCGTGCTTGCGCAGGAAGCGCTGCGGCCGCGACGTGGTCTTGGTGGAATCGGCCGACGCCCCGATCAGGGCGATGCGTTTTGGTTCGAACAGGGCTTGGAAAAGATTGGTCATCGGCCGAGTAGACCATAGCCATCGTCCCAGTCGTAGTCGCTTTCGCTCATGCCTCTTGCGGACCGCGCGTTCATGATCATGAGCGCGCGGTCCGGAAAACCATGACCCTTCGCTTCGCCCGCGATGACAAAGAACGCTATAGTCCCAACATGATCCTTCGCCGCACTTTCATTGCTTCGACCCTCGCCACGTTCGCCCTGCCGGCCAACGCCCAACCGCAAGCCTGGCCCAACAAGCCGATCAAGCTCGTCGTGCCCTATGCGCCGGGCGGAACGACCGATGTCATCGCCCGCATGGTCGCGGAGTATCTCGGCAAGCGGCTAGGCCAGAACATCATCGTCGACAACAAGCCCGGCAAGGGCGCCATGGTCGGCACGGCGCTGGTCGCCAAGGCGGCGCCCGACGGCTACACGCTGCTGATGTCGGTGATCTCGGGCCTTTCGATCTCGCCCACGCTCTACGGCGGCGGCGACTTCGATCCGATGGCCGACTTCATCCATATCTCGATCGCCTCGCGCAATCCGAGCGTCCTGGTCGTCAATCCGGCCTTCGAGGCCAAGACACTCAAGGAGTATGTCGACTACGCCAAAGCCAATCCCGGCAAGCTCGCCTTTGCGACCTCGGGTGCAGGCTCGAGTAATCACCTCCTGGGTGTGCGCCTGGAGCAGGTGATCGGCGCCGCCCTGGTCCACGTGCCCTATCGCGGTGCCGGCCCGGCCATGATCGACACGATCGCCGGCAACGTGCCCTCGATGTTCGACTCCCTGCCGTCGGCCGCGCCCCATATCAAGGCCGGCAAGGTCCGTGCCCTCGCCGTCAGCAGCGAAGAGCGCAGCCCCGCCTTTCCCGACGTGCCGACCATGAAAGAGTCCGGCTATCCGGACCTGATCTCCTACTCGTGGTTCGGCATCTCGGTGCCGGCCAAGACGCCGGCACCGATCGTCGACCGACTGGCCGCAGAGATGCAGGCCGTGCTGAAGGAGCCGGCCGTCCTCAAGCGCTGGGAGGAGATCGGCGCCGAAGGCAGCACCATGACCCCGGCCGAGGTGACGCGCTTCATCCAGTCGGAGATCGACAAGTGGACGCCGGTGGTGAAGGCTTCAGGCGCCAAGCCCGGTTGAGGAGGAACCCGCCATGAGCATTCGACGCGTCACTTCGCCCGCCGTGCCCGAGCCGCCGCCCGAGCGCTGGTCCAATTGCCTGGTGTCCGACGGCATCGCCTATGTCTCGGGCATGACCTGCCGCGGCGTCGACGACAAGAAGCTTGCCGCCATGGACGAGTACGAGCAGGCCAAGGTGATCTTCGGCAAGATCAAGGGCATGGTCGAGGCGGCCGGCGGCGCGATGGCCGACGTCGTCAAGATCACGGTCTATGTCACGAATATCAAAAACAACGTCAAGGTCTGGGCGGCGCGCCGCGAGTTCTTCACCGGCGACTTCCCGGCCTCGACGCTGGTCGAGGTGAGCGCGCTCGCCGCCCCCGAGATCCTGGTCGAGATCGAGGCGATCGCCCACATCGGCAAGGGCAGGCGCTAGGGCCGCCCTAGGTGTGTGAGAACATCTTCTTGCCGGCGACGGGCATCGCAGCCTTGAGGATGGTGCCGGCCGCGATCTTCTCGCTGCGGCGCGAGACGACGACATAGAGGTCGTTGCCCGAGAAGGCCACGTTCGTGCAGTAGATGTCATCGCCGCAATCGACGTGATGCGTCGGGCGGCCGAGGTGGTCGAAGCGCCAGGCGGTCGTGCTGGGATGGGCGATCACCAGCCCGCCCTCCTCGTCCAGCGCCATGCCGTCGGGGCCGGCGTGGCCGCCGCTCATCTGGATGAACAGCCCGACCTTGCTCACGGTGCCATCGGCCATGATCGGCAGGCGCCACACAGCGTTGCCGCGCGTCACGCCGACATAGAGCACTGTCTCCGACTTGTTCATGACGAGCCCGTTGGGGCTGGGCACCGTGTTCACCAGCAGCGTGAGCCTGCCCGCCGTGTCGTAGCGGTACACGCGGCCGGTCGGATCGTGCAGGCCGGTCTGGCCCTGGTCGGTGAAATAGAGATCGCCGTTCTGGGCAAAGAAGAGATCGTTGACGCCCTTGAAGCTCTCGGAGCCGCGATGGTCGATCAGCGGCGTCACCTTGCCGCTCGATGGATCGAGCAAAACAATGCCGAGCTTGTAGTCGGTGATGAAGATGCGGCCGTCCTTGTGGATTTTCAGCCCGTTCGGCCAGCCATCGTATTCCGTCACCAGCGTCCATTCGCCCACCGGGCTGATGCGGAACACGCGGCCGAACGGAATATCGGTCACATAGAGATTGGCGGCGCGATCGAAGCTCGGCCCCTCGAGAAAGGAATCGAGCACCATGCCTGCCGCATTGGCATCACCCCAAGAGGTGCGACGCGGCTTGCGGAACTTTTCCGGCAGGCGCGTGAACTCGGTGGTCGGCACCGCCTTCGTCATTCCGTACATCGTCTCATCTCCCTTCCTCCCCGTCATACGGGTGGCCCGAAGGGCCGGAGGGGGACGGCCACAGGTCCGATCTCTCTAACTCAAAATCATCGCGTTGCTCCCCCCTCCCGGCCTCCCCCGTATGACGAGGGAGAAGAAGAGCAAGAAGCTACGCCGCCTTCACTTCACGTTCTGCCTTGAGCGCCCGCACGGTCTGGCGGAGCGCGTGGACGGTCTTCTCGATCTCCGCCCCGCCGTGCGTCGCCGACACGAAGCCGCCGGGCGCGCCCATGACGTCGACGCCGTGCGTCATCAGGCCCATGCGAATCTTGCCCGTCAGCGGGCCTGCACCGCGCGCGCCCTTCAGCTTGGCGAACGGCACTTTCAGCGGATCGAAGGTGGCGGGATCGATCGGATCGCCGAAGGGGTTGGGATAGATCAGGAAGGTCGAGGACTGGCCGTAGATGCCCCACGGCACGCCTTCCTGCACCAGCACCTCGGTCAGCGCGCGGCGCAGCTCAGCCGCCGTCTTGTTCGCTTTCTCGGCGAGATTCTCGTCACGCAGCAGCGTGAGCGCCGTCACCGCCGCCGCCGCCGACAGCGGGTTCGCATTGTAGGTGCCGGGATGCAGGATCCGCTCGATCTTCTTCGCGGCGGTCGCATCGTGATCGATGCGGTCGAGGATGTCGCGCTTGCCCGCAACAGCACCGCCCGGCAGACCGCCGGCCACGATCTTGGCCTGGATGCAGAGGTCGGGCGTGATGCCGAACGCCTTCTGCGCGCCGCCCGAGGACCAGCGATAGCCGGTGATGACCTCGTCCATCAGCATGACGACGCCCTTCTTCCTGGTGGCGTCGCGCACCGCCTGGATGAAGCCCGGCGGCAGCGGCGCCTGGCCCCACGACGCGCCCGAGGGCTCGAACATGACGGCGGCGATGTCGTCGCGCTCCTCGATCAGCTTCACGACGGCAGCGACATCGTCGCTCGGCATCACGATCGAAAGCGCGCTCACGTCCTGCGGTACGCCCGGCGTGGTGCCGCCGTCATAGGTGGCGCCGGCGCCGGCCGTCACGTTGTCGTGCCAGCCATGAAAGTGGCCGATGAAGCGGACGATCTTGTCCTTGCCGGTGTAGGCGCGCGCCAGGCGGATCGCCATGTGCGAGGCCTCGGTGCCTGAGGCGGTGAAGCGCACTTTCTCAGCGCAGGGTGTCAGCTCGCAGACCAGTTCCGCCCAGCGCACTTCCAGCTCGTGGCTCGAGCCGTAATGCGTGCCGAGCTCCATCTGCTTCTTCACCGCCTCGACGACGGCGGGGTGGGAATGGCCCAGCAGCATGGCGCCGTGGCCGCCAAAATAGTCGACATATTCGTTGCCGTCGACGTCCCACTTGCGCGGGCCCTTCGCTTTCGCAACATGGATCGAATAGGGATCGAGATAGCGGGCATCGTGTGTGATGCCGCTTGGCAACACCTTGCGAGCCCGCTCGAACAGGGCGCCGGAGCCCGGCGTGCGGGCCTTGTAATCGGTGACGATGGCGGAGTTGGTCGGCGCTGCAGCGGTCATGAGCCCTCACTTTACTAATGGCAGAGCATCGCAAGCCTCGCTTGCTTCGCCAAGTGCCGCGGGACTAATGTTCGCGCCTTTCGCAGACCGGAGTATCGACGTGAACGCCAAACCGCGCGGACGCCAGTTCTTCAATAACCCCGGCCCCACCAACATTCCCGACCGCGTCCTGCGCGCCATGGACCGGCCGGTGCTGGACTTCATGTCGGACGAGTTCCTGGCGATCCAGCATGCCTGCCATGCCGGCGTGAAGCGGGTCCTGAAAACCGACCAGACGCTCTACATGTACAACGCCAGCGGCCACGGCGCCTGGGAAGCGGCGCTCGCCAACCTGTTCTCTGCCGGCGACACCGTGCTGATCGTCGAGACCGGTTATTTCTCGCTAAGCTGGGCGGAGATGGCGGGCAATCTCGGCATCAAGGTCGAGACCTTCGCCGCCGACTGGCGCAAGGGCGCCGACGTCTCGAAGCTCGCCGAGCGTCTGGCCAAGGACAAGGCGCACGAGATCAAGGCCGTGCTGACCGTCCACAACGAGACCGCCACCGGCATGGTGCTGCCGGTGGCCGACATCCGCCGCGCCATGGACGAGACCAAGCATCCCGCCCTGCTGCTCAGCGACACCATCTCCTCGCTGGCGTCGATGGAATACAAGATGGACGCCTGGGGCGTCGACGTGACCGTAGGCGGCAGCCAGAAAGGCCTGATGCTGCCGACCGGCATGTCGCTGACCGGCGTCAGCAACAAGGCCATCGAGGCCTCGCGCAAGAACAAGGCGCCGCGCCACTACTGGAACTGGGAACTGATGAACGGCCGCGCGCCGCAGAAGTTCATCGGCACCGCGCCGGTGCACATGTTCTTCGGCCTGCAGGAATCGCTGAAGATGCTCGAGGAAGAAGGCCTCGACGCGGTGTTCCAGCGCCACGCCCGCCTCGCCGAGGCGACCCGTGCGGCCGTGCGCGCCTGGGGCGCCGACGGCAAGGGGCCGCAGCTCTACGGCCAGGCGACAGACCGCCTCTCCAACTCGGTGACGGCGGTGATGATGCCGGAAGGCGTCAGCGCCGACGGAATGCGCAAGGTGGCGATCGACCGCTTCAACCTGTCGCTGGGCGGCGGCCTCGGCCCCCTGATGGGCAAGGTCTTCCGCATCGGGCATATGGGCGATCTCAACGAGCCGATGCTGCTGGGCTGCCTCGCCACCACCGAACTGGCGATGAAGACCGCCGGCGTGCCGTTCTCGGCGGGCGGCGTCGATGCCGCCATCGCCTCGCTCGCAGGTCAGTAGATCCCTCGCAAAGGCTCGGGATGACGGCCGAGGGCCGTCAGAACGCCGGCCTCTTGCCGGCGACTGCGGCCACGAAGCGCTCCGGCGCGATCGTCGACAGCGCCGTGCCGCACGCGACGGTCGGCTCGACGGTCACGCCCAGCACCGGCTCGAAGGCTGCCGTCGCCGGATTGAAGGCATGGAGCCGGCCTTCGGTCATGTTGAACCACCAGGCGTGCAGCGCGAGCGTGCCGGCGGCGACCTTGTCGGCGATCCAGCGGAAGCTCATCAGATTTTTCACGCTATTCAACACGGCGGCCTGCTCGACCACGCGGGCTATCTCGTCACGCGAGCGGCCCGCCATCTCGTGCACCACGAGGTCGCGCGCGTCCTGGGCGATGCTGGTCCAGGTCGACAGGTAGTCGTAATCCGCATGGACGCTTTCGCGGCCGTCGACCAGGGCACCGATGCCACCGCACAACGCATGCCCAAGGACGACCACATGCTCGACGCCGAGGCCCCTGACGGCGAACTCGATGGCCGCCGAGGTGCCGTGATGGCGCGCATCCGGCGGAAACTGCGCCGGCGGCACCATCGCCGCCACGTTGCGCACGGTGAAGAGTTCGCCCGGCTTGGTCTGGGTCAGGATGCCCGGATCGACCCGCGCATCGGCACAGGCCACGATCAGTATCTTCGGGGACTGGCCCTCGATCGCCAGCCGCTCGAAGAGCTCGAGATGCTCGCGGTAGTAGCCCAGGTGGAAGTCCGAGAAGCCTTTTAGGAGCCGTTCCAATGCCATGGTCTCTCGCCTACGCCTGTTTGCGGCGTGGCGCGACATAGACGATGATGGCGCCGCCTTCAATTCAGTCCATTTGTGTGAAAATGACCGGTGAACTTCTCTATGAGACGCGCGGCGAAATCGGCTGGATCACGTTCAACCGGCCGCAGGCGCGCAACGCCCTCACCTTCGCGATGTATGAAGGACTGGCCGAGATCTGCACCAGGGTCGGCAAGACACGGGAAGTGAAGGCATTGGTCGTCACCGGTGCTGGCGACAAGGCCTTCGCCGCCGGCACCGACATCGCCCAGTTCAAGAGCTTCGAAAGCGGCGAGGACGGCATCGGCTACGAGCGCAAGATGGACCGCATCCTGGACACGATCGAGCGTTGCGCCGTGCCGACCATCGCCGCCATCGCCGGGTTCTGCACCGGTGGCGGCGCCGCCATCGCCGCGGTCTGCGATCTCCGGCTGGCCACCGCCAGCGCCCAGTTCGGCTTCCCCATTTCCCGCACGCTGGGCAACTGCCTGTCGATGTCGAACTACGCCCGGCTCGCCGCCCTGATCGGCCCGCAGCGGGTGAAGGAGATGATCTTCCTCGCCAGGCTGATGGATGCGCCGACCGCCCTCGCGGCCGGCCTGGTGAGCGAAGTCGTGCCCGACACGGCGGCCCTGCAGGCGCGAGCCGCGGAAGTCGCGCGCACCGTCGCGGGTCACGCTCCCCTCACCCTGCAGGTGACCAAGGAGGCGCTGCGCCGCCTGCAGGCCCGGATCGCCGACGAGAGCATCGACGATCTGATCCGGTTGGCCTACGGTAGCGCCGATTTCCGCGAAGGCATGGCGGCGTTCCTGGAGAAGCGGGCGCCGAAATGGACGGGCGCCTAGGACTGCTCAACGAGGAGGAAGCGATGGTCAAGGTTGGATCGGCTCTTGCAATTCTGGGACTGTGCGCTGCCGTCGCCGCCTGCCAGAATCCGCAACAGGTCATCGGCAACAAGGAAGACATGATGGCCGCCGCCGGCTTCAAGTTCGTGCCGGCGAACACGCCGGCGCGCCAGGCCGCGTTCAGGAACCTGCCGGCGCACAAGTTCTCGCGGGAGATCAAGAACGGCCAGGTCTTCTACGTCTATCCGGATCCGACCGTCTGCGTCTGCCTGTATGTCGGCAACCAGTCGGCCTATGCCAGGTACCAGGCGAACGTCTTCCAGAAGAACCTGGCGGACGAACAGCAGATGACCGCCAACATCAACTCGATGAACGACTGGGACTGGGGCCCGTGGGGCGGCTATCCGTATCCGGGCTGGTACTACTAGCCTCACCCCAGGCCCGCCAGAACCTCTTCCCGGCCTCCGCGCGCTGCTGAGTGCGCGTGAGGCCGGCGCCGACCGGTGTTACGGCTGCGACCGAGGAGTCAGAACGACGCCTCCACCGCGCCCAGCCCGACGAACTCGCCCCGCGCCCGCGTGCCCGGCGGGAAGTAGCGCAGGCCGGTCCACGAACCGGTGGTGATCGCCTGCCCCCTGGCGATGCCGCCACGTCGGCGCACGGCGTGATCGATCATCCAGGCGAGCGGTCGCACCGGATCGACGGCGCCCAGCCCGCCCTTCTGGTCGACGATGGTCTCGCCGTCGACCACGAGCCTCACCTGCAGGTTCGCCCAATCGAGTCCCTTCCAGTTCGTGATCGATCCGCCCACGACCAGGGCCTGGTTCATCTGGTTGTCGGCCAGCAGCCACTCGGGATCGACCTGCTGGAAATTGGCCAGCCGCGTGTCGACGACTTCCATGCCGACGAAGGCATCGCCCACGGCGGCGAGGGCTTCGTCGCGGCCGACCGGCGCGGCCCGCGGGACGATGTCGCGCACGATGTGGAAGGAGATTTCCACCTCCACGCCGATCATGTGCATCGCCTTGCCGTCGAATCGGCCCGGCGACGGCACCAGCGCGCCTGCCAGCAGCGGCGCGGGATTCGGTTCGGCCGTCGGCGTGCGCGCGCCCACCTTCCAGCCCGCGACCGGACCGCTCGCCTGGGCCACGCCGTCCTGAATGGCGTAGACCGCACTGCGGTCCGGCAAGGCGAAGGGTGGCGCCACTTGCAGGCCGCTGCGCCGCGCCTCGAGCAGGGTGCGCACTGCGTAGGAAATATCGGAGGTCATGCTAAGCTCGTACAAAAGAAGTCGTACCGGAGAGGACAATGCCTTACGCCAGCGGTCGCGTCATTCACGACGCCGATGCCCACATCATGGAAGTGCCGGGCTTCCTCGAGGAGCATCTCGAGGCGAAGTTCCGCGCCGCCGTCACCGACAGCGTCCTGTTCCCGCGGCGCGAGGGCTTCCACAGCCATCGCAGGGAAGAACATCGCGCCGGGGCGGCCGAAACGGCGGACTTCGACGAGACGCAGATCATGCTGCGGAAGAACTGGGACGCGCTGGGCTCCTACCGCAAGCAGGACCGCGCCCGCTCCGTCGATCTGCTGGGCTTCGCCAGCCAGCTCATGTTCACCACGGCGCTGCTCAACTACTCGTCGGTGCTCGAAGGCGCCCGCGACGCCGACCTCGCCTATGCCGTGGCCCGCGCCCACACGCGCCACATGGTCGACTTCTGCGCCGTCGACAAACGCCTGCTGCCGACCGGCTACGTCCCGCTGGTCGACTTCGAGCGCACGGCGAAGGCGGCGCGCGAGTCGATCGAGATGGGCGCCAAGGCGCTGATGATCCCCTCGCGCTGCCCCGACAGTCACTCGCCGAGCCACATCGGCTTCGACCCGCTGTGGGCGGCCGCCCAGGACGCGGGGCTGCCGATCGTGTTCCACGTCGGCGGCGGCGGGAAGCTGCTCGAGGAGGCCTACTTCAACAACGGGCTGCCGCCGGTGCCGGACTTCCACGGCGGCGACGACAATTTCAAGTCGATCGACTACATGGCGATCGCCTATCCGCCGATGAAGACACTGACGACGCTGGTGGTCGACCGCGTGCTCGACCGTTTCCCGCGGCTGAAGTTCGGCGTCATCGAGCAGGGCGCGTCGTGGGTGCCGGGCTGGATGCGCAACATGGATAGCGCCCACAACGCATTCTACAAGAACGAGGAACGGCTGCAGAAGATGTCGCTCAAGCCCAGCGAGTTCGTGCAGCGCCAGATCCGCGTGACGCCCTATCCGCACGAGGATACGGGCTGGATCATCGCCAATTCCGGCGACGAGGTGTGCCTGTTCTCGTCCGACTATCCGCACATCGAGGGCGGCCGCAACCCGATCAAGCGCTTCGAGGCCTCGATGGAAACGGCGGGCACCAGCGAACATCAGAAGCAGCGTTTCTATTGCGACAACTTCGTCGACCTGATGGGCGCGGGCCTCGCCGCCGAGCTGAGGGCAGCCGCATGAATGCCTACACCACGCTCCTCACCGAACGGACCGGCGCGGTGCTGAAGATCACCGCCAACCGGCCGGAGGTGCTGAACGCCCAGAGCCGCATCCTGCTGGAGGAGCTCGACGACGCCTTCATCAAGGCCGCGAAAGACGATGCCGTGCGCGTCATCATCCTGGCCGGTGCCGGCAAACATTTCTCCGCCGGCCACGATCTCGGCAGCCCGCAGGAGATGGCGGACCAGAAGAAGAATCCCGTCGACGGCTTCAAGGACGAATACCGGCGCCTCTCGGAACGCTTCTTCGAGAACACCATGCGCTGGCGCGACATCCCCAAGCCCACCATCGCCCAGGTCCAGGGCTACTGCATCATGGGCGGCCTGATGATCGCCTCGGCCTGCGACCTCATCGTGGCCAGCGACGATGCCCAGTTCGCCGACCGCGCCGTGAAGTGGGGCGGCAGCCACGTGCAGTATTTCTCGATGCCGTGGGACTTCGGCCCGCGCAAGACCAAGGAATATCTCTTCACCGGCACCTTCATCGGCGCCGCCGACGCCGAGAAGGCGGGCCTGGTCAACCGCGTGGTCGCGCGGGAAAAACTGGAGGAAGAGACGATGGCGCTCGCCCAGCAGATCGCCGAGCGCGATCCCTTCGCCCTCAAGCTCGCCAAGGCCTCGGTCAACGAGATGCAGGACGCCCAGGGCTGGCGCCAGGCCATGGAAGGCGCCTTCAAAAACTACATGCTGACCATCCCGCACCGCATCGAGATGGGAACCTACGGCCCCAAGGCGCGCGAGAAGTCCCCCAAGGATCGCTTCGCCGTCCTGAACAAGAAGGCGAGCTAAGGTCACGCTCGTTCTCCCTTCTCCTCCCCCTCACCTAGCCTCTCCCCCTTGCGGGGGAGAGGAACATACGCCTTTCTTTTCAGGCTCCTCTCCCCCTTCAGGGGGAGAGGTTGGGTGAGGGGGTGACGCGACCTCCACGACCTCGGGAGGTGCGATGTCCGCCGGAACGGCGGACAAGTCTTTGGCAGTGCTCGCTTCTTCGACCTCGACAGGTGCCGTCGGATGCGCGGCAGGCGCGTGCATTTTCGAAAGCTCCATCTCTTTCAGCCGGATCTCGTGCGCCCGCTGCTCGCGCCGCTCCTCGCGCGCCTCGGCGCGGGCGCGCTGGGCGTCCTCCAGCTTCAGCAGGAACATCAGCGCCCGGTCGTCGTGGATCACCTGCTCGCCGATCTGCTTGCCTTTGAAGAAGTACGGACGCGACCTGGGCTCGCCGGCGCGCAGTTTCAGATCGTCCGCATTCTGCCTAAATCGCTCGGCCAATATCTCGTCGCAGCGGTTGCGGAAGCCCTCATACTTGGCGCGCCAGCGCCGCACCGTGCTCTCGTCGACGCCGATGCGGGCGGCCGCCTCGCGATAGCTGCCGCAGCGCTTGAATTGATTGAGGAAGCGCACCCGCTGGCGCCAGCCGCGCTGTGCCGGCATGGCCGGCTTCGACGACGAGGACGAGGTCGACGAAGGCCCATCGAGCAGTGCGCGCTCGATCGACTTCGGCGCATTGGCGATGCGCTGGGCACTCTCCCGCGCCTCCTGGGCCTCGCGCGCCGCCCGCGTCTCCTCCCGGGCCTTCGCCTCGATCTGGGCCAGGCTCATGCCGCGCATATGGACGGGCGGGTGAAAATTACTGCCGTGGATCCGCATGTGATAGGCCGCCTCGGCCCACGTCAGACCGTCGACCGGCGGCGCCTCGCGAACCCCGAACGGACGGTCTTGATCGTAAAAGGACATCGATTCTCTCCTATTCCTTGGCCTCTTTAGGCCAAAATCCTTTCCGAGCGGATATATAGGAGAGGATAGGATATTAGTCAATAGCCGATCGATCGACGCGTCCGCTGCGCGTCCGACTCACACCGCGTCCCGCCTCGCCGGTACGCCGATGTCGCCGGCGAAGCCGGTCTCGACCAGCGTGAAAAGGCGGCGCCTCGGTCCGCTCGTCACCGAGAGTTCGCGGCAGCCGTGGGTCGCATCGATATGCACATCGGTGGCGATATTGAACGACAGCCCGGGCGCAAGCGCCAGCCGGTGCCGCCCGATCTGCCGCCATCCTTGCCCTGACTCGTCCCGTTTCCGTTCGTAGCGACTGTCGAAACTGGCGCCGAACGGCCGCAGCAAAACCAGTAGCACGCGTTGGATGAAGGAGAGCGGTGCCAGGGCGACTGGAGGCGCATCGCTCCATCGTTCGGCGGCGCCCGAGAACGGCGTGAGGCCGAGCGCAAGCAGCCAGCAATCGAGCAACGGATCGGCCACGCCAAGGCGGTCGTAGAAGGCAAGCACGTCGATACGCTCGTCGAGGGCCGCCGAGCATCCCTCGCCTGCCAGCCGGAACTGACCGAGCAACGTCAGCTCGACCCGCAAGCTGCGCAAGGTGCCGCCCTCGTCATGGAAGCCGAGCGTGCGTCCGGGGGGCAGATGCATGGCTTCCGCGAACGCGCGGTCGCGGAGCGCGCCGCTTACGATATCCCCCTCGACCGGCCGCGCCGACAGGCTGAACGCCGCGCTCGCGGTACCGCCTCGCCTCAACACGGCGCTGCGCAGATGCAGGGGCCGAGTCGGCGCCCCCAGGTCATCGGACACCTGGACCTGCAGGTGCAGATGAGGCTGGGCCGAACGCCCTGAGTTGCCGCAGGCGGCCAGGATATGGCCCGCTTCGACCCAGTCGCCGACCTTGACCTCGAGGCTGCCCTGCCTCAGGTGGCCCAACAGCACGAAGGCGGCATCTGCGGTGCGCAGCAGCACATGATTTCCGAAATTGCGGCCGGCACGCGCGTCGATCTCGCCTGGAGGATTGTCGAGCAGCCGGTCTTCGCAGCGCCAGACCTGGCCCGCGACCGGCGCCAGCACCGGTGCACCGAAGCCGAAATAGTCGTCGAGCGCACCACCATCGCCACGACAGGAGCGACCGCGCTCGTCGACGACGATGAAGTCGAAGGCATGACGCCACGGTCCGCGATGGGTATGACGACCGTCGATGCCCTGGGAGACCTGCCAGTCGCCGAAGAACGGCACGTTCACCGGATAGCTGCCGGGCTCGGCCAGGCGAGCCTTCGCCAGCCGTGCTGCGATCAGGCTGCGCTCGGGGAGCGTGGGACTGTCGAGCAGCAGGAACGGCGCGCCACTGCCTGGTCGCAGCGAGAGGCCCGCCATCACCAGCCAGCTCGCGAGCAGGAACGGCGCTGCGAGCGGCGGCAAACCGAACCGGGCGAGCCCCTGCAGCGCCACGCAAAGCAGCGCCGCGACCATCGACGCAAAAAGGCCCCAGGCGAAGCTGACGCGGTCGGGAAAGGCGAACAGGCCGCCCACTGCCATCGCCGCCAGCATGAAGTTGAAGCCCGTCAGGCTCGGCAGCACCGCAGAACCCAGCGCCGCCAGGGTGAGTGCGCCCACGACGTAGCCGGTGACGGCGAGCAGGGCGAGATAGCGCGAGGAGATCAGCAAGGCGAGGAACATCGCCACGCCGGCCACCGGATGGGGCGTGAACAGAAACCAGCCCAGGCTGGTGAAGAAATGGCTGAGCCACACCGGGGACAGATCGGGATAAAGCACTGGCTGCGCAGGCTCGAGGAAGGCCACGTCGCGGGAAATCGCCATGAACAGCCACGCCATCAGCACGAAGGCGAGGCTCATTGCCGGCAGGCGGTTCAGCCGCCACAACCAGCCCGACAGCACATGCGTCGCGAGCGCGGTGATGGCGCCAGCGGCGACGGCCAGCCCCAAGACCAGCGGCGAGAACGACCACGCCGAGCCGATGGCGAGCCCCACCAGCAGGGCATTGTAGATCTCGGGCGGCTGCTCGGCCTCGGCATAGCCCAGCTGCACCGAGGCGACGCGGGCGGACATCGCGGCAAGCAGACCGGTGGCGCCGACCTCGGGCCGGATGAAGGTGACGAGCAGGATCAGGAGTCCGGCGAGCGGATGGCTGCAGAACAGCACGGCGGCATAGCCCCGAAGATAGGGCCCGGCCAGCCGCATCGCACGCGGTGGCAGCGAATCGGTCATCGCGGCGGAGACTTCAGGCGCCGGTCATTCGGGCACGCCCTGCGGGAAGGGCACGCCGAGCGCCGCAGGCAGCCGCTCCCGGGCCTGCATGGTCTCCAGTGTGTCGCGGCTGCGCACCTCGGAGACCTCGCCGTTCTCGTGCACCATCACGATCGCCGGCCGGTACTGAATGAATTCCTGCCATTGCGTGTTGTTGTAGGCGCCGACCGGATTGAACACGAGCCGGTCGCCGAGGCCGAGCGGCGGCAGCCACACCGAGGTCCGCATGACGTCGATGTTCATGCACAGCGGCCCGTAGAGAACCGTCTCCTCGGGAATGCCGTCGATCACCCGCGTCGGCTGGCATTCGTGATTGTACCAGTAGGCGGTGAACAGCACGTTGACGCCGGCGTCGAGGATCAGCGACCTGCGGCCGTCGGGCAGGCGCTTGGAACCGACGACCGAGGTGACCAGGGAGCCGGCGTCGTCGACCACGGCGCGGCCTGTTTCGAGGATCAGCCAGGGCCAGTCCTTGCGGCCGCGCACCGCCTCCATCATCGCCTGAGCGATGACTTCGGCATACTGGTCGATCGAGGGCACCGCCTGGTCGGGCGGCAGGTAGACGCCCTGCAGCGCGTTGCGCGAGGCGAAGCCGCCGCCGATGTCGAGGTAATCGATGTGGGCACCGGTCTCGCGTTCGGCGAAGTCCATGAACTGCGCCATGATCTTGACCTGCGCCGCATAAGCCCGGGGATCGAGCACGAAGGTGCCGATGTGGCTGTGCAGACCGGTAAGCTTCAGCACGCCCGCGGCGGCGATACGGCGGGCGGCGTCATGGGCGGCGCCCGATTCGACGTTGAAGCCGAAGCGGCTCCACGCCTCGCTGTAACCGGTGTCGAAGTTGAGCCGGATGGCGCAGGGCACGATCCTGCCCATCTGGCGTGCCACGTCTTCCAGCAGGAACAGCTCGTCGAGATTGTCGAGATGAATCAACGCGCCTTCGCTCGCAGCCTTCTCGAGCGCCGCGCGCGGCTTGTAGGGACCGTTGAAGATGATGCGCGAGCCCGGCACGCCCAGCGCACGGGCCTTGTCGTATTCGAAATCGGACACGACCTCCGCCCAAGCACCTTCCTGATGCATGGTCGCGCACACCGCGTTCAGGTAGTTGGTCTTGTAGGACCAGCCGTAGCGCACGCGCGGGTAGCGCGTGCGAAAGGCGCGCAGCAGGCGGCGCACGTTTTCGCGCAACCGATGCTCGGACAATATGAACAACGGCGAGCCGTGGCGCCCGACCAGTTCCTCTATCGCAACGCCGTCGATCTCGGAGCGGTAGAAACGGTGCCGGGCCATGCCGAACTTGTTGGTGCCGGTGCGGTGCGGCGTGAGGACCGGTTTGCTCCAGGGCTTGCGGGCAGCGACGCTCATGTCAGGGCCTCTTCGTGTTGGGGACTTCCGCCACCGGTAACGACGGCCTCGAAGGCAGACATCGGCAGCACGACTTCCTGGGCGTAACGGATGAACAGCGAACCGAGCCTGGGCTCGGGAAAGGCCGGCGGCTCGCGCCCCAGGATCAGATCGAGCAGCGCCGCCGGCAGATTGCGGCCGACACCATGGGTGAAATAGATCCATGCCGGGAAGCGCGGGTTGATCTCCAGCAGGTGATAGGTGCCATCGCGGTCGCGCACGCCCTCGACCTCAAACGGGCCGCGCCATTTCAGCGCTTCGATCAGCCGTCGCGAGGCGTCGAGCAGGACCTCGTCATGGATGCAGACGCCGGCCCAGGCCTTGCCTTTCTCGGTGACGGCGCGCTTTTTCATCATCACCGCGCCCAGCATCGCGCCCTGGCCGTCGCCCAGCGCGGTGAGATTGTACTCCTCGCCCGGCACATGCCGTTGCGCCAGCACCGGATGGCCCCATTGCGCGGCGATCCGGTGATAGGCGGCGACCGCTTGCGCGGCGTCATGAGCCACGACGGCGTCGTAGAACACGCCCTTGACCACCAGCGGGTAACGCCAGCCTTCGCGCGTACAGGTCTGGAAGAAGGCCGGCGTGCTCACGCGCTTCGTCTCCGGCATGGCGACGTCAGCGGCCCTGGCGGCTTCGGCGAGGCGGTCCTTGGCGCGCAATGCAAATTGCGCGGCGTCGGGCAGGAAGGTGCGGATTCCCAGAGCGGCAAGCCTGCCCTGCAAGGCGATGCAGGCCGGGATCTCGGCGTCGAGGCAGGGGATCAGCGCGTCGATCTTCTCGGCCGACTGGACCGCCGCAAGGCGCGTGAGGAACGCCTCCTCGCCTGCCGACGGGTAAGGCAGCAGGTAGGTGGCGTCGAACAGTCCATCGAGGTAGAGGCCGGGCTCGAGCGCATCGTAGCCGAGACCGACGAGGCGCACCTTGTGACGGGTCTGCTCGGCGAGGCAACGCGCGACGGCGACGCCGGGACCGGGATTGTCGGCACGGGCATTCATGCCGGTAAGGGCGATGGTGAGGACGGGGCCGGTCATGGCCGCCTCACCCGACCACGCGGCGCAGAACGCCGGAGAATTCGATCAGCTCGCGCTCGGCCTCGGCCGTGCCGACATCGAACTCCCGGGCCAGCGCCGCGGCGATGCGCTTGGCGCCGCGTTCGTGCTGGGCGAGACGGATGATGGCGAGCGCGGTAGCATTGGCGGTGAAGCTGTCGCCGGTGACGGGGTCGAATACGAAGCCGCTTTCGCTCAAAGCGAGCCTCTTCAGGATGTCTGCGGACAGCAGCAGGTCGCCGCTCGCCTCGCACGGGGCGCGGTCGGTCATGTCGGTCTCCTCGGCTGGGGTCAGCTATTGGCCTTGAGAAAAGCGCGGGCTTCCTCGTGGGTGGGATAGCGCTCGAGCACCTGGGCGTAGGCCTGCCTGGCGCCGGCGACGTTGCGCTGCCAGGCGCGGGCGCGGGCAAGATAGACCAGCGCGGTGGCGTCGGAGGGGTAGGCCGCGGCGACGGTTGACGCATGCGTCTCCAGCACCTGCCACTGCTTCAGAGCCTCCTCGGTGGCCATCAGCCGGATATGCGCTGTGTAGTCCCAGGGCGAGAGCTGCAGCACATGGCGCGCCTGGGCCGCCGCGTCCTGCCAGCGCCGTTGCGCCAGAAGCGGCAGGGTCACGCCCAGCCGGCCGTCCATCGAGTTGGGGTTGACCTGCAGCAGGCGGTTGTAGTGCGCGATCGAATCGTTGTACTTGCCGGCGAGATAGGCGAGCCAGCCGAGCCGCAGCCGGGCGAACTCGTTGCCGCCTTCGGCGAGGCCGGCGATCGCCTGGGCCGCCGCGTCATAGCGCTTCTCACTCTCGAGCTTGTAGGAATTGGCGAACAGCGTCTCGTTCTGCGCCGACGCCCCGGCCGGCAGGCCGGCGCCCACCACAAGCGCCAGAAGCGCGATCCACCGTTTCATGTTCGTTCCTTCCCTGCCGTTCCACGGGCGCTTCGCGTCCTCAGACAGGCTTACGGACCGTGTGGAATGGGCATCCCCGGGCCGTGTGACTTTTTTGGCACACACCGGTTTTGGCGGATTTCGACCGCCGGGCCGCCGGCCTGTCGAACGGTGGCACCGGGCATCGGCCTGGAAACCGCCATGGCCCGGCGGCGGCTCCGACGCTATTGGTGAACGATGTTCTCATCGTTCTTCCCCCACCCGAAAATCTTCTTCCCGGCCGCGGTCCTGTGGACGGCGCTCTGCATGGTCCTCTGGTACGGCGTCGCCCGCGACCTCGGGCCCCAGCTCAGCCTGGGCGGTCTCGTCGGCTTTGCCTACCCGCCGGCCGACGCCGACGGCGCCGCCATCGCGGTCGAAACGGCGCGCAACATCTGGCTCTACCAGTACATGATCGTCATGGGCGCGCTCTTCGTCGCACTGGTCGGCTGGCTCATGCCGCATCGCTGGTTCCGTTGGTCGGTCGGCATTTCGGCCGTCATCATCTTCTCGATCTGGTTCCAGGTTCAGCTCGACGTGATGATCAACAACTGGTTCGGCACCTTCTACAACATGGTCCAGCAGGCCCTGGGAAAGCCGGGCGCCGTCACGCAGGAGCAGTTCTTCGGGCAGCTCGCGACGTTCGCCGGCATCGCCCTGGTCGCCATCACCACTGCCGTGCTGGCGGCCTTCGTCACCAGCCACTACGTCTTCCGCTGGCGCACGGCGATGAACGACTACTACACCGCCAACTGGCATCGCCTGCGCCACATCGAGGGCGCCTCGCAGCGCATCCAGGAAGACACGCAGCGATTCGCCTCGACCCTGGAGCAGCTCGGGGCGAGCCTGATCGACGCGCTGATGACCCTGATCGCGTTCCTGCCGATCCTGTGGGAGCTGTCCGTACACGTGAAGGAGCTGCCACTGGTCGGCGAGGTCCCGCAGGCGCTCGTGTTCGTCGCGGTCCTGTGGGCGGCGATCGGCACGGCCCTCCTGGCGGTTGCCGGCATACGGCTGCCGGGGCTCGAGTTCCGCAACCAGCGCGTCGAGGCGGCCTATCGCAAGGAACTGGTGATGGGCGAAGACGACGCCGCGCGCGCGCAACCGCCGACGCTGCGGAACCTGTTTCGCGACGTGCGGCTGAACTACTTCCGCCTCTATTGGAACTTCCTCTACTTCAACATCGTCCGTTACGGCTACCTGCAGGCCAGCGTCCTCGTCCCCTACATCGCGCTCGCGCCTTCGATCGTCGCCGGCGGGCTGACGCTGGGCGTCATGCAGCAGGTCATCCGCGCCTTCGGCCGGGTCGAGGGATCGTTCCAGTACCTGGTCAGGTCGTGGACGACGATCGTGTCGCTGATCTCGATCTACAAGCGCTTGCGTGCCTTCGAGGCGCTGATGCGGGACGAGCCGCTGGATGTCATCGAGGTCGAGGTCGTGCTCCGGCAGCAGTAGAGCGGCCGCACCGCAAGTTTCCGCGACCGCTCATCCGGGCGCTCATCCCGGATTGGAAGCAGACCGGGACGATGCCCCCTCCCCTCGCCGTTGCGCCAGGAGGAGGATCGACTGCCCTTCCGTCGGAAGGACCCCGGCCCCGTCAGGCCGCGCGGCGCTTGCGCTCGGCCATCTCGACGCCCATCGCCTGGGCGACCGACGGCCGCTTCAGGTGAAGCTGGTGGTAGGCCTGGATGGTCGGCCACCTGGCGAAGTCGACGCCCAGGAAGACGAACCAGTTCAGCAGCGTCACCAGATAGGCATCGGCCACGGTGAAGCTGGTCCCCACCAGGTTCCGGCGGTCGCCCAGGCGCCTGGCGATGGCGTCGAGGGTCGGTTCGAGCTGCGCCTTGGCCGCGGCCTTCGCCGCATCGGGCGTGGCCTGCCCGAAGATCTGGGCGAAGAGGCGCTTGTGCACCTCGGTCGACAGATAGTTCAGCGTGTCGATGAGCTGGTAGCGCTCGAGGCTGCCCCAGGCCGGCGCCAGGCCTGAATCGGGCTTGCGGTCGGCCAGATACTGCAGGACCGACGGGCCCTCGTTCAGGACCTGGCCGTCGTCCAGCCGCAAGGCCGGCACGTAGCCGTTGGCCGAGATCCTGTAGTAGTCGCCGCCGTCGTCGGTCTTCTTGTTCTCGACGAAGCGGACCTTGACCGGCAGACCGGCTTCGAGGGCCGTGATATGCGAGGCCAGCGAGCAGGCCATCGGCGAGGCAAACAGTTCCATCGTATCCTCCGTATTTATGTGCGATACGGTACACAAATACCCGGCCGGCGAGGACGTCAAGGATAATTATGCGAAACGGTACAGAATTAACGAAGAAGTCACGCGGCCGTCCGCGCGCCTTCATTACCGCCGAGGTACTTGACCGCGTGCGCGGCGTGTTCCTGGAAAAGGGCTTCGCCGCCGCCTCGGTCGACGAGCTGGCCGCCGCGGCCGGCCTCAACCGGCCGCGCCTCTACGC
>Ga0082335_1004498_pt1 | contig 20796 bp, 10 predicted proteins | sample Subgrocontami58m_FD_72375 | JGI IMG/M metagenome (GOLD analysis project Ga0082335, IMG submission 72375) | Subsurface groundwater microbial communities from S. Glens Falls, New York, USA - GMW37 contaminated, 5.8 m (SPADES assembly) (version 2) ... | reverse complement strand
CCGGCGAAGCCACGCGGACCCGGATCCGCGGGTGCCAGCAACGGCCGCGGCTTGCCCGGCCGGACGAGCCCGAAGCGCTGGGGCGCGCCGGCGAGCCAGGCCTCGCCGTCGCCCCGCAGCGAATTGGTGAACAGCAGCCAGACATCGGGGTAGCCCGGGCGCAGCGCGCGAAAATGGCTGAAGTACCTCGAATCCTGCGGCGGGAGCGCGTGGAGCTTGTCCGCCACGGACCACAGCTCGAGCAGCGGCAGGAACGGCTGCTTCGCGACCAGGGTTATCTCCGCATCGGGCCGGCCGGCGCGGATGGCCCGGAGCAGCGGCAGGGCCATGACGACGTCGCCGAGCCAGTTCGGCAGCCGGATCCAGATTCGCGTGCGTCGCGGCAGCGCGGGAAGGTGGGGCCGCTTCTCCGAAGCGGCCTGCACTTCCGCGGGCGCATGCCGATCAGACCCAGGCCGGCTCGGAGAGCCGGCCCCACCTCGGCAGTCGAGCTCGGTCGCGAGGAGGTTGCGCTTCGCCTCGAGCCGCAATCGCCGCGCCGGCAGGTCCTGGTTCCGCCAGCGGTCGTGCGCCCAGAGCCACGAGGCGCAGAGATTGTCGTCACCGGTCAGCAGTTGCTCCAGCCAGCGGTTCAGCCCGATCGTCACGGCGTCGCCACCAACGCCCGACGGAATCTGTTCCACGCCGATTTCGATCCGCCAGAACCCGAGGCGCCGCGGGAAGATGCCGTAGACGCGCGCGGAAAACTTCTCCGCCATCAATCCCGGCAGTTCGGTCGTGGAGCAGACGCGGCCGAAGAGGGTGGTGAGCGCGCCCTGCATTCCGGCGTTCTGATCGAACAGCACGCCGACGAAGCCGGCGCGACGGAGAATCTTGAGGGCTTCGGCGAAGCCTTCCTTCCGCGAAAGCAGTTTCATGCCGAAACGCTCGCGCGAGGTCTTGACGAAGGCGTTGGCGGCGTCGTGGTCCAGCGGCCGGAAGATTATGCCGAATTCGGGGAACGGCCCGGGCAGGATCAGCGGCATGGCGGTCTGCGCCTCCCAATACGCGATATGCGGCGAGCAAATCAGCGTGGCCTGCGGGGCGCGCGCGTGCCCGGCAAACAGCGCGTGCAATTCCGGTGAACCGGCGATGATTTCGCGGAACCGCCGTTCGCCGAGGTACGGCGTCGCGAGCGAAAGCAGCGCGGTCTCGATCAGCCGCCGGCAGCTTTCGCGACCGATCTGGCGGTGCCAGGCGTCCGGTTTTTCCGGAAAGGCGTGGTGCAGATTCGACAGGACCAGCCGCCGGCGCCGCGGCATCAGCACGAAAATGAAGTCACCGAGCGCCACCGCGATGCCCCGCAGCAGGAACTCGGGCGTGTGCGCGGTCAGCCAGCCGGTGAGTTGGAGGAGGAAAAGCAGCACGCACCGCTTTCATTGCGAGGTGCGCGACAGCGAAGCAATCCCTCTGTAATCGGCGCCGGCGCGCTCCCGCGGCCGGTGCAACCGCAACGCGAGCCGTGATCTGCCCTTGATTTCTGTTCGGAAAAACCATGAAACGTAACGCTTGCGCCGTCGGATCGGCCGGCGGCAAAGCGCATGACGGAACTCCTCATCATCAAACCCTCGTCCCTGGGCGACATCGTGCACGGCCTGCAGGTCGCCACGTCGCTCAAGGCGCAGGTCGCGCATTTGCGGATTTCGTGGGTGGTGCGGGAGATTTTCGCCCCGATCGTGCGCGCCTGCGAGGCGATCGATCGGGTGTACGTGTTCGAACGCAACGCCGGCGCGAAGGGGTTCCTGCGGCTGACGAAGGAACTGCGGAAAACCAACTTCGATTGCGTGTTCGACATGCAGGGACTGCTGCGCACCGGTCTGATGACCTCGCGCACGCATGCCGCGAAAAAGGTGGGCCGGTCGGACGCCCGCGAGTTCTCGGGCGTGTTCTACGACGAAAAGGTGCCGCTGCCGCCGGAGGGCAGGCGCAGCCACGCGCTGGAGATCCTGCTGCAGTTCTGCGCCGTGCTCGGCGCCAAGCCGGAGCTGAGGGGCGCGTTGAAGTTCCGCGAGGTCGACAGCCTCCATCTCCGGTTCGCGGATACGCGCGGCGGCGGCAAGCCGATCGTGATGTTCGTCGACAGCCGCCGCGCGGAGAAATGCTGGGGCGGCTTCAAGCAGCTGACCGAACTCATCCTGCGCGAGGACAAGAACCGGAAGGTGGTCTGGGCCGGCAGCAGCTACGTCCACGACCGCGGCGCGTTCCCGCCGGCGCAGTTCTTCAATCTGACGGGCAACACCAGCCTCGTGTCGCTGCCCGCGCTGGTGAAGCGGGCGGACTGGGTCATCGCCAACGACAGCGGGCCGATGCACCTGGCGGCGGCGCTCGGCGTGCGCGTGCTCGGCATTTTCGGCCCGACCGATCCGCGGCTGTTCGGGCCTTACCCGCTCAACGCGCCGACCAACGTCGTCGTGCAGGCACCGGTCGGCGACCTCCGGCTCCTCTCCGCCAAGGAGGTCTACTCGCGCTTCCAGCGCGTCCGCGCGCGGTTCAAATGAAGGCGAGACCAAGAGACCAAGGGACCAAGGGACCAAGGGACCGGGAACAGAACCCGACCATCGGCGGCCCCTGTTGGTGCTGCGCTTCTCTGGTCTCTTGGTCCTTTGGTTCTTTAGTCCATTGGTCTCTTAGGCCCCCTTTCTCCCATGCTCGATCCGAAGCTGCTCCGTGAATCGCCCGACGTCGTTCGTGCGGCGATTGCCAAGAAACACCTGGAAGTCGACCTCGATGGCATCCTCGCCATCGACAAGGCCTGGCGCGAATTGCTGAAGGAGGTCGAGACGCTGCGCGGCCAGCAGAAGGCGGCGAACACCGCGATGTCGGCGCTGCCGAAGGGTTCGCCGGAATTCACGGCCAAGGTCGGCGAGATGAAGGCGGTCTCGGCGCAGGTGAAGGAGCGCGAGGCGCAGCTGAAGGCAGCCGAGGAAAAATTCCGGCAGGCGATGCTCTCCGTCCCGAACCTGCCGCACGCCAGCGTGCCGGAAGGCCGGACCCCCGAGGACAACGTGGTGCATGCGCGGCACGGAGCGCACGACCAGCCGCGGCCGCATGCGATGCCGCACTGGGAGATTCCGGGTTTCGATCGGCTTTTCGATTTCCCCCGCGGCTCGAAGGTCACCGGCGCGGGCTTCCCGTTCTACGTCGGCGACGGCGCGCGGCTGGTGCGCGCGTTGATCCAGTTCTTCCTCGATGAGGACACGCAGGCCGGCTACACCGAGGTCAACCCGCCACTGATGGTCAACGCGGCCAGCGCGACCGCGACGGGCCAGTTGCCCGACAAGGAAGGGCAGATGTACGAGACGACCGAGGATCACTTTTACGCCATCCCGACGGCGGAGGTGCCGGTCACGAATTTCTTCCGCGACGAGATTCTCGAGGAGGCCGCGCTGCCGATCTACCGGTGCGCGTATTCGCCGTGCTTCCGGCGCGAGGCCGGCAGTTACGGCAAGGACGTGCGCGGGTTGAACCGGCTGCACCAGTTCGACAAGGTCGAGCTGCTGAAATGGGTGCATCCGTCGACCAGTTACGACGAGTTGGAGAAACTCCGGGCGGACGCCGAGCGGCTGCTGCAGAAACTCGACTTGCCGTACCGCGTGCTGCTGATGTGCGGCGGCGATCTGGGTTTCACGCAGGCGAAGAAATACGATCTCGAAGTGTGGTCCGCGGGCCAGAAGCGCTGGCTCGAGGTGTCGAGCTGCTCGAACTTCGAGTCGTTCCAGGCGCGCCGCGCGCAGATCCGCTATCGCTCGAAGGAAAGCGGCAAGCCGGAGTTCGTGCACACGCTCAACGGTTCCGGGCTGGCCGTGCCGCGCGTGCTGGCGGCCCTGCTCGAAAACAACCTCGAAGCCGACCGCCGGGTGAAAATACCGGCGGTGCTCGTGCCGTATTTTGGCAAGGAATACCTGACTTTCGCATGAGGTGCCGGCGCCCTCAGAGCGAATGGTGGGGCCCGCTCTCCGAGCGGGCCTGAGTTTCCGGTTCTCCTCGCGACCAGTCACCCGATTCACCCTAGACTCAGGCCGGTTCGGAGAACCGGCCCCACCTCATTCCTCGACCTCGCTGCGCTCAGAATGCCAGAAAAAGCCACAACGCGGTTTGATTGGCCCAACGCCGCGGCCCGGCTCGCGACGCTGATCCCGCGCGAGCGTCTCGATCCGGTCGTGCGGCAGTGGATCGAATCCGCACCGCCGCGCGGGGTCTGGTCGGTGGCGTTTTCCGGAGGGCCGGATTCGCTCGCCCTGCTGCTGTTGTTGTGGGCGCACTGGCCGGAGCGGCAGCGGAGGCTGCAGGCGTTGCATTTCGATCATCGGCTGCGCGGTCGTGAGTCGCGTGCCGACGCGGCATTTTGCCGGCGGGTGTGTGCCGCGCTCGGCGTGAAATTCGTGACCGGTGCCTGGCGGGCGTTGCCGCGTGACGTCAGCGAAGCGGCCGCCCGGGCGGTGCGGATGGCGTTCCTGGCCCGACACGGCCGCGTGGTGTTTCTCGGGCATCAGCAGGACGACATCGCGGAGTCGATGCTGATGCGGCTCGCGCGCGGCAGCGGCACGGGCGGGCTGGCGGCGCCGCGGCCCGTGCAGAAACTCCCGCGACGGAGAGTTCATCTGCGGCCGCTGCTCGGAGTGAAAAAAACCGAGATTGTTCTCGCGCTCGGGAGGGCGGGGGTCGCGTGGCGCGAAGACTCGACCAACGCCGGCCGCACGTTTCTGCGCAACCGAATCCGCCATACGGTGATAAAGGCGTGGGCCGAGGCGGCGGAGCGCGATGCCGTGGCGGGCGCGGCGCGGTCGCGCCTGCTGCTGGAGGAAGACGACGACGCGCTCGAAGCGTGGCTGGACCAACTTGATACAATCGGGCCGCGCGGCCGCCTGAATCTTCCGGCGCTGGCGGGCAAGCCGCGGGCGTTGCTGCGCCGGGCCCTGCACCGGTGGCTGCTGGCGCAGCCGGAGACCTTCGAACTTTCGCGGCAGGCGTTTGACGCGATTCTGGCGTCGGTGGAACTTGGCCGGCGGACGCGGCACAGCGTCGGTCGCGGGGGTTTTGCGGTGCTGGACGGCGACGAGTTGCGTTTTGAACGCGTTGGAAAACGGAAACGCAGTTTCCCTCGGCGCCCCAATTGACTTATCCCCCCGGAACATCCACCTTTCGCGCTCAGTCCAAATTTTAAATGCCGGAATCTGAAAACAAGAAGAACCGCCGACCGCTGAAGAACTTGCCGCCGGATCGCTTCCAACCGAAGATGCTGATCTTCTGGCTGGCCTTGGTCGCGGCGGTTCTGGCGTTGCTTTATTATACGCCCGGCATGAGCAGCCAGCCCGACATCCTGACGATTCAGGACGTCGTCGAGCGCGCGGAATCCGGCAATGTCGAGCGTGACGCGAACAAGCAGGCGTACATCCGGCCGGACCCGAGCGGCGGGGCGCGCGACTGGGCGACGATCACCGGTTGGAGTCGGCGCGATGCGACCTCGGCGTTCAAGCCATTCCGCGCGACGGGCCGGGTGACCGAGACGACGCATGAGCGGCTGAGCAAGACGAAGATTTTTGCGGAACAGCCGACGCAGACGCTGCTCACCTCGATTGCGGCGCAGGTGATCCCGTTCGTGATCATCATTGGGCTGCTGTACTTCCTCTTCGTGCGGCAGCTGCGCCAGGCCGGCCGCGGTGCGCTCAGTTTCGGCAAGAGCCGCGCGAAGCTGCTGACGCGCGACCGCGACAAGATCACGTTTGCGGATGTCGCGGGCTGCGACGAGGCGAAGGAGGAAGTCTCCGAGGTCGTCGAGTTCCTCAAGGACCCGAAGAAATTCACGAAGATGGGCGGCCGGATTCCGAAGGGCATCCTGATGGTCGGCCCGCCGGGCACGGGCAAGACGCTGCTCGCGAAGGCGGTGGCCGGCGAGGCGGACGTGCCGTTCTTCAGCATCTCCGGTTCGGACTTCGTCGAGATGTTCGTCGGCGTCGGCGCGAGCCGCGTGCGCGACATGTTCGAGCAGGGCCGCAAGAGCGCGCCGTGCCTGATTTTCATCGATGAAATCGATGCGGTGGGCCGCCAGCGCGGCGCCGGTCTCGGCGGGGGCAACGACGAGCGCGAGCAGACGCTCAACTCGCTGCTGGTCGAGATGGACGGCTTCGACACCACTGAAGGCGTGATCATCATCGCGGCGACGAACCGCCCCGACGTGCTCGACAGCGCGCTGCTGCGGCCGGGCCGCTTTGATCGCCAGATTTACGTGGACCTGCCGGACCTCATCGGTCGCGAGCAGATCCTGCGCGTGCACGCGAAGAAGGTTTCCCTCGCCGAGAACGTCGACCTGCAGGTCATCGCGCGCGGCACGCCGGGCCTCTCCGGGGCCGAGCTCGCGAATCTGCTCAACGAGGCGGCGCTGCTCGCCGCGCGGCGCGGCAAGAAGAAGGTCGAGATGATCGACGTCGACGATGCGCGCGAGAAGGTGCAGTTCGGCCGCGAACGCCGCCGGCTGATGGACGACGAGGAGAAGAAGCTGACGGCGTATCACGAAGCCGGACACGCGCTGATCCAGGCGGTGCTCGACGATGGCCACATGCCGGTGCACAAGGTCACGATCATCCCGCGCGGCCGCAGCCTCGGCAGCACGATGTTCATCCCGAAGAAGGATATCCTGACCCACGCGAAGAAGCGGATGGAGAGCCAGATTGCCATGGGCCTGGGCGGCCGCATCGCCGAGGAACTGGTGCTGGGCGACATTTCGAGCGGCGCGGCCGGTGACATCAAGCAGATCACGAAGATCGCGCGGCACATGGTCTGCGACTGGGGCATGAGCCCGCTGGGCCCGGTGGCGTTCGGCGAACATCACGACACGGTTTTTCTCGGCCGCGAGATCACGCGCAACGAGAACATTTCGGAAGAGACCGCCCGCAAGATCGACGAGGAGATCCACCGGATCATCGACGTACAGTACGTGCGGGCGAAGAAGATCATTTCCGAACACCGCCCGGCGCTCGACAAGATCGCCGAGGCGCTGCTCGAGCACGAGACGATCGACGGCAAGCACGTGCTGGAAATCCTGCAGTTCGGCGAAGTCCGGTCCCCGATTTTGGCGACGCTCGAAAAACACGACGGCCCGACCGCGGGCAAGAAGCCCACGCCCGAGAAATCGCCGGCCCCCGAGCCGATGGGACCCGCGCCCGCGCCGACCCCGGCGTGAGGTTTCCGCACGGGAGCATCTGCCGGTGGTCGGGGATCGCAGCGGCCTGAACGTAGCGCCGGCATCTTGCCGGCATGGCGAATGGCATCGACTTCCAGCCGATGAGGCTGCGGATGGCCGTAGCCACCTGCCGGCAGGATGCCGGCGCTACTCTTGACCGACGACTTGGAGATGCGCCCTTTTCGCTCCGCGAAAACCTAAATGCCTTGACCTTTTAGGTTTTCGCGGAGCGAAAACCTAGCGTGAAAATCTGCTGTATCGGCGCCGGCTACGTCGGCGGTCCCACCATGGCGATGATCGCGCTCAAGGCGCCGGCCATCGAGGTTCGGGTCGTCGACATGAACGCGGCGCGCATCGCCGCGTGGAATTCCGACAAGCTTCCGATTTACGAGCCCGGCCTGGACGAGATCGTGCGGCAAACGCGCGGCCGGAATCTGCATTTTTCGACCGACGTGCACGGCGCCATCAAGTCGGCCGACATCATCTTTGTCGCCGTCAACACGCCGACCAAGACCTACGGCGTCGGTGCCGGCCGCGCCGCCGACCTGCGTTTCATCGAGTCGGTCGCCCGCACGATCGCGGAGCATGCCAACGGCCCGAAGATTATCGTCGAGAAGTCCACCATTCCCGTGAAGACGGCGGAGACCATCAAGGACATCCTGGCCGCGAATGCGCGCGGGCATCGCTTCGAAGTGCTCTCGAACCCCGAGTTCCTGGCCGAAGGCACCGCGATGGCCGACCTGATGTCGCCCGACCGTGTGCTGATTGGCGGCGAGCGAACCGAAGGCGGCGAAGCGGCGTTGCGGAAACTCGCCGACGTATACGCGCATTGGGTGCCGCGCGACCGGATCATCACGACGAACCTGTGGTCGTCGGAGCTCTCGAAGCTCGTCGCCAACGCGTTTCTCGCGCAGCGGATTTCTTCCATCAATTCGATCTCGGCCCTGTGCGAGGCGACGGGGGCGGACGTCGACGAGGTGGCGAACGCCATCGGCCGGGATTCGCGGATAGGCCCGAAATTCCTGAAGGCGTCCGTCGGCTTCGGCGGTTCGTGCTTCCAGAAGGACATCCTCAACCTCGTGTACCTGTGCGAGCACTTCGGATTGCCGGAAGTCGCGCTGTACTGGGAAGGCGTGGTGCGGATGAACGACTGGCAGAAGCGACGGTTCGCCGGGAAAATCGTGCGTTCGCTGTTCAACACGGTCGCCGACAAGACGATCGCGGTGCTCGGCTTCGCGTTCAAGAAGGACACCAACGACACTCGGGAGTCGGCGGCGATCGCGGTGTGCCGGGACCTGCTGGCGGAGCAGGCGAGGGTGGTCGTTTACGATCCGAAGGTGCCGGCGGACGAAATCCGCGCGGACGTGCTGGGCCACGGCGTGGAAAACGAGCGCCTGGTCGTGGCGAAATCGGCCTACGAAGCCGCGGAGGGAGCCCACGCCATTGCGCTGGTGACCGAGTGGGACGAGTTCAAGAGTCTCGATTACGCGCGTATCTTCCAAAAAATGCACCAGCCGGCTTTTCTGTTCGATGGCCGCAACATTCTCGACCTCGCGCAGCTGAAGAAGATCGGCTTCCGCGCCAGCGGCATCGGCAAGTGCTGAGCCTTGCTCATGCAGTCGGATCGGGTGGAACGTGACTCCGGGTGCGCGTTCTTGCTGCAGATACGACCAGACGGCGCCCGGAGGTCGCCGTCCACCATTCAGTGTTCGTCGCTGAAAAGGCCGCCCCCCGTCACAAACCCGGGGAGCGGCCTCGTATTCGTTGGCGTAATGTCCCGTCGCACGAAGCAGCGGGGCGACGGATCAGACGGTGAGCTTTGCGTGATTGTTCCGGTGAAATGAGGGGGAGAGTTACGTAGGATAAACCCAGCTTTTCCCCCCTCTCCCGGCGCGTCACGCGGCCGGTTCAGGGGCCGGCTCACCGGTATTACGTCGCCGGGAGCGACGGTAAACCAGGAGGCCCAGGGAGGCTGCCATCATGGCGGCGCCATAAACGGCCGGCTCCGGTGCCGGCGTGATCTGATGGTCGTACGGCAGCCACACGGTCGTGCTGCCGCCGCCCGCATAGCCCGTGAACACGATTTGGTTTTGCGGTGCCACGCCGCGGATATCGAAGCCCGCTGGCGTGGTGGCGAACGTCGTCGTGTTGTAACCGTAGAACGCGCCGGTGACGTAGAAATAGTCCTGGAGGTCGACCCAGTTGTTGATGGTCAGGATCGCGCCGTTCTCGATGATGAGATTGGTTGTCGTGAGGAACGAGGCGACGCTGTTGCCGAAGTCCAGCACCGTGTTGCCGGAGATCCGCAGCGTCCCGACATTCAGGTTGATGCCGGTGATGTTCACCGTGCCGCCGGTCAGCTTGAGTTCGCCGGCGAAACTGAACGACGACGAAAACGTCAGCGTGCCGCTGCCGATCTTGTCCAACACACCCGTCCCGGTGATGTTGCCGCCGAACGTGCTGCTGACGTTGCCGTTCCCCACGGTGAGGTTGCCGGCGCCCAGCGCGACCGTGCCCGGCCCGGCCAGCGCGCCGATCGTTTGGGTGAAGCCGTTCACGTCGAAGGTCGCGCCACTCGAGACCGTGACGGCCGCCGTGGACGAAAGCGTGTTGCTCGCGCCCAGCCGCAGCGTCCCCGCGCTGACGCCGACACTGGCAATCGTGTTGCTCCCGGTCAGCGTGAGCGTCGCCGCCCCGAGCTTGGTCAGCGTGCCGGTGCCCGAGACGACTCCGGCGTAGGTGGCGTTGGTGGTTTGATTGAAAGCCACTGTCGCACCGCTGCTCGTCACGGCGAAGTTGCCTTGCAGGCTCGTGGCGTCGCCCTGCAGCGTGCCGCCGCTGACCGTCGTGCCGCCGCTGTAAGTGTTCGCGCCGGTCAGGATGACGGTGCCGGTATTTTGCTTGGTCAGGGAACCGCTGCCGGAAATCGCACCGGCGTACGTGCCGGTGGTCGTCTGATCGAAGACGAGCGACGCGTTGTTGACGACATTGCCCTGCAAACTCGTCGTCGTGCCCTGCAGCGCGCCGGCGCTGACGGTCGTGCCGCCGGAGTAGGTGTTGGCACCGCTGAGCGTCAACGTGCCGGCGCCGCTCTTGGTCAGCGCGCCGGTGCCGGAAATGACGCCCGAGAGGGTGGAGTTGAACCCGTTTGTGTTGAACGTGCCGCCGCCTGCATTGAGGGTCACCGATTGCGTGGCCGTGATCCCGGCGCTCGTGCTGAGCGTGCCGGCGTTGAAGGTGAGCGTGCCGCTGCTCGCGCCAAGGTTCGAACTGCTTGCGACCGAAACCGTGCCGGCGTTGATCGTCAGTCCGCCCGTGAACGCGTTCGTGCCGCCGAGCGTCAGCGTGCCGGTGCCGTTCTTGATCAACCCGCCGGCTCCGCTGTCGATGCTCGCATTGATCGTCGTGTTGAACGCGCCCGCGATCGTGAGCGTGTTGCCGGCGTTGAGGATCGTCACCCCGCCGGCGACGATGGCGCCGCTGTCGGCCGTCCACGTCTGGGCTGCGCTCAAGGCGATTGAGACGTTCAGCGTTTGGGTGTTGGCCGACTCGTTGATGATGCCGGCGCCGCCGATCGTCAGGCTGTCCCCCGTGCTGCTGTTGATCGTGAAGGCGCCCGCATCGGAGCGGAACAAGAGGCCCTTGATCTGGTAGGCGCCGTCCATGTCGTTCGTCGTCTGGACGCCGCCGGCCATGATGAGCGACTTCACGGCGGCGATGCCCGGCGCGATGCCGCCCACCCAGTTGTTGCTTTTGCTCCAGTTGTCCAGGTCCGCCGCGTTGCCGGTGCTTTGCGCGCCGCTCCAGGTGAAGGTCGGGATGGGGGTCAGCGTGTAGAAGTTGCCGTATCCAGGAACCGAGGTCGTCGTCGAGGAGATGACCGCGCCGACGCCCACGTTGATTCCGGAAAAATACACGCTGTCGAGGAACGACTGGGAGACGGTGTTCGTGGCGAGGCCGAAGATGTCGGAGCCGTTCGTCCAGTTCGAGATGGTGAGCAGGCCGCTCGTCGATCCGATATTGCTCAGCAGGAGATAATTCGCGGTGCCGGTGGTGCCGAAATCGACCGTCGCATTCGTGAAGCTGAGCAGATTCAGCTTCTGGGAGCTGGTCCCGTTCAGGGAAAACGTCGTATCCGCCGCCAGCGTGAGGTTCGAGGACGCGGACAACGCATTGCTGGCGGCGAGGGAAAGTTTGCCCGCATTCACCGTGGTCGTGCCGGTGTAGGTGTTGGCGCCGCTGAGCGTGAACGTGCCGGTGCCTTGCTTCACCACCGAGCCGGTGCCCGAAATCACGCCGGCAAACGTCGTCGACGTGCTGTCGCCCGTCGTGAGGGTGCCCGCGCCGAGTTGCACGGCGGCAGCGGTGTTGGTCGAGGCGAGCGAACCAATGGTCTGCGCGTAGCCGTTGATGTTGAGCACCGGCGTGCCCGCACCGTTGAGCGTGACGGCGGCCGTATTCGAAATCTGGTTGCTGCCCATCAACTGGACCGTGGCGGTGCCGGTGCCGTTGCCAATGGCGAGGTTGCCGCCGACCGCCACGCCGCTGGACTTCGCGAGGTAAAGCGTGCCGCTGTTCACGGTGGTGGCGCCGGTGTAGGTGTTGGCGGCGGTGCCGCCGAGCGAAAGCGAGCCGCCGTCGACCGTCAGGCTGCCCGTGCCGCCAATCGTGCCCGCGTAGGAGTTCGTCCCGGAGGCGTTGCGGAGGGCCCCGTTGAGCGTCAGCGCCTCGGCGCCGATCGTGACATTGTTTTCCAACTGCAACGTCGCTCCGCCCGCGACCGTGGTGCCGCCGACTGTCGTCCCGAGCGCGGCCGAGTTCTGCACGACGAGCGTGCCCGCGTTCACCGTCGTCGTGCCGGAGTAGGTGTTGGCACCCGAAAGCGTGAAGGTGCCGGCGCCCTGCTTGATCAGGTTGCCGGTGCCGGAGACGACGCCGGCAAACGTGGTCGAGGTGCTGTCACCCGTGGTGAGCGTGCCGGCGCCAAGCTGCACGGCCGCGGCGGAGTTGCTCGACGCCAGCGAACCAATGGTATCGGAAAAGCCGTTCAGGTTGAAGACCGGCGTCGCGGCGGAGTTGAGCGTAACGGCGGCGGTATCCGCGATCTGATTACTCGCCATCAGCTGGGTCGTGGCGGTGCCGGTGCCATTGCCGATGACGAGGTTGCCGGCGATCGCCGTCGCGCCGCCGCTCTTGTTCAGGTAAAGTGTGCCGGTGTTGACCGTGGTGGCACCGGTGTAGGTGTTGGCGGCGCTGCCGCCGAGCGACAGGGAGCCGCCGTTCACCGTGACGGTGCCGCTGCCACTGATGGCGCCGCCATACGAGTTCGTGCCGGAGGCGTTGCGCAGCGCGCCGTCCAGCGCCAGCGCCTCGGCCCCCACGCTGATGTTGTTCTCGAGTTGGAGGATCGCGCCGCTGCTCACGGCGGTGCCGCCTGCCGTGCTGCCGAGCGCGCTCGAATTTTGGGCAATCACTGTGCCGGCATTGATTGTCGTCGTGCCGTCGTAGGTGTTCGCCCCGGCGAGAATCAACGTGTTGACGCCCACCTTGTTGATGCCGCCGCTGGCGCCGGAGATCACGCCGCCCAGGGTCAGCGTGCCGGCGCCGGTCGTTTCAATGACCGTGGTGGAATTGAAAACCATCGGTGCATTGATCGTCTGCGCATTCGTGGCGAGTTGAATGATGCTCGGGACCGAGCCGCCGAAAGTCAGCGCGGCGCCGGAGGCGGCGTTGATCGTGAACGCGCCGGTGCCGGCGCCGGCGGCGAAGCGCAGCGTGTTGAGCGTATAGTTGATGTCGACCGTGTTGGTCGTCTGCGTCGTTCCCGCCATCTCCACCCTCAGCGTCGTGCCGCCGACCAGCGTGTTGTTGCCGTCCCAGTTGTTCTTGGAACTCCAGTTCTGCGCACTGCCACCGCTCGCGCCGCCATCCCACGTCCGGAACGCCGCGGTGTTCGGCACGATGAGGTTCCAGGTGCCGCTGTAGCCCGCGATGGTCTGGTTGGTTGCTCCGGCAATCCCCGCGCCAATGCCGTAGAAATAGACGCCTTCGAGGTAGCCGGTGAGCAGCGTGGAACTGCTGGCGAAACCGAGTTTGTCGGCGGCGGCGTCGAAATTGTTGATTGTGAGCGTGCCGCTGCCCGTTCCGCCCCCGGTGAACAGTAGGGTGTTCGCGACGGCGGCGGCGCCGAAGTCGACGATGGACGTGTTGTAGTTGAGCAGGCCGATCTGCGTGGAATTGCCGGCCAAATCGAGTGTCGTGCCCGCGGTCAGCGTGAGATTCGTCGCGGCCGGCAGCGCATTGTTCACGCCGAGGGCGAGCGTGCCACCCGAGACCGTCGTCGAGCCCGTGTACGTGCTCGCGCCCGACAAGGTGACCGTCCCGGTATTCGACTTCGTGACTGAACCGGTGCCGGAAATTGCCCCGCTGTAGGTGCCGCTCGTCGTCTGGTCGAACGTGACGATGCTGCTGTTGGCGAGCGCGATGTTGCCCTGCAGGCTGGTGGTGGTGCCTTGCAGCGTGCCACCGTTGACGGACGTTCCGCCACTGTAGCTGTTGCTGCCGCTCAGCGTCAATGTGCCGCTGCCGTTCTTCACCATCGCGCCCGTGCCACTGATGACGCCGGAAAACGTCGTGCTCGCGTTCGTTCCCCCCGATGTGAGCGTGTAGCTGCCGAGGTTCACGTTGCCCGCGCCGGCGAGCGAGCCGATCGTCTCGTTCGACGCATTGAGCTGCAGCGCGGCGCCGCTCGAAACAGTGACTGCCGTCGTGTCGGCCAGCGCATTCGCGCCGCCCAGCGCGAGCGTACCGCCCGTGATGGCCGTGGCGCCCGTATAGGTGTTCGCGCCGGTGAGCGTGAGCGTGCCCGTATTCTGCTTGGTGAACGAGCCGCTGCCGGACACGACGCCGGCATACGTGCCGGCCGTCGCCTGATCGAAGACCACCGCGGTGGCAGCGGTGGAGAGCGTGACATTGCCGGGCAAACTCGTGCTCGTGCCCTGCACCGTGCCGCTGTTCACGGTCGTGGCGCCGGTGTATGTGTTCGTGCCGCTGAGGGTCAACGTGCCGCTGCCGGTTTTGACCACGCCGCCGGTGCCGCTGATCGCGCCGGAAAGTGTTGTCGACGTGTTCGAACCGCCGGTGGTCAGGGTATTCGCACCGAGGATGACATTACCTGCGCCGGAAATCGATCCGACCGTTTGCGCCGCCGCGGAAAGCTGCAGCGTGGCACCGGAAGCGAGGGACACATCGATCGTGCTCGCCAGCGCGTTGGCCGCGCCGAGGACGACGGTGCCGCCGTTGATGGCCGCGGGGCCGGTAAAGGTGTTCGCATTGGTCAGCGTCAGCGTGCCGGCATTCTGCTTGGTGAACGATCCGCTGCCGGAGATGATCCCGCCGTAGCTTCCGCTCGCTGCCTGGTCGAACACCACGGCGCCATTGTTCACGATGTTGCCGATCAGGCTGGTCGTGCTGCCTTGCAGCGTGCCGGCACTCACCGTGGTGGTGCCGGTGTAGGTATTGGCTCCGCTGAGAATCAGCGTGCCGCTGCCCGTTTTCACCAAAGAGCCCGAACCGCCGATCGCGCCGCTGAGGGTGGTGTTCGCGTTGCCGGCCAGAGTCAGACTGTTGGCACCGAGGGCGACGGTGCCGGAAAAAGTGAGGTTAGCGGTGTTGGCATTCCAGGACTGAGCTGAACCCAGCGTGATCGCGTTCGTGATCGTTGCCGCATAACTCGAGTTGTTGGCGATCGCGTAGGTGACGGCGCTTCCCTGGATCGTCAGCGGGTCTCCGTTGATCGTGAACGCGCCGGCGAACGCATCGAACGTCAGCGAGTTGATCGACCAGCCTGAGTTGCTGTTCGCGTTCGGCGTCAGCCGAATGTTCCCGGTGAAGACGAGATCAGCCGTCCCGTTGTTGGCGGGGGCTCCGTTCGGATTCCAGTTTTGGTTAGCCGTCCAACTGTCCTGTCCCGCGTGGCCGCCATCCCAAATGAACGTGGCCGCAACCGCGCGCGGTAACACCAACGCCACAAAGATGAAAGACAACGAAAGAAGGCCGCGCAGCCGCCACGTCGCGCAAAACCTCCGGTTTTGCGGCGACAAGAAGGCGCCCAAAATCCGCGCAGCAGGACCCATGTAGCAAATAGCTTACAAGGAGGAGTGCTCAGGGGCCTATAGGGAAATCTCCGATTACCCAGTCGGTATTTGTCCTACCAAAACGTCGCAAATAATACCTGCGAGATACCTGTCGTAAGTGATTGTTTCTAATGGACCTACCGAAGCGTTGTAAGTCTCCACGCTCCGCCTCGAATCTGTACACGCGGCCCAGGCAAGAAAACTTCACGGAGTGCAGGCGACGAGGGGGTGACCCAGGGTGACCCGCAGCTCGCACTGGTCGAGATTGGCTACGTACCCAAGGCTGTCTTATACAGCCGGGGCACGCGTTTCGTGACGCTGGTCAATGTTTCCCACGGAATCGTCCCGGCGCGATGGCTGAAATCGGCCAGGCTGATCTCCGCCAATCCTTGGCGGCCGACCAGCACAGCGTCGTCACCGACGGCGACGCCGGGCGCATCGGTCGCATCCACCACCGTCTGATCCATCGTGATCCGGCCGAGCACGGGACAACGGTGGCCGCGGACGAGAACTTCGCCGCGATTGCTGGCGCCGCGCGGCAAGCCATCGCCGTAACCGGCGCACAGAATCGCGACGGTCGAATCGCGCCGGAGAACATGGGTGCGGCCGTAACTGATCGACGCACCGCGCGGCAGGTTTTTCACCAGCGCGACGCGCGTGTGAAAACTGAAGACCGGCTCGACCCGCACCGCACCGAGCAGCGATGAGCGCCGGGCTGACACTCCGAATTGGAGCAGTCCGATGCGCACCGCATTGAACGGACTCGACTCGGGCAGCGTTTCAACCGCAGCGCTGTTGTCCGCATGCACGATCAAGCCGTCGGTGCGCAGTCCCTGGCACGCGCCGAGCGCGGCGAGCAGCCGGCGGCGTTGCTCCGCCGTGAACCCGGGATCTTCGTCGGGACTGGCGAAGTGCGTGCAGACGCCTTCGACGCGCAGCTCCGGCGTCGTTTGCAACTCCGCCCAGAGCGCCGCCGCGTGTTCGTGCCACACGCCGGCGCGACCCATGCCGGTGTCGATCTTCAAATGAACCGGGATGGGGCGGCCCGTCCGCCGGGCGATCGCGGCGAACCGCCGGAGTTCCTCGGCGGACGAAACGGTCGCGGCGAAATCGCCGTCCGCCAGCGCGTCGTCCTCCCCCGGTAACAGCGGACTCAATACGAGGATGGGCCAGCCGCCGCCGAGTTCGCGCAGCGCCGCCGCCTCGGTGACATTGGCGACCGCGAACAGGTCGGCCCCCGCGTGCATCAAACGGGAGGCCACGTGGTGCACGCCAAGCCCGTAAGCGTCGGCCTTGACCACGGCGACATAGCGCATCGGCCGCGGCAGCGAAGCGCGAATCGCGCGGACGTTGCGTTCGAGGGCGGCCAGGTCGATCTCCGCCCAACAGCGGAGCGGGCGTTCGCCGGGGGTCATCGCGGCGGCGCCCGATGAATGCGCGGCGTCCACGTCACGTAGCTCGGCTCCTCGTGCAGGAACGCGTCGGGCGCGGCGGTTTCGAGGAAAAGTTCGCTCGCCTCCACTTTCGGCAGAAGTTCGCGGAGGGAGTAGGACACTTGCGGCGTTGCCGACGGCAGCGGCGTCCAGTTTCGAAAACCGGCCGGGGTGACAAGTTCGCCGGAAAGGGCCGCCGTCTCGACGCGCCGCAGACCAAGTCCGATCCGGTAATGATGCCACGAATCGCGGCGCGCGTCGGCAATGACCGCGACGTCCGTGCGGCCGAGCGCATGCGCGACCACGGCAAGGCTCGAGTAGGCAAACATGGGTCGCGCTCGCACGACGTTCCAGGCGCGCAGGGCCATGGCGGCGGTGCGCACTCCCAGGATCGATCCGGGGCCAGCGCAGAAGACAAAAGCATTGGCCGCAGCGATGTCGCAGCCGAGCGCTTCGATCGCGCGGAAGATCGCCACCCCGGCTTCCTCGTCGGAAGTCTGCCAGCGGGATTCGGCGGCGCCAGCCAGCCATGCCGTTTGCACGCGGCTGGAGGCGGCGTCAATCAGCAGCAACGGCGCGTGCGCGGCGAGCAGTTCGCGAAGGCTCGGCATTTCCGCCGACGAAACGCCTCCGCTCTCGCGCGTGCAAGCGCGCAGAGCGCCACGGCAGTCGGGCCGCAGATTTCGTACGGGCGTACCAGGCCGCGACCGCGGAGCCGACCAAGGCATTTTACCGCGGATTACGCGGAGCACGCGGATCTCTCCTCCCCCAATCCGCGTGCTCAGCGTAATCCGCGGTAAAAGAAATCTGCGGTTTCGGCACCGTGGCCCATGCGCGTCCGCCTCTGCGGGGGAGCAGGTTGTGCGGCCAAGCGCACAGACCGTGGTCCACCGCGCCATGGCCGAATCGATCATTGACCGACCGAACATGCGCCCTACCGTGGACAATTCTTCGAACACACCACCCGTCCGCATTTCCGCCGTGAACGTCCAACTCACCAACGTGTCGCCCACCCGCAAGAGCCTCGCCGTCACGCTCGACCCGAGCGAAGTCGACGCTGAGCACCAGGCTGTCGTCGGTGAAATCGCGAAGCTCGCGCGCATCCCCGGTTTTCGGCCGGGCAAGGCGCCGACGGCCATGGTGGCGAAGCGCTTCAGCAAGGAGATTGTCGAGGAGTTCAAGCAGAAGGTCGTCGCGAAGGCCTACCGGAGCGCGCTCGAGCAGGAGAAGCTGGACGTGCTCAACGTCGTGAACGTGGACGAAGGCAAGATCGAGGCGGGCGCACCGGCGAACGTCACGATCACGCTCGATATCCGGCCGGATTTCCAGTTGCCCGACTACGCGAACATGCCGACGGAAATCGCGCCGACGGATCCGGCCGACGCGGAAATCGACAACGTGATCCAAGGCCTGCGTTCCGAGCGCGCCGACTTCAAGCCGGCCGATCGGCCGGCGCAGAAGGGCGATTACGTGAAGCTCGCGTACGAAGGCAAAGTCGACGGCCAGCCGATCACGGAACTGGCGCCCGACAAGCAATTGTACGGCAAGGTGCCGCAAACCTGGGAGGAAGTCGAAGGCGCGAACGAGGGCGTAATTCCCGGGCTCGGCAAGCAGCTCGCCGGGTTGAAGGCGGGCGACAAGCGCGATGTGACCATCACGTTTCCCGCGGAGTTTCCCGCAGTGCCAGCGCTGGCCGGCAAGACCGCGACCTACAGCGTCGAGGTTCAGGAAATCCGCGAGCGCGTGTTGCCGGAGCTCAACGAGGAATTCTTCAAGTCGCAGCAGGTCGACAATCTCGAGGCTTTGCGCACGCAGGTCCGCAACAACCTGAAGCTGCAGAAGGAATATCAGAATCGCTCTGCGCAGCGCCGGCAGGTGACCGAGCGGCTCGCGATGCTGGTCGATTTTCCGGTGCCGGATTCGCTCGTCGAGGCGGAGACGCAGAGTGTGCTCCGCAACTTCATCGAGGAGAACATGCGGCGTGGCGTGCCGGCGGAACAATTCGAGAAGGACAAGAAGGAGCTCTTCGAAAGCGCGCGCAAGGCGGCCCACAACCGCGTGAAGCTCCAGCTCGTCCTTGCGAAAATCGCGGAGCAGGAAAAAATCGAAGTCACCAACGACGACATCAACAATTTCCTCTACCGCGAGGCGATGCGCTCCGGCCAGAAGCCGGACAAGCTGGCGAAGAACCTCGCCGGCGATCGCGAGCGACTCCGCTCGGTGCAACAGAGCATCATTTTCGACAAGGCGGTTGATTTTCTGGTGTCCAAAGCTAGCGTGACCGTAGTCCAGCCGAAGGCCTGAGCGCTGGCACCTCCCTCCAACACACGTGAGCTACTACGTTCCCATCGTTCTCGAAAACACCGGCCGCGGCGAGCGGTCGATGGACATCTATTCACGGCTGCTCAAGGACCGGATTATTTTCATCGGCACGCCGATCGATGACGTGGTCGCGAACCTCGTGATTGCGCAGATGCTTTTCCTGCAGATGGAGGACTCGAAGAAGGACATCCACCTCTACATCAATTCGCCGGGCGGCGTGGTGACGGGCGGGATGGCGATCTACGACACGATGAATTTCCTGCAATGCGACATCGTGACGTACTGTGTCGGCATGGCCGCGAGCATGAGCACGGTGCTCCTCGCCGCCGGCACCAAGGGGAAGCGGTTCGCGCTGCCGAACAGCCGCGTCATGATTCACCAGCCGAGCGGTGGCGCCGGCGGGCAGGCGACGGACATTGCGATTGCCGCGCGAGAAATCATCCGCTGGCGGAAGACCCTCAACGAGGCCCTCTCCCGCCACACCGGAAAGACCCCGGAGATAATCGAGAAGGACTCGGATCGCGATTACTACATGAGCGCAGCCGAGGCGAAGGACTACGGCATCGTCGACCACGTCGTCCTCTCGACGAAGGAAGTGCAGACGCTGGCGGTGAAAAGCGCCGCCTGAGGGCCGGCTTTGGACGGCACGTTTCGGCTGTTATTCCTGGTTCGGGGTGCCTGGTCTGCGGTCGCGTCGAAGGCGGGTAAATCTCTGGCCGGCCCGCCGATGGCGGTTCCTTGGTCCGAGGCGAAACCTGGTTTCCTCATCCAATCGGAATAGCCTCGCAAATCTTGCGATCAGCCAATCCCGGCTGGACACCTCTCACGCTCCCGTCACCTTACCGCCATGGCAAAATCCGCGCGCATGACTCTCTGCTCGTTCTGCGGCAAGTCGCAGGCCGAGGTGAAGAAGATCATTGCGGGCCCGGGAGTCTACATCTGCGACTCCTGCGTCAATGTCTGCAAGACGATCATCGATCGCGAGGTGAAGGCGCCGGCGGTCGACGCGAGGCCGGCGTTCCGGCTGGTGAAGCCGTCCGAGATCAAGAAGGCGCTGGACGACTACGTGATTGGCCAGGATCACGCGAAGAAGGTCCTCTCGGTGGCGGTCTACAATCACTACAAGCGGCTGATGTTCGACTCGGGCCAGACGAAGGACTCGGCGGCGATTTCGCCGGAGTTCAGCGAGGTCGAGGTCGAGAAAAGCAACATCCTGCTCGTCGGGCCGACGGGCTCCGGCAAGACGCTGCTCGCGCGCACGCTCGCCAAGATTCTCGACGTGCCGTTCGCCATCTCCGACGCCACGACGCTGACCGAGGCCGGCTACGTGGGGGAGGACGTGGAAAACGTCGTGCTGCGGCTGCTGCAGGCGGCGAACTACGACGTGAAGAAGGCCGAGTGCGGCATCATCTACATCGACGAGATCGACAAGATCGGCCGCAAGACGGAGAACGTCTCGATCACGCGCGACGTATCCGGCGAGGGCGTACAGCAGGCGCTGCTCAAGATTCTCGAAGGCACGACGTGCAATGTTCCGCCGCAGGGCGGCCGGAAGCACCCGAACCAGGAATACATCCAGATCAACACGACGAACATCCTGTTCGTCTGCGGCGGTGCGTTCGTCGGGCTCGACGCCATCGTGCAGCGCCGGATGGGCACGCGCAGCCTCGGGTTCTCCTCGATCGCG
>Ga0082335_1004495_pt1 | contig 20804 bp, 14 predicted proteins | sample Subgrocontami58m_FD_72375 | JGI IMG/M metagenome (GOLD analysis project Ga0082335, IMG submission 72375) | Subsurface groundwater microbial communities from S. Glens Falls, New York, USA - GMW37 contaminated, 5.8 m (SPADES assembly) (version 2) ... | reverse complement strand
CACTAAACGAACGGCTCTTCGAGGCGTCCGCCGTCAACAGGTGGTAGGGCTCGGCCCAACGTACCCCAACAGGTCGCCCCGGCCCCGGCAAATTCGGCGTTCATTTAGTGCCGTTGGGCTGCGCCCCTGGCTCTCTTGGACAGCCCCTTCGGGGCTGGCGAAACTAGCGTTGTAGGACTAGATGACGTGCGACTCCTCGATCCGCTTCCCCTCGCGGAAGCGGGCGAGGGAGAGGGGGGAGATGTCGATCGACGGCCTCCCCTCCAGGATGAGCTCCGCGGTCACCTTTCCCACCGCGGGGGCGTGCATGAAGCCGTGGCCGCTGAAACCGCACGCGAGGACGAGGCCCGGGAGGCCCGGCGCGCGGCCGAGGATCGGATGGTGGTCCGGTGTCGTGTCGTAGAGACCCGCCCAGCCGCGCAGGATCTCCGCCTTCTCGAGGATCGGCACGCGGTGCATCGCGAGCTCGATCACCCTCTCGAGGAACGCCCAGTCGACCGACTCGTTGAAGCTCGGCGGCTCGTCCTTGTTCGCGAGCCCCATCAGGATCCCGCGGCTCTCCTTGTGCATGTAGACGCCCGAGGTGAAGTCGATCGTCATCGGCATCTCTTCGCGGATGTCCGGGAAGGGCTGGGTGACGAAGATCTGCCTGCGGAACGCCTCGACCGGCAGCTCGACGTCCGCGGTCTTCGCGACCTGCGTCGAGTACGGCCCCGCCGCGAGGACGACCGTGTCCGTGACGACGTCCCCCTTCGCCGTCTCCACCGCCTCGATGCGCCCGTCGCGCACGCGCAGACCCCGCACCGGGCACTCCGTGTGGATCCGCACGCCGAGCCGCTTCGCCTGCTTCTCGTACCCGACGAGGTAGTCGGCCGGGCTCGCGTACCCGTCCGTCGGGCAGAAGGTCCCTCCGACGACATCGTCGATCCGGACGTACGGCGCGATGTCGAGCGCCTCCTTCGGCGTGATCAGGCGCACCGGAATCCCGAGCGACTGCTGGAGCGCGACGTTCCGGCGGAAGACGGCCATCTCCTCCGGCTTCGTGGCGAGCCAGAGGTAGCCGTACTGGAGGAACTCGGTCGTGCAGTCCATCTCCTGGGAGAACCGCTCGAACTGCCGGACGCTCTCGAGGGAGAGTCGGCAGTTGACCTCGGAGCCGAACTGCTGACGGATGCCGCCCGCGGACTTCGCGGTGGCATGGGTGCCAAGGAGAAGCTCCTTCTCGACGAGGACGACGTCCTTCGCGCCGCGCTTCGCGAGGTGGTACGCGACGCTCGCGCCGACGATGCCGCCCCCGACGATGGCGACGGATGCCCGATCGAGCATGAGGGGACTCCGCGAACGGGGCGCGATGGTAGCAAAGGGGATCGGGCCGCGCCAGCGTTCCCCGGCGCGGACGAACTCACATCTCGAACTCACACGGGGGAGCGTCCGGGGGAATTTTCTGTGCAGGGGGGCTTGATTCCTGCCGATCTGAAGATATCATCTCACACCTCTCGACCACCAACCCCAAGGAGACGGCCATGAACCGCAGGAAGACGACGCGTCGGGGAATGAAGACGCTTCCGATCGAGGTCGCCCGCGTGGGCTTCCTCTCCCTCTTCGAGAAGGGCCCCCGCCAGAGCGGGTACGCCGCCGACATCAGCGAGACCGGCGTGCGAGTCCTCCTCAAGCAGCCCCTCACGCGCTGGGAGGAGGTCTTCGTCATCCTCTCCCGCGGCACCGAGCCGACCATCCGCGCGAAGGGGCGCGTCGCCTGGTGCGTCCCGGCGAGCCGCGAGAAGAAGGTCTTCAGCGTCGGGATCGAGCTGAAGAAGCTGGGCGGCTCCGTCCGCGCAGCGATCGCCTCCATGATCGAGCAGCAGCAGCTCGACGAGGGGCTCCGCAAGTATCAGGCGCGCCGGGGCGGCCCGAGCGCCAACTAGGCAGCCTCACGGCTGCCGTCCACCGCGCCGGGGCGCCCACGAAGTGGGCCGGGCGCGACTCCATCTATCGCTCGAGCCACGCCCGGACCTCCGCGGTCCGGGCGTCCTTGGCATGGAGCGCGAGGAAGCGGTCCGCGTCCTTGATGACGACCTCCCATCGTCCGTCCTCGTGCGCGAGCTTCATCCGCAGGTAGAGCGCGTCGGCCGACTGCGGGTCCGCCCCCACCGCCGCGTCGAGGTCCGCCTCCGCGCTCGCACGATCCTTCCGCGCAAGGCGCATCTGCGCGCGAGAGAGGAGCGCCTCCGCGTCGTGCGGGTTCCGGCGGATCGTCTCGCCGAAGGCCGCCTCCGCCTCGTTCCCCTTCCCCTCGGCGAGAGAGACGAAGGCGAGGAGCTTCCACGGCGCGGACCCTCGCGGGATCAGGACGCGGGCCCGCTCCGCGTCGGCGCGCGCGCCCGCGAAGTCCTCGAGCGTCAGCCTTAGCTCGCCGCAGTGGAGGAAGAGGGCGCTGCGGTCAGGAGCCAGGCGGATGGCCGCGTCGAGGTCGTGCACCGCGTCGAGAAGGCCTCCGCACCGCTCGCGTACGCCCGCGCGGTAGAGGAGGAACTCGAGGTCGTCGTCGTCGTGCACCTGATCGAGTGTGGCGCGCGCCTCGGAGAGACGCCCCTGCTTCTCGCGCAGCTCGCCGAGCCCAAGGAGCGCGTCCTTGCAGCGCGGGTCGATCTGGATGACCTGGTGAAGCGCGTCGGTTGCGTCTCCGATTTGGTCGAGTCGCAGGAGCACCCGACCGCGCAAGGCGAGGGCGGGCGCGGAGACCGGGTCGGACGGCGCGGCGGAGAGGACCCGCTCCGCGTCCGCGAGGGCCTTCGCGGGATCTCCAGTCAGGAGGAGCAGCTCCGCGCGCCGCAGGAGATGGGCCGGCGCGTCATGCGTCACCTCGCAGAGCTGGTCATACACCTTGAGGGCATCGCGGACGCCGTGGACCATCTCGTAGAGATGGGCCTTCCTGAGGAGGAACGCCTCGTCGCTTCTCGGCGGCGTCATCTGGTTCAGCCACTCCAGGGCCTCGTAGAGATCGCCATTGGCCTCTGCGACGCTCGCGAACCGCTCGAGGACGATGGGGTCCCCGGGACGGCACGAGACCGCCTTCATGAGGTTGTCTCTCAACTCTGCGGTTGTCAGGCGCATCGACGCGCGGTCGATCCAGTAGGAGGCGCGCTTGGAGAACCTCTCCGGCAGATTGAGCAGGAGCTCTGCCACGCCCGGGGTCACGCTCGCGGCGCTGCCGCTCTGGAGGAACACGATCTCGCAGTGGGCCTGTGTCCAGAGAGCGAGGTCTCCCCATCGGCCCGCCTTGTTGAGCCCCTCGATCACGATGCACGCGCCCGACGGATCTCCTCGGGAGAGGAACCTCCATGCGCGCAGGCAATCCGCCAGCGCCCCCTGGCTGTCCGGAATCGGGAGGTTCATCACGAAGGCGTCGAGCGCCTCGACCTCGTCGACCTCGGAAGGGGCGAGCGTAGCGCCACGCAGGGCGGAAAGGTCGCCGAGCATCGCTTCGCGCATGCGGGCCAACTCCGGATCGCCGTCGGTCGCGCCGAGGGGCTGCACGATCGCCCACCGATCGAGGTACGGCTCGACGAACCTCCGCACGCGCACGAGGTGCGTCTGCGCGCAGTCGGGGTAGCGCGCGAACAGACCGTCGAGGTAGGCCGCGTCCTCTGCCGAGTCCCCCTGGCGCAGCTCCGCGATGCGGAAGAGGAACTCCACGCCGGTGCTCGAGTCGGGCTCGATCGCGAGCCCGTCCTCGACATACATCGCCGCGCGGCGCGCGAGCGTGTCGGCGTCGTCGCGGTAGCCGTTCGCGAGTTGCTCCTGCGCCCAGGCGTAGAACCTGCGGGCCGCCGCGAAGCACGATTCGGCCTGCTCGCGGCGTTGCTGCGCCATGCGCGCCGCGTCGCGCGCGGACTGCCTGTGCCAGAGGACCGCGAGGATCGCGGCGGCGACCCAGACGGTGGCGGCCAGGATCCGCCACCCGTGCCGGGGCGGTGGAGGGTCGCCGACGATCCAGCGCACCTCTTCCACGCTACCGTCCTCCCGAGAGCCCCCTCCTCGCGAGGCCGAGCCAGCTCTGCGCCTGCTCGTGCCGCGTATCTTTCGAGTGGCTCGTGACGAACCGCTCGAGGTCGGCTACCGCGTCCTTCCAACGCGCGTCCTCCACGGCGAGCTGGCCGTCGAGGATGAGCGCGTCGGCGGAGTCGGGCTCGATCGAGAGCGCCTCGTGCAGATCGAGGAGGGCCTCCGCGCGGCGTTTCCGTTCGAGGTGGAGTCGCGCCTGTCCGACGAGGGCCGGGACGAACCCGCGGTTGAGGGCGAGCGCTCGAGCGAGCGCCTTCTCCGCCGCATCCGCCTCCCCCTGCGCGAGCGCGGCGAGCCCGACCGCGGTCCACGCCGGCGCGGAGTCCGCGGCGAGCGACGTCGCCTTCCCCGCGTCGGCCCGCGCCCCTGCAAGGTCCTTTCGCGCGAGCTTCACGCACGAACGCGCGACGAGCCAGGCGGGTTGATCGACGCGCAGCCGCAGCGCCTCGTCGAGGTCCTTCTCCGCACCTTCCAGATCGTCGAGACGCTGCTTCGCCTCGGCGCGGAGCGCCCACGCCTCAGCGTCCCCGCGGGCGAGGAATATCGCCTGGCCGAAGGCCTGCCCCGCCTCCTCGTACGCGCCTTGCGCAAGCCGGACGACGCCGACCCCGTGCCACGCCTCCGCGCAGGTCGGATCGATCTCGATCGCCTTCTTGAACTCCGCCAGCGCGAGGTCAGGCTTCGACTGATCGTGCAGGATCCACCCCCGGAGCGCGATGCACGGGGCGCGGAGCGGGTCCGCGTCGAGGGCCTGCTGGACGCACGCGAGCGCATCGTCGAGCCGCTGCTGAGCGCGGCGGACCAGCGCGAGCGCGAACCGCGCGTCCACAGACGTGCCGATCGAGGCGTACCCCTCCGCCTCTTGCATCTTTCCCAGGCCGAGGAGGGCGAACGCCGCCTCGGGCATGTTCCTCGCGCGGATCGCCTCCGTAAACGCCTCCTGGTTCCGCCCGAGCGTCCGGAGCGCACGGCAGCGGGCCGCGCCCGTGGCCTGGCGGAGGGCCTCCTCGGCCTGCCCGTTCGCGACCATTGCGTCGCACACGAGCGAGAGGCCCTCCGGCGTGGGGTCCATCTCCTGCGCGCGGCCAGCGTCGCCGAGGGCCTTGTCCGCGCCGCCGGTCTTCAGGAGGAACACCGCGCGCGCGCGAAGGACGTCGGGGCGATCGGGCGCAAGGCGCCGGACGCGGTCGTAGACCCCCCGCGCCTCCTGCGCCCGGCCGAGCCTCGCGAGGAGCCGGGCGGAGAAGAGGAGGAGTCCGGGTTCGTCGGGAGCGCCCGAGACCGCCTTCGAGGCCCATGCGAGGGCCTGCGCGAGGTGGCCGGCGCGCTCCTCCGCCTCCGCGAGGCGTGCGAGGATCGACGGCTCGCCGGGGGCGCGGTCCAGGGCCAGCTCGAGCCGCTGGGCCTCGTCATGGAGGCCCGTGCCGGCGAGGTCGATGAGCACGGCCGCGGACCGCTGCGATGCGGGGATCGCCTCGAGGAGGCGATTGGCCTCGGCGTTGACCCCGTCCCTCCAGGGTTCGTCGCGGTACCACGCCACGAGGCAGTGCGCGCGCGTCCAACGGGCGAGCGAGGTCGCGGTCTGGTCGTCGAGCGCCTCGAGCGTGCGGCAGGCGTCGTGAAGGCGCCCCCCGTCGAGAAGACGCCAGGCGCGGAGGCACCGGACGGAATTCGGCAGGGGGTCGGGGAGGGGACCGTCGGTGAGGAAGGCCTCGATGGCTCGGACCTCGATCGCGTCGGCCACGGGAACGGGGACGGCCGCGAGGGCCGTCGCGTCGGAGAGGAGCGTCATTCGGAGCTGGATGATCGTCGGGTCCCTCGGCAGGTGGGCGCGGCCGAGGAGGGGCGATGCGTCGAGGACGGCCCACCGCTCGAGGCAGCGTCGCAGCATGATGCGCATGCGCGCGAGGCGCGCGTCGACGAAGGACGGCGATGCGTCGATCGCCTGTTCCAGGAGCGGGAGGACCTGGTCGTCGCCTGCGCCCGCGGCGATCTGCGTCTGCGCCTCGGACCAGAGGCGCTTCGCGCGGGCGGGGTCGCTCGGCGGCGGCGCCGCATGCCGGTTGGCAGGCTTGTGGAGGAGGAGGAAGCCGTCCATGCCGAGCGCGAGGAGGAGGGCGACGAGCGTGAAGGCGAGGAAGGGGCGGCGGGCGCTCCAAGGCTGCGGTGAGGGGTCCGGAAGGGGTTGAAGTTCGTCCATGCACCACAGAATACCTTGACCGGGTCGGCTGCGCTACCTAGTGTCGAAACGGAGGAGCGCTCTGCCGCCCGCTTCGCGGGCTCGATGTCGCTCTTCGGCTGGGCAGTCCTGGGGCTGGCGCCCCAGGCTACTTTCCGTCGCCCGCTTCGCGGGCTTGGGCGACGGGTTTCGATCAGCTACCCGCTTCGCGGGCTTGGGCGACGGGTTTCGATCAGCTACCCGCTCAGCGGGTTTGGGCGACGGGTTTCGATCAGCTACCCGCTCAGCGGGTTTGGGCGACGGGTTTCGATCAGCTACCCGCTCAGCGGGTTTGGGCGACGGGTTTCGATCAGCTGCCCGCTTCGCGGGCTTGCGTGACGAGTTTCGATGCCGAAGGCGCCGCGAAAACCTGCGTGCCTCATGTCCGAGGCGCTCCTGTCCGAGGCGATCGAGCACCTCGACGAGGGGGTGATCCTCGTCGACGAGGAGATGCGCCTCCTCTACCGGAACGCCGCCGCGGCGCGCTGGACTCCGAAGGAGAGCCTCTCCTCGCCGTCGACGCTCGTCGAGCTGGTGCGAGGGGCCCTCGTGACGCGCCGATCCGGCACCGCGCTCCTCGAGGCGCGCGACCCCGCGGAGGAGCGCCGCGCACTCGAGGCCCGCGTCGTCCCCCTCCCTCGCCAGCGGGCCGTCGCGGTGTTCCTCCGCGACGTCACCGAGCGGCGCCGGGCCGAGGAGCAGCTCCTCGCCGCCGCGAGGCTCGCGACGGTGGGAGAGATCGCCGCCGGAGTCGCCCACGAGATCCGCAACCCGCTTGGGTCGATCGTCACGGCCGTGCGCCTCCTCACGAGCGGCAAGCAGAGGGGGGCGGAGGCCCGCAAGTCGCTCGAGGATGTCGTCCGCAAGGAGACCGCGCGCGTGACGAAGCTCCTCGAGGACTTCCTCGTCTTCGCACGGCCGCGCGAGACGCCTCGCGAGCCGGTGAACCTGAACGTCCTCGTCGGCGAGGTCCTCGCGATCCTGCGCCACGACGAGGACCTCTCGAAGGGGATCGCAATCGAGGAGCGGCTCGCCTCCGACCTCCCGCGCGTGATCGGATCGCCCCCGCAGCTCAAGCAGGTGATCTGGAACCTCGTCCTGAACGCCGTGCAGGCGATGCGCGGGAGGGGGACCCTCACGCTCGTCACGCGACGCGAAGGGGAAGGGGTGCGGCTCGACGTGGAGGACACCGGCGTCGGGATCGCGCACGAGAAGCTCGAGCGGATCTTCGACCTGTTCTACACCGACAAGAAGCACGGCACGGGGCTCGGGCTGCCGATCGCCAAGAAGATCGCCGACGCGCACGGGGGAAACATCGCCGTCGAGAGCGAGCTGGGGAAGGGGAGCCGGTTCACCGTGCGGCTGCCGGCCGGGACGCTTGACGCTCCCGCGGCCCGGGGATAAGATTCCGCCCCTCACGTCCAAGGAAAGAGGAGGGTAGCATGCACGAGCAGTTCCTGGGCGCCGACGTCAATGCGATCGTCCTGCAGGGTCTGAGGTGGATCCACTTCATGGCCGGGGTGATCTGGATCGGTCACCTCTACTTCTTCAACTTCGTCAACGGGCCGTTCGAGAAGGGGCTCGAGGCCTCGCTGAAGAGGCCCGTCGTCCCCGCGCTGCGTCCGCGCGCCCTCTGGTGGTTCCGTTGGGGCGCCATGATCACCTTCATCTCCGGGATCTCCTACCTCGGCTATGACCTGCAGGCCAAGCCGAACGGCATGATCAGCTTCTTCGGCAGCTACGAGGTGATGCCGAACACGCTCCGGCAGGTCTACCGCCCTGCGTTCGGGAACTGGTGGATCACCTTCGGCGCCTCGCTCGCGACGATCATGTGGTTCAACGTGTGGTTCGTGATCTGGCCGCGGCAGAAGAAGATCCTCGCGGGGATCGCGACGGGGAACAAGCCGGCCGACTTCGATCAGCTCGTCGCGGTGGCAGGGCTCGCGTCGCGCGTGAACACCTACCTCTCGTTCCCGATGCTCTTCGCGATGGGGGCGCGCCAGCACTTCCCGACGGCGGGCATCCAGAACACGCTGATCTGGATGGGGATCGTCTTCGTGGTGGGGATCGCGATCGCGCGCGTCTTCATCTACACGTTTGCGCCGGCCGTGGGGAAGGAGTTCCTCGCGATGATGCCCGCGCCTGCCCCGGCCGCCCCGCCGAAGTAGGGGCCGGCGGCCCCCTGCCAGGCTACGGGAAGTCGAACTCAGGCACTGTGACCGTCTCGCCCTTCTTGACGGTCACGGTGACCGACTTCTCCTGCCGGTCCCGCTCGTGCCACGCGGCGATCACGTAGGTCCCCTCCGGGAGCTTCCGAGCGAACGACCAGCTCCCGTCCGGCTTCGAGATCGCAAAGTACGGATGCTCGAGGACGCCCACCCACCCCGTCATCCACGAGTGCAGGTCGCACTTGAGCTGCACCATGACCTGCGGCGCGTTGAATTGCGCGGTGAAGCTCATCCCCGTCCCGTTCAGCGACTGGTTGAAGTCGTCCCCCTTCCCCGGCACCACGAACGAGTGGATGTTGTGCTGGAAGGAGTCCTTGTCGACGAACTTCACCGTCTGCCCCTGCATCGCCCCGATCACGCGCGGCGTGTAGACGCACTTCTCGTTCGCGATCTCGACCACCTCCTTCGGCGTCATGAACTTCCACTTCGCGTCGAGGCCGCTCTTCACGTAGACGAAGACGTTCGCAAGGCCCCCCTTGTCGTCGACGAGGGCGTCCTCCTGGTAGGCGGCAACCCCCTGGTAGTGCGCGGCGCACTCGGGGTTCGAGGCGACCGGCAGCTTCTCGAGCTTCGGTTTCGCGCCGGGCCACTTGCAGGTCCCCTGGACCGTGGCGCAGACGTCGTCGGGCGGGAGGTTCTCGGGCCCGGGGAGGAGCGGCACCGCGGCCCGCTTTGTGCAGCCAACGGCGACGGCCAGGACGAGCGCTGCGACCAGGATCCGGTTCGTGCTTCTCACGAGGCACCCTCCCTGTTATGAAGTGGCCCTCTGAGTGTACCGGAAGGGGGCGCGATGATTCCACAGCCGGCCCTCGTTACTGGGGCGAGCGGTCCCGGGTACGTGAAGAAGGGGTAACCATGCCGGGCGACTGGAAGGAGATGTACTCGGAGAAGCCCATCGACCTCCCGTGGTACTGCGGGACGGCCGAGCCGGAGCTGGTCGAGATCGTGCGGAAGCGCGTCGTCCGCCCCTGCCGCACGCTCGAGATCGGCTGCGGCCAGGGGACCGAGGCGGTCTTCATGGCGACGCAGGGGTTCCGCCTGTCCGCGGTCGACATGACGCCGCGTGCGCTCACCTTCGCTCGGCGCCTCGCGCGGCTCGTCGGCGTCGGGATCGATTTCCGCCGCGCGAGCGCGCTCGACCTGCCGTTCGACGACGCCTCCTTCGCGTTCGCCTACGACCGAGGCTGCTTCCACCACGTCCCGCCCGCGGACCGCGAGCGGTATCGCGACCAGGTCCATCGCGTTCTCGCTCCGCGGGGGCGCCTCTTTCTGCGGTGGTTCAGCGACAAGGTCCCCGGCACGCAGGGGCCGTATCGCATCGCCGCGCGCGAGGTCCGCAAGCTGTTCTCGCCGCGGTTCCGCCTCGGGCCGATCCGCCTCTACCCCGCGCTCGGGGCGATCGACGGCCCGCGGATGCTCCTCTTCCAGTGCCTCATGTCGCGTCGCTGATTCCTTTCAGCGGTTGAAAGATCCTTGTGGGGCGCCCTTTCAGGGCTCGGATTCGTTTGGAGGCCATACCCTCCAGGGGCTGCGCCCCTGGCTCTCTTGATGGGCCCCTTCGGGGCCGTGTTTGCGCACTTCGTGCGAGTCGCTGAGAGGTCGCGGAAGCCTCTGGCACCCGGCTTGCTCCTCACGACGATCCTGATTCCCCGCGGGAGGAGCGCCATGTACGATGCCGCCGACACACAGGAACACATGCTCTACACCTGTCCCCACTGCCAGGGGCAATTCGACTTCGACGCCGGACAGGCGCGGGCGGAGGTCTTCTGCCCGCGCTGCGGCAAGGGCTTCGACCCCGTGAAGCTCGAGACGATGCGCTACCCGGCGGGGGCGCCTCCCGCGACGGGCGACGAGGACCTCTCCGTCGGAGCGCGCCTCGGGCAGTACCGCATCGACGGCCTGCTCGGTCGCGGCGGGATGGGCGCCGTCTACCGCGCGACGCAGACCTCCCTCGATCGCCCCGTCGCGCTCAAGGTCCTCCCGAGGCAGATGGCCGAGGACCCCGAGTTCGTCACGCGCTTCGACCGCGAGGCGCGGGCGCTCGCGGAGCTCTCCCACCCGAACATCGTCTCCATCTACGACAAGGGGACCTCGGACGGGCGGTACTACTTCGCGATGGAGCTCGTCGAAGGCGTCTCGCTGCGTGAGGTGATCCGCTCGAAGAAAATGAAGCCCGCGGAGGCCCTCCAGCTCGTCCCGCAGCTCTGCGAGGCGCTCGAGTACGCGCACGCGAAGGGGGTGATCCACCGCGACATCAAGCCGGAGAACATCCTCGTCGACCGCGGCGGGAAGGTGAAGGTCGCCGACTTCGGCCTCGCGCGGATCGTGCGCGGGGAGGGCGCGACGGCCTCGCGCGGGATCACGCAGAGCAACGTGGTGATGGGGACGTTCGACTACATGGCCCCCGAGCAGAGGGAGAGCGCGAAGGACGTCGACCACCGCGCGGACATCTACTCGCTGGGCGTGGTGATCTACGAGCTGCTCACGGGGGAGCTGCCGATCGGGAAGTTCGCCCCGCCTTCGAAGAAGGTGCAGATCGACGTGCGGATCGACGAGGTCGTGATGCAGCTCCTCGAGAAGGAGCCGGGCGCACGGTTCCAGCGCGCGAGCGACGTGAGCACGCGGCTCGAGGAGATCCGCACCGCGTCGCCGCCCGTCGTTCCCGCATCGTGGTGGCTGAGGACGCATCCCGTCGTCGCGGCCGCACTCGCGGCGGCCGGAATCCTGCTGCTGTGGCTCGCCACGCGCTACCAGGCGCGCGCCTCAGCCGCGGCGAGCCTCCTCGACATCTGCGGAATGCTCGGCCTGGGTCTCTCCGCAGCCCTGGTGAGCATCTCGGGCGGACGCGTGTCGTGGATTCGGTTGCCCGGCGCGACCGTCCTCGTCGGGATCGGCGCCCTCGTCGTCGCGGGATTCCTCGGCGACGCACTCCTCCCCGCCGCCGCGCTCGGCCTCGGTTGGATGAGCGTTGCACGAGGGGTCTTCACGTTCGGCGGGATCATCGTCTGGATGGGGGCGTCAGGGCTCGCGTCGCGGATCACGCTCGAGCATCCGCATGGGCCGAGGATCGGCAAGTGGCTGGCGGTGATCAACCTCATGATCTTCATGGGAGGCGCCGTCCTTCTCCGTCACCTGGATCCCCCCTCGCCGCAGCACGTCCTGGAATTCATGGCGGCCTACTCGTTCGTCGCCGTGGCCCCGCTCGGCGTGGTCTACATTGCGCTGACCTCGGACCTCCGCAAGCCGGTCTGAGCCCCTTTCAGCGATTGAAAGTTCCTTGCAGGGGCCCGGCGAGAGGGACTCCTCCTCCCCGTGTCTCGAGCGTAACTCCCGCGCCGCCAAGTTCCTGCGCGCACGGAATGTTCCCCTCCCCAACGCATTCCTGGCACGGCGCTTGCGTGAGTCCACGGCCAGGATAGGGATTCCACCCGGGAGACGAGCCATGTACGATGCCACCAACACCCAGGGGACGCAGGCCGAGATGGTCTACACCTGTCCGCACTGCCAGGGGCGGTTCGACTTCAACGCCGAGAGCGCGCTTCGGCAGATCTTCTGCCCGCTGTGCGGCAAGAGCTTCGACCCGGTGAAGCTCGAGACGATGCGGTATCCCGAGGGGACCCCCGTCTCGCCGAGTCCGATCGCTGGCGCCGAGACGATTCCGCAGCCGAACAAGGAGGAGAGGCTCCCCGTTGGCGCGCGGCTCGGGCAGTTCCGGATCGACGAGTTCATCGGCCGCGGCGGCATGGGCGCCGTGTACCGCGCGACGCAGACCTCGCTCGACCGGTCGGTCGCGCTCAAGGTCCTCCCCAGGCACATGGCGGAGGACCCGGAGTTCGTCACGCGGTTCCACCGCGAGGCGAGGGCGCTTGCGGAGCTGAACCACCCGAACATCGTCTCCATCTACGACAAGGGCCTCGACGACGGGAAGTACTTCTTCGCGATGGAGCTCGTCGACGGCGTCAGCCTTCGCCAGCTCATCAAGTCGAAGAAGGCGACGCCGGCGGAGGCGCTCGCGCTCGTCCCGCAGCTCTGCGAGGCGCTCGAGTACGCGCACGCGCGGGGCGTGATCCACCGAGACATCAAGCCGGAGAACATCCTCGTCGACAAGTCGGGGAGGGTGAAGGTCGCCGACTTCGGCCTGGCGCGGATCATCCGCGGCGACAACGCGACGAGCTTCGACGGCCTGACGCGCAGCGACGTGATGATGGGGACCGTGAACTACATGGCCCCCGAGCAGCGCGAGAACGCGAAGGACGTCGACCACCGCGCGGACATCTACTCGCTCGGCGTGGTGATCTACGAGCTGCTCACGGGCGAGCTGCCGATCGGGCGGTTTGCGCCGCCGTCGAAGAAGGTGCAGATCGACGTGCGGATCGACGAGATGGTGATGCAGCTCCTCGAGAAGGACCCGGATGCGCGCTACCAGCGGGCGAGCGACGTGCGGACGCACCTCGCGAGGGTGATGTCCGAGCCGGCGAAGCCGGTCGTCCCCGTGGCGCCGCCGTCGAACCTGCCCTGGTGGATCCGATCGATGCCGGGAGGGTTCCTCGGCCTCGCGGGGACGGTGTGCGTGGCGGCTGGGCTCCACGCGCTCGGGTCGGGCGGCGCGGCGTTGGGGTCGGTAGGGGCCCTCTTCGGCTTCGCGTGCCTGATCGCCTCATTTTGGATCGACCACGGCAATCCTTCCGTGGGCGAGCGGGTCCCGGCGACGGCGCTCGCGGGCGGCGGGGCCTTCCTGGTCATCTCGGTGCTCGGAATCTTCGGCTTCGGCGTGGAGGCGACGGTCGCTCACGACACGCTCGCGCCATTCTGGTCACTCATGCACCTCTGGGTCTACCTGGCAACCGGGGTCTGCGCCTTCGTCGGGTTCGAGGGGCTCTCGGCTCTCGTGAAGGTGCGGCCGGGCGGGAGGTGGGCGGGGACGTTCGTCAACGTCGTGAACCTCGCGGTCCTCCTCGGCGGATTCGCCATCCTCGTCCCGATGGCGGAGTCGCATTGGCGTGAGGAGCTTGCGTTCCGCCTGATGATCGGATACCCGATCGTCGCCGCGGTCGTGTTCGGAATCGGTTGGGGGCTCTCACGTCCGGTCGCAGCCGTCGCGCGCGACGCGCAGCCCGGCGTGCTCACGACGCTCTCGATGATCCTTGGCGCGGCGCTCCTCGCCGTCGGCGCGGGGAACGCGGCCTATTGGTGCGTCCGCGTCGCGATCGGTCCTCCGACTGGGGTGGTGTTCACCCTGCGCTCCACCTACGACGCCACGGCGATCTGGGCGTCGCTCGGGTACCTCTTCCTCCTCGCGCGGCTCAGGACGCCGAGAAGTGGGGCGCTGCAGCTCTGGGCGCTCCTGGCGGGAGGGATCCTCGTCGGCGCAGGGGTGATTCTGGAGTCGGGGCTCGCGGACTCTCTCCTCCCGATCACCGACATGGCAATGACGAGGCTGCTCATGAGCGCCGTCCTGCCGTGCGCGCTCGCGGCGGCCTATGCGGTGTTCTGGGTGATCGCGCGCCACGCGGACGGGCCGCAGGCGGAGTCGTCGATCACGTCGGAGCGGCCCGCGGACTCGCGGTCCGTGAGACTCTTCCAGGCGGCGACGGGGCTCTGGATCATCGCGGCCCTCGTGACCATCGCGGCGCACGGAGTCAACATGACCGCGCTCGCATGGATCTTCGGCCCGCTTGGTGGGGCGGTGATCACCGCGTCGATGTACTCCGTGAGCCGGATCGGACGGGCGGAGGACGACCGCGTCGGGACGCGCTACGCCCTCGGGGCGATCGCGGCGTCCGTGGTCTTCCCGATCGCGTTCATCGCCGACCCGGCTTTCTCGGCGAGCCCCGCAAGGTACATGGAGGTCGCCTTCGCGAGCGGATGGATCTTCGTCGCCTTCGCCGTTCTCGACGCGGCGCTGCGACCGTCGCGGCGTCTCGGGCGGTACTTCGGCCTCGGCGGAGGCCGCGAGCGGAAGGTGTGGCTCGGGGCGATCGTCGGGTCGGCGCTGATCGGCGGGATGGCGATCGTGTACGACTACCACGGCGTGAACAGCGGGCGTGACGTGCTGGTGGGGATGATGCCCTTCGCGGGGACGATTGCCTACGTCTTCCTCGTCGTGTGGGGCGTGCCGCTCTCGAAGGTGATGGCGACGGGGTCGGAGTGCCCGGTGATGGACCGGGGGGTCCAGATCCAGGCGAACTGCCCGAGCGGCGCGGGGGTGAGCATCACGCTCGGGGGGAGCGCGCCTCCCGTCCTGTCGACGCCGGCATCGAGCGTGCCGCCGGTCGTGGCGACGCTTGCCGCGGCGACGGTCCCCGTCGCGCCGCCGGCCCCCGTGGTGGCGACCGTCCCCGCGCCCGGGTGGCAGCCGCCGGGCGTCCCGGAGATCCCCTCGCCCGCGACGCCGGTCGCCTCCGTGTCCGACAAGGCGCGGCGGAAGGGGAAGAAGTCGCTTCGGAAGATGTGGAGGGAGGCGATCTGGCATGCCGGGGTGTTCCTGATCCTGAAGTTCGCCCTGTTCGGCGGGCTGTCGGACTGGCACGACTGGACCGCGATGTGGGGCGCCGTTGTGGCGGCCCAGCTCGTCATGGCGCTCTTCCAGACGATCCTCGACCCGCCGCACCGGCCGGCCGCGACGTTGGCCGCGCAGAAGCGACGGAAGGAGATCATCGATCTCCTCCAGCACGTCACCTGGTTCGCCGCGATCTCGGCGGGCCTGTCCCTGGCCGGCTGGGGACCTCCCTGGCTCATCTGGATGTGGGGAATCGCGGTGGCGTTCCACGCCCTCTCCACGGTCATGGACCTGGGCTTCGGCAAGGAAGGCGCGTAGCAGCCCCCCTCCTTGTCCCGTGCCGCGTGATGCGGTAGAAAAGGGGCATGGCCGAGGAACCCCGCCCCACCCTCTGGGGCCTCATCGCGACGCACGATGTCGCCTTCGTTCATCAGACCTGGGACCAGGCCGTGAGGGCGCTCGTGGGGCCCGCCCCCTGGCTCACCCTGACCGCGCGTCGGCCCGGGAAGGGGCTCTTCAGCTACCTCCTCCATGTCGCCTCGACGGGTCCCGTCCATGAAGTGCGGGCCTACGTCGAGGCGGCCGAGCACTCCCCCATGGTCCCGCGCGAGGTCGCCTCGGGCGGGGTCGTGCTGACTCGAGGAAACCTCCACGTCTGGAGGGGAACCCTCTCTCTCGAGGAGTTCCTCGATCGCTGGGCCGCGCTCGAGGACGCCGGGCTGTTCTGCGAGGACCTCCTGAACAGGGCGCGGAGCCTCCCGGGGGCGGAGCGAATCACGCTCTCGGCCTCGAACGGCGCGGACGAGGTCTTCCACTCGGCCCCTGGCGGCCTCGTCGCGCCGGCGAACCTCCCCCTCCGCCGTCTCCTCGCCTCCCTCGAGCCGACCCTCCCCGACTTCTTCACGGAGTAGGGCCGATTTGCCCTTGACACCCGTACCCCGCATGGGTATAGGTACCCACCCTGGGTATCCACCTTTGCCGGAGGGTGTCATGCGTCGGTTCGTCGTGCTGTTCCTCCTCGCCGTGCCACTCGTGGCGCAGGACGTGAAGAACGAAGTCGAAGCCTTGAAAAAGAAGTCCGATGAGATGTCCACGGCCCTCGAGCAGCTCCTGAAGGAGCGCGAGGAGTCGCGGGCTCGCGAGGACGCCCTCGCGAAGATGGTCCAGGGACTCTCCAAGCAGCTCTCCGATCTCAAGGCGCGCGCCGTCCTCGCGGAGAAAGTCGAGGAGACGAAGCGGATCCCCGTCTGGGTCTGCCCCGGCGGGCACGTCCTCGACGCCGAGCCGCCCGGCGGAAACTGCCCGCAGTGCGGCCGGGTCGTCGATAAGTCCGAGGAGGTCAGGAAGGTCAAGGTCGCCCGCCGCGAGGCGATCGGCGAGAAGATCTCCCAGGCGCTGGATGAGGAGTTCGGCAAGCGCGTCGTCACCGCCGTCAGCGGCACGGGCGTCGTCCAGCAGATCCTCTCCCACTCCGCCGACTCGACGAGCAACTCCACGCACGGCGAGGGCTCCGTCGACGTCTTCCTCATCACCCGCCCGCTGCCGTACTCTCTCTTCTTCATCGACCTCGAGGCGGTCGGCGGGGCGGGCCCCGACGCCGAGATCGGCTCCCTCGCGAACCTGAACAGCGACGCGGGGCGGAACACGGTCCAGGCCGAGGGGAACGACGCGGTCGACCTCCGCGAGGCGTGGTTCCGCCACGACTTCTTCGAGGACAAGCTCCACCTCGTCGCGGGGAAGATCGACCTCTCCAACTACTTCGACCGCAACAAGGTCGCGAACGACGAGACGACGGAGTTCCTGACCGACGCGTTCGTGAACAACCCAGTGCTCGGGAACCCCGCGCTGAACGGCCCCGGCGTCGCCGCCCTGTACGAGACGAAGACCGGATGGCAGTTCGGTTTCGGCTTCCAGGAGGCGGGCGACACGGGGTTCCAGGTGACCGACCGACCCTACTACATCGGCGAGGTCGACTGGCGAACGTTTGCGCTGGGGCGCGAGGGGAACCTTCGCGTCTGGGCTCGCGGCGACGACGCGGAGCCGATCGAGAGCCAGGCGGTCGGCGTGTCGATCGACCAGGAGGTCTCGGCGAAGGTGACCGTCTTCGCGCGATGGGGGCAGGGGTGGGTGGATGCGGACGATCAGGACGACCCCTGGGCCTACAGCGTCGGCGTGCGCGTGAGACCGACGTTCGAGTCCCGCCCGCGCGACGTGTGGGGCTTTGCCTTCGGCCAGCAGCGCGGCTCGTTGGTCCGTGACGAGGACGACCGCGACACGGTCATTGAGACCTACTACCGCCTCGTCCTGAACGATCACGTCTCGATCACGCCCCTCTTCCAGTACGTCTTCCACACGGCGGGGGACGGAGGGGCCCTCGAGTCCCAGGACGACGCCGGGATCCTGGGCGTCCGCATGCAGATCGACTTCTAACGGAGTGGCGCCCGCGAGGGCGCCGCAGTTGTGAGGAGACCCATGAAGACTTTCACCTTCCTTCCCCTTGTCCTCGCGGCCGTCGCGTGGGCGGGCCCTGCTGACGCGTGCAAGCAGACCGACCCGTCGAAGGTCGTGATGGTGATCAACCGCGACTCGAGCGACATCTCGTTCATCGACACCGACACCGAGACGCTCTGCGGGCGCGTGTCGGTCGGGGAGTGGTCGGGGCCCCACATGGCGATGTTCCGCCCGAAGGGGGACCGGATCGTGGTCTCGGGGACGATGCGGAATACGATCGTGATCGTGGAGTTCCCCTCGCTCAAGGTCCTCGCGACGCTCGACACTGGGAACGAGCCGGAGCACCTCGACATCACCTCCGACGGGAAGTACGCCTTCGTCGGGTTGATGGCGGACGACCAGGTCTCCGTCGTCGACATCGACGAGCTGAAGGAGGTGAAGCGCCTGGACGGCGTCTTCGGCCCGCACGGGATCACCTGCTGGCCGTGCGCCTGCCTCGCGTGGAAGGGGGAGGCGTGCTGCAAGGAGGGGATGAAGCCGCGCGTCTACGTGTCGAGCATCCATGCCCACGAGGTGAGCGCGTACGACGTGGAGACGCTCACGCAGCTCTCGCGCATCCGCGTCGGGGACGCCGACCGTCTCTCGAATGCGAACCCCGACCAGGGGCTGGGCGAGGTGAACGGCGTGGCGAACCCGACGATCATGCCGAACGGACGGTACATCTACGCGGCGGACCAGGACTCCGGCACGCTCGCGGTGATCGAGACGAAGGGGAACACGGTCGAGAAGACGATCGTGATCGGCGAGGGGGCGTGGCGGGCCTACTCGTCCCCCGACGCGAAGTATGTCGTCGTGCCGTGCAACGGCGACGGGACGCTGCGGGTGATTTCGACGGAGTCGAACACGGAGGTTGCGAGCTTCCCCGCCGGCGGCACGATGACGGGGGCGAACTTCGTCGAAGGCGGGAAGAAGTGCTACGTCGTGACAACGCTCGACGACGCGCAGGGCGGGGCGCTCTGGGTCTACGACCTGGAGCACATGACGACGAAGGGGCAGATCCGCTTCGGCCCGAACACGACGATCGAGACGGCCTGCACGCACCCGGATTGGCACCGGATCTACCTCGCGTGCTCGAGCCGGAACAGCGTGTTCGTCGTGGACGGGCGCGACGACTCCGTGAAGGAGATCGTGAACGTCGGGCAGTTCCCCTGGGGGACGCACGCGCTCCGGGGCGGGGACAACTACTGCCACTAGTCCTACAACGCTAGTTTCGCCAGCCCCGAAGGGGCTGTCCAAGAAAGCCAGGGGCGCAGCCCCTGGTTTCCACGCATGCATCGTGACGTGAGCCCTGAAAGGGCGGCCCATGAAATGTGTCGCCCTTTCAGGGCTCCAAACGCGACGGTCGGGAAAGCCCCAGGGGCTGCGCCCCTGGCTGTCTTGACGTCGCCCCTTCGGGACTGAAGTAGCGTTGTAGGATTAAGGACGGCCTCGCCGAGAGGGTTCGCTCCCGTCTTTCCGAGTACTCTGGTCCCTTCTGGGCTGGAGCGAGGCTGGCGCTCGATGTCGGGCAGGCCCCTCGTTGGACCTCGATGGACTGCGGGGAGATCGGCGGACTGCAGGCCCAACGTGTAGGCCAACCTTGGGGTGGCCTCGTCCTCCTTGTGGCCTTCGTCTCCACCATGGCCCTTCTTGGCGGAGGTGGATGCTGCGTTTATTGTGGCGGCGTGTACTCCCCGCCCTTTGGGGATGACGGGCCCGATCCCAGGGCGCAGGTGCGGCAGATGAGCCTGCTCGGAGTCCTCCTGTTGGATTCCATACTGAGCAACCTGGCCCACAGCGCCATCCAGCGTCGACGCGCGCGCCTCGCGTGCTCGTTCGCCACCCTCCTCGATCGCATCCTGGAGGCAGCAAGATCCTCGCGAGACGGGCTTACGCCACCGCCCCTGCCCTCGAGCTGACCGCTCGGGCACAGATGGCGCGCTTGTGCCTACTCTCTACATTGAGTAATATTACTCAATATCATGAGTAGACAAGCCGCCCCATTCGTCCGCCCCCAGGCGGCCGTGCTCGCGAGGCGCCTCGCCGAGCCGAGGCGCTTCCTCGTCGCCGTCGCCGGGCCTCGTCAGGTGGGCAAGACCACCCTCGTGCGCCATGTCACCGAGGCGTCGGGGCTGCCCACCCGCTACGCCAGCGCCGACGAGCCCACGCTCCGCGGGGCCGATTGGCTGTCGCAGCAGTGGGAGGCCGCCCGCCTCGAAGCGCGCGACGCGGGCGCGCGCGGAGCTGTGCTCGTCGTCGACGAGATCCAGAAGCTCGCCGGCTGGTCCGAGTGCGTGAAGCGCCTCTGGGACGAGGATACACGGGCGAAGCGCCGTCTCAAGGTCGTCCTCCTGGGTTCATCGCCGCTTCTCGTAGGCAAGGGACTCACCGAGAGCCTTGCGGGCCGATTCGAGCTCCTTCACCTGCCGCACTGGTCCTTCTCCGAGATGAAGTCCGCCTTCGGGTGGTCGCTCGATCAGTTCCTCTTCTACGGAGGCTACCCGGGCGCAGCGTCGCTCGTCTCCGAGCCCGCCCGCTGGTCCCGCTACGTGCTCGACTCCCTCATCGAAACCACGATCTCCCGCGACGTCCTCCTCATGACGAGGGTCGACAAGCCCGCTCTCCTGCGGCAGCTCTTCGATCTCGGGTGCAGCCACTCGTCCCGGGTCCTTTCCTTCACGACGATGCTGGGCCAGTTGCAGGACGCAGGGAACACGACGACGCTCGCGCACTACCTGGACCTGCTTGCGGGGGCGGGCATGCTGACAGGGCTGCAGAAGTACTCCGGAAGCGCGGTGCGCCGGCGCGCATCCAGTCCCAAGCTGCAGGTCCTGAATACCGCCCTCGCGAGCGCCCAGTCGGGGCTCACGCTCGAGCAGGCCCGCGCGGATCGGGGCGCCTGGGGGCGCATCGTCGAGTCCGCGGCAGGCGCGCATCTGGCGAACGCCGCCGCGACCGGCGTCTGCAAGCTGTACTACTGGAGGGAAGGCAACCTGGAGGTGGACTTCGTCGTGCAGGCGGGTCGCATGCTGACCGCGATCGAGGTCAAGAGCGGCCGGGTTCGCGACTCGCTTCCTGGGCTCACGGCCTTCTCGGAGAGCTACCACCCAGGGCGAAGGCTCCTCGTCGGTGGCGACGGCATCGCAGTCGAGGAGTTCCTGTCACGACCGGTGGAGCACTGGGTCTGTGACCGAGCGCCGCTCGTGCTTGCATGGCAGGCCTCCGCGGACGATGATGTCCGTCCGCTCGGGCGCTGATGGGGGAGACCCGCCGTGGACTATGACTTCGCGCCGTACCTGAAGGT
>Ga0082335_1004494_pt1 | contig 20806 bp, 17 predicted proteins | sample Subgrocontami58m_FD_72375 | JGI IMG/M metagenome (GOLD analysis project Ga0082335, IMG submission 72375) | Subsurface groundwater microbial communities from S. Glens Falls, New York, USA - GMW37 contaminated, 5.8 m (SPADES assembly) (version 2) ... | reverse complement strand
TTGTGCTCGTCATCCACGTATATATAGTTAAAACGAACCTCTCTCTTAAAGAATGCCGGTGTAATGCGCAAAAGAGGTACTCTTGGCGCTTGGTCTTCACTTTCCTCATACGTATCCCAAGGGGTAAACCAACCCTCAAGAAAGTTTGAGAACCCAAGATTTCTTTGCAGACCACTGTGTTCTTCTCGGGTTTTCATTATTTCATTTACGGCCGTATCCCCTTTGTTATCTTGTATTACATTTTCCTCATTTGCAAAAGCACTGATTGCTTGTATGAATATCCATAAGCTTAATAGAAATATTATAATTGGAATACGATTCTGCATATTTATCTTACTCCTTCTGTAAAATTGGTTGTCAGGACATCGGTGAGATATATTTTTCCCCAAAAGTACCAAAAAATACCATATATTCCAAGAAAAGGCAATTGTCATTTTAATCAACAGAATTTCCGGCAAGGTATCCCGTGGAAAATGCCGCCTGGAGATTAAACCCCCCTGTTGGGCCGTCAATATCAAGCGTCTCTCCCGCAAAATATAACCCCTTTAGAAGTTTAGATTCCATTGTCTTCGCATTGACTTCGTCCAGATTTACTCCGCCTGCCGTTACAATAGCCTCCTCAACAGGACGATGACGAAGCAGTGTAAGACGCAATCCCTTGAGTTGTTTTAGTATCTTTCTTCTTTCCGGTGTTGTTATTTGAGATGCCTTTTTATGCGGTTCAATATTACAAAGACTCAATAGAACAGGGGCTAATTTCTCCGGAACGAAAATAGTAAGGCATGATTTGACAGCTTTACCACCCTGCCGTTTAATCTGGTTTACAAGAATGCTATCAAGTTCTTCTGTTGAACGATTGGGTTTAAAGTCAATGTAGATTTGTATGAAACCATTTGGCAGGCATTCGACAAGCCGTTTGCTCATATCTAAAATGGCCGGTCCGGATATGCCATAATGAGTAAATAGCGCTTCCCCAAAATGTTCTACAATTTTTTTGTTCCGTTGATACGCCGAGATATTTACATTTTTAATGGGCGTTCCCTGTAAAGATTTTACCCACGTCTCTTCTGACTCAAAGGCAATAATAGCAGGATATGTTGGACAAATTGAGTGACCTACGCTGGAGGCTAATTTATAACCATCTCCCGTACTGCCTGTAGCCGGGTAACTCAACCCCCCTGTCGCAATTAAGACATTTTGTCCAAAAATATTACCGTGATTTGTTTCTACCCATCGGACATGATTGTTTTCAGATTTTAGTCGCAAGACATGTGAATTTGACTGAATTGTTACATGAAAGTCTCTCATGTAAGTTTCAAGCGCCTTCAAAACAGAATCGGCCTTCTGGCTCTTCGGGAAGACACGACCCTTATGCTCTACAATAGTTTCCACATCATAAGACAAAAGAAGTAAGCGTAACTTTTCATTATCGAACGTTTCCAATGCCGTACGGAGAAAATTTCCTCCCTTCCCGTATGCCTCTATAAATACCTGCAATGGGGCGGTGTTTGTAACATTGCAACGACCAGTAGCACACATGAGCAGTTTTTTCCCTAAACGGTCGTTTTTCTCAAGCAGGATGACCTTTTTCCCCCTTTCAGCGGCACGACCAGCAGCCATCATCCCTGCAGGGCCACCACCAATAACAATAAAATCATAACAATCCGTCATCTTCTTAGAAGCGGGAACTACGTTGTACATAATGATGAAAGCCTTTCATGCAGAATTATCGGAGATAGGAACTCGTTTCTGAGTCTAATCTATGAATCCCTTCTTCTCTGGCTATTTGAAGGGCAGTCTCGAATTCTTCACGGCTGATACGCCGATTAATCTCAGAATATGTATGGGCAAGACCGCAGGGATGATATTGGTCCATGATATTAACATAGGTATTTGATGAAATCTCCTGGGCGAGAAATTGCATGACTTTCCGCGTGCCGGCTAATCCGTTTGGCATTAAAAGATGTCGAACGATTAATCCCCTCTCTGCAATACCACGCTCATCTACCACAAGGTCGCCTACCTGTCTGTGCATTTCCTTAATAGCTTTCATAGCAACTTGTGGATAATCTCTGGCCTTGCACAATCTGGCGGCAACCTCACTATTGGAAAATTTGAAATCGGGCATATAAATATCAAAGACTCCTTCTAAAAGCTGAAGGGTTTCAACGAGATCATAACCTCCGGTATTATAGACTAAAGGTATTCTCAAACCTTCTCTCACGGCGAGAGGCAGTGCTTCGAGTATTTGGGGCACAACATGGGTTGGTGTCACAAAATTAATGTTGTGACAGCCCATATTCTGCAGTTCGATCATCATCTGTGCGAATCGTTCCAGAGAAATCTCATCCCCTTCTCCAAGGTGACTAATATCATAATTTTGACAAAACACACACCCCAAATTACAAGAGGTAATAAAGATCGTTCCTGAACCATGCATGCCAACCAATGGGAATTCTTCACCGAAGTGAGGATTATAACTGGAAACCTTCGGCAATCTACCCACTTTACATACACCCACTTTGTTTTCAAGTCTATTGATCTTGCATCGTCTGGGACATATCCGGCATTCCTTTAAAAGATCCCGTGCCTTTTCAATCCTTTCCCTAAGTTTGCCAGTTTTATACAAATTTATATAGCTAGATTGAAACACAAATATTTTCCCCTATTGATAATTTATAAATTAAAATTAATTTTATGGCTTCTTATAACACGAGTCAACTATAAATCAATGCAGAATAGAATATCCTTGTAAAATTAAATATACAAATTATAAGTTGCGAATTTGTCCAGTAATTTGATATATTTTATAATTATAAACAGACCTTGCGGGAGCGACGTCATATTTCACACCCATCAAGTAAGCAATATTTTTATGAGTACTTACTCCATAATTAAGATTACAGAGGTTTGGTACAATGAAGAAAAGATACTTCTATAACATATTCTTCCTTTTTCTATTCTTCATGTCAGCTTTGGCAATCCACCATAGTGTACATGCTGCGTTTTCAGTAACGGAAACAATCCCTTATAGTGATTTTAAGAAGCTGATTCAGGAGGATAAGCTGGAAGAGGTAATTCTGGATTCATTGACCATTAAAGGGATTTTAAAAGCTGAAGAGTGGCAAAAGGTTAAAAAAAATGTAACAACAGTGAAGGTAGACGACCCTGATCTGATTAAAGAACTTGTTGCACACAATGTAAAATTTTCGGCAACTGCACCCGCAAATGGAGGATGGCGACAAAACCTGTTTTTGCTATGGTTCCTCCCCATGATAATATTTTTAATTATGATGACGAGGCTGAGACGGGGAGCAACAGGGGCGGGGCTTATGTCCATTGGAAAGAGCCGGGCCAACCTTTATATCGATAAAGATACTGGTGTTACTTTTGATGATGTAGCTGGTGTCGATGAGGCTAAGGAAGAGCTGAAAGAGGTCATAGATTACTTGCAAAACCCGCAAAAATACCAAAGGCTGGGGGGGAAGATTCCCAAAGGGGTGTTGCTTGTGGGACCAACCGGCACAGGCAAGACGCTACTTGCCAAGGCAGTTGCAGGAGAAGCAAAAGTGCCATTTTTCTCAATCAGCGGTTCGGGGTTTGTCGAGATGTTCGTAGGAGTAGGCGCAGCACGAGTACGTGACTTATTCGCACAAGGGCAGGCAAAAGCCCCTTGTATCATATTTATTGATGAAATCGATGCCGTTGGAAAGGTTCGGGCCGCTGCGCCCATATCTGGTGGCCACGAAGAACGTGAAAACACCTTAAATCAACTCCTTGTCGAAATGGATGGATTTGACACCCGAAAGGGTGTAATCCTTATGGCAGCAACTAATAGACCTGAAATCCTGGACCCAGCACTGCTCAGACCAGGAAGGTTTGATAGGCATATTCTGGTAGATAGGCCCGACATCAAAGGGCGTGAAGAAATACTAAAAGTTCATTGTAAAAATGTAAAACTCGGTAAGGGCGTTGACATAAAAATCATTGCGGCAAGGACACCGGGGTTTGTTGGAGCGGATTTAGCTAATGTAGTTAATGAGGCAGCGCTTCTTGCCGCACGGGTGGGTAATGAGGCCGTGTGTATGGATAATTTTGAAGAGGCTATTAATCGTGGAATTGCAGGATTAGAAAAGAAAAAGAGGGTCATGAGTAAAAAGGAGCAGGAAATTATTGCTTATCACGAATCAGGACATGCCCTTGTTGCAGAATCTGTGCCTGGCGCCGATAAGGTGCATAGAATCTCCATTATTCCGCGTGGAATTGCTGCACTTGGATACACTCTCCAATTACCTACAGAAGATCGATATTTGCTGACGCGATCGGAATTATTAGACCGGCTTGCCGTACTTTTGGGTGGTCGTGTGGCCGAAGAAATTCATTTTAATGAAATCTCTACGGGGGCACAGAATGATCTGGAACGAGCAACGGACATAGCGATGAGTATGGTAAGAGAATATGGTATGAGCGAAAAATTGGGCCCCATGACATTCCAAAATGGCAAGAAATCACAATTTTTTGATATTGGGTTTCGTACCGGCAGGGAATTGAGCGAGGAAGTTTCAAAAGAAATTGATAGTGAAGTTAAAAAGATCATCTTCGATACCCATATAAGAGTAAAAGATATCCTCATGAACAATAAGGATCGTTTGCAGATTCTCGCAAAACTTCTTATGGAAAAAGAGGTCGTTGAAGGTGATGAGCTAAGAAAGATTATTGCCGAGAATATCCCCACCCAAAAGAAGGATTCTCCTGTCTAAGAGGATATCTCGAAAAAGAATCCAAATCCAATCTTTGATCGTATAGTAATCTCCCCCGTGCAATAAAAATATCTACCCGGTGGTAAACTTATCTTCCTCATGCCTACATTATCTGCAATCTTGGTATAGGTATCTTCCTCTTTATTCAAAACGTATTTTTGTGAAGGATAAAATACAATACTGCCTAACGAACCCTTTGAATCAACACTGTAAAGCGTTTTTCCGACCACCAAAGGATTATCTGTTTGGAAATCAATAATTTTAATTTCTTGACCTTTGACCATTGTAGGCGAACCTTTCACATAAAAACGCCGTTCTTTACTACTGGCTTCAGAATAATATTCGGTATTGTTAATTCCTATATAATCACCGTCGCCCACAACAAATAGTCCACCCTTTGGCGGTATCCTCCACAAAGTAATATCACCTACAGAAAGATCTGTTTTTTCATCAAGAGATAACGGCACATACAGAGGAACATAACTTTCCTTATCAAAGGTAAGCTTGAGGTTGCCTGGAGTATACTCAATAGAAAAAACACCGGCAGCATCGGAAGTAGTCTTTGTTTTTGACCCATTAGATACAACAGCAATATTTGTAAAATTAATGGGTTTACCAAAACCATCGACGACCTTACCGCGGAGAGTACCAGTTTCAAAGGCGCATACAGCTTTTGAAGCAAGAAGAACAACAATCACAGAAACACATATTTTCTTATACATTAATTATTCCTTTTTTGATATTTTACGCTACAAGATAATAAACAAGTCTTATTTTTTAACACATCTTTGGCACAATTGTCAAATTTATTTAATTGACAAATACTACTCTTATTTATATACTTCATCCCATATTGTGATAGTTTAGGTATTGTCCTAACAAGTATAAAAATCAAGTGTAAAAAATGGGAAGGAATGTGAATTATGAGAGGTAAATTGAGTTTTGCTTTGCTCTTTTCTGGTTTGTTGAGCATGTATCTTTTTCAAGACAATAGTTTATACGCAAAAGATACTCTAGCGGATGGTATAATCGGCTTAACCAAGGAGGAAGTTCGCGAAAAGTTTGGAAAACCACCCTATTTATATTGCGAAGAGGAACCTTTCAGACGCTATGTAATAGTAAAACCGGAAAATGAAAGTATCTTGAGGGCAACTTTTTTATACGACGTTATTATTCACGATATGTATACCATCAAAAGAGACAGTAATAACCTTGAATTCAGGATTTATTATGGTGAAGATTCCTCTGATGGAAAAAATGTGCACCGTGCAAAGGAGTATTCAGTAAAATTTTTAGACAACCCTGTTCCCCTTGGAAAAATTGCCGAGGCGGTCCCGGAGTTCAAGCCAGCTTATAAAAGCGCAAAGGTTTATCAAGAATGCTTACTTAACTATAATACCATCCGACTCATCTTTGTAACTCCGGAAATCAATGAACTATCAAAACACATGGGAAGTTTGTTTGTTGATCCAGATAAGGACATAAAAGACTGGTCATTAGCCTATGATGTTATGCTGTGTGCTGGTGAGCCTGAAAATGCATCAGTTAATAGTATGGTGAAGGAAGTCATTGTTTCTGTAGATGGTGAATATCGTATTGGAAAAACATCACACGTATTTGGGACAAAGCTGATAAAAAATCCTTTGCAATAATAATACTTACTTTTAAGAATTTTAAAAAGCAGTAATGATTAATGTACAACTCATTTTTCTTACTGCTTTTTTGTTTTATACGAAAATACGCACATCAACATCGAGGGAAGTAAATGAAAATTTGTTGTATCGGTTGTGGCTACGTTGGGCTTGTTGCTGCTACGTGTTTGGCAGACATGGGTAATGACGTCATTAGTGTGGATATAGACAAAAACAAGATAAACAATCTGAAAAAGGGGATCATACCTATCTACGAGCCTGGGTTGAAAGATATGTTAGATAGGAATGCAAGAGAAAAAAGGATTGTCTTTTTGACAAATATTAAAGAAGGTATTCAAAAATCAGAAGTTATTTTTATTGCAGTGGGAACACCTCCTGATAGTAAAAATTGTGCGGACATTTCTGCCATTACCTCTGTTGCTGAAAATATAGGGCGGTATATAAACGGGTACAAGGTTATTGTAAACAAGAGTACAGCACCAGTAGGAACTTTAGAAAAAATTGCAAAGGTGATAGAGTCTGCACAGAACAAACCTATTAAATACGATCTGGTTTCTAATCCCGAATTTATGAGAGAAGGTGAGGCCATTAAGGATTTCACAAATCCTGATAGAATCGTAATAGGTATACAGAGTGAAAAGGCAAGGCACATAATGGCATCCATCTACAATGGTATTTCCAGAGCAGACAAGCCAATTATGTTTACAGACATTCGTAGCGCAGAGCTAATTAAATATGCCAGTAATGCTATGCTTGCCACAAGGATTTCTTTTATGAATGAATTGGCACATTTATGCGAAAAGGTAGGAGGCGACATCAAAGCCATTGCAAAGGGAATGGGGTTGGACTCAAGGATCGGACCACGATTTCTCCAAGCAGGCATTGGGTACGGAGGTTCTTGTTTCCCCAAAGATGTTAGAGCCCTTGCTCAAGTTATGAAATTAAATGGCATAGAACCCAGAATATTAACCGCAGTAGATGAAGTAAATGAACAACAAAAGAGTTCTCTCCTTCACAAAATTAAGAAGCTGCTCCCTAATTTAAAAGGGAAGAGTATCGCTATATGGGGATTGGCTTTTAAACCAAAAACAGATGATATGAGAGAAGCACCATCTATTACAATTATTCGTCAATTACAGGAATTAGGGGCAAAAATTAAGGCCTTCGATCCCGAGGCGCAACAAAACGCAAGGAAGATTTTTAAAAACATAACATATCGTAATGACCCCTATACTGTACTGAAAGGGTGCGATGCGCTGGTTATAGCAACAGAATGGAATGAGTTTAGAGACCTTGAACTTAAAAAAGTTAAGCAGTTATTAAAACATCCTAATATAATTGACGGTAGGAATATATACGAACCACATGAAATGAAAAAACTGGGTTTTAATTATCTGTGTGTGGGCCGAAAATGTTAATTCACTTTATGTAAATACCTGGTTATTTTTACATTTTACCAAACGACACATATCAAAAAAATTGACTCGCCGTTCGCATACTATCGAAAGATTTGCATTCCTTAGTAATTCGTCCAGGTCAAAGTGTTTTCCCAAACCCATCTTATCTCTGACAGGAGAAATAAATTCCTCGAATCGGGAGATAACCTTGTTGTTACAACCTGTATAATTTAATATAAATATTTCCCCATCCTTTTTACACACCCTTTTTATTTCGTTTATAGTTCTTAATGGATCTGGTACCACCGTGATAACATGAGATGCAATAACCTTATCAAACGTATTGTCAGCAAAAGTCATGGATGATGCGTCCATGGTATATAAATTTACATTGGATAATCCGTAGTATTCCTTTTTTACCTCGGCTTTATCTAACATTTCTTGACTTATGTCTATTCCTGTTACATGAGTCTCTTTAGGATATAGAGGCAGCGATAAACCAGTCCCCACGCCAACTTCAAGTATTGTTTCGTTGGGTTTTACGTCCATCATGTTAAAAGCAACATATCGTCCATGTTCAAATATTTTCCCAAAAAAAGCATCATAAATCCATGCGTAAAATGAATATACTTTTTTTATATGCTCGCTCATAGAGAATTTTTAATTATAAGAATCCACCAAGATTTGACAAATATTATCCTGTATTTTTCTGATGGCACCAAGGTCTTTAAAATTATTCATTAAAATTGAAAAAGCAAGTGTATCTCCATTTAAGGTATCGATATAACCAGAAAGAGCAGACGTTTTTGCAATATATCCAGTCTTTGCATGTATTTTATTTTTGTATCGCGAAGAAATCATTCGATGACGCAATCCCCCATCAATCCCTGATACAGGCAAAGAATCATACAGAACATCTCTATATGGATGTTCGTTCATGTGCGTCAGGAGAGTTGTTATTATTTTAGGCGAAAGTTTATTACCTTTTGACAAACCTGAACCATCTTCAATTTGATATTCATCAGGAGAAAAACCCAATTTCCTCATAAACGCATGCAAGACCTCTATTCCCGCATTTGAACTTCCTCTGCCTTTAATCTGCAAACCCAATGTTTTTAATATTTGTTCAGCATAAAAGTTCTGGCTATTTTTATTCATCACGAGGATGGTTTGTTTCATTGGAGAGATTGTCTCTGTCATCTTTTCCAAATCTGAATTGAATGAATCCGTTTCGTCAATTACTCTAGCACAACCCTGTACTGTAGTCCCTTTCTTCTCTAAAATTTCCTTAAAGACCGTTGCCAGGTAAAGGGCTGGATTATGCACATTCACCCAAGTTTTTTCAGGAGACGCATTAATCCAAAACTTACCCTTGATAAATATTTGATTCGTACCGGGTTTCCGATATATCGAGTACGCATGTTCTTGCTTTTTAGAGGTGCTAACACATTTATTAATGATTGTAAAGTATGACGTGCTTGGTTCTACCAAGAGAGTTACAATATTTCCTGGTTTTTTGTCGGAAGTGAGTGTTATATCGACACAGTTGTCATTAAAGGACAAACCGCAACTTGGCGCACAATACCATGCACATAATTGGTTTTCTGGCCAGTTAGGATTAGTATAGATACGATCAAAGACACTGTCATCTGCAATAATATCTCCTGTGACCTTACGAATACCTCTGCTTCTGATAGCATTTGCCCAGGATTCAGGAACAGCTAAAACATTGCCATTATAAAATCTGCCAGAAAGGTTAGGGTCGCCACTTCCTTTAATAATAATATCTCCTATAAGTTCACCTGATGCCGTTATTACGCCATGTGCATCAACGCTTGTTCTATATTCGAAATCTGGACATAAATATTCTATTGCGGCGGCTGTAGTAAGAAGTTTCATGTTTGAAGCAATACAGAATAAATCATTGTCCCGATAACTAAACAAGGGCGTGTTTTTCTTGATGGATACAACACTAATGCCATACGAGACGTTTTTTAGGGATGGATTTTTTAATAAAACTTGAATACGGCTATCGAGATTGGTGGGGGAAGTTGCATTTGCCTCTAGAAATTTAGTAAAAAATACACTACAGATGAAAACTAGTATAAAAGTATTAAAATGTACTTTTAAGGTAAACTTACAACAGTCCATAATCTCGCTAAAAACGGGAATGAAATTTATCTCTTACTTTTTGAGTATTTCTTAGTCTTTTTTTGTATAGCAGCGGTGAATCGTGCTTCTAATAGATTCTCGATTGTTCGCAATACAAACACATGATCTAAAGGTTTTAAAATGAATATTTTTGCACCTGCTTTAATACAAGATGATTCAACACGCTTGGATTTTTGTTCACTAATCATTACTATTGGCATTTTTGCATTTAACTTTCTAATTTCATGTAAAATATCTCCACCAAGAGACTCTTGCACCGACGTGCTAACAATAGCAATGTCCATGCTTCTTTCCTGTAATATGGTCAAAGCCACCTGTTTATTAAGGGCAACTTCTGTTTCATAACCGTGCTGTTCAAACAAATCCCTTAATGTATCAACTGTTTGCCGTTCATCCTCTACGATCAATATCCTTGCAGAAGGCATATCTCCCCTTTCATTTTCTTTAGCGATTTAGTATGCAAGGTATAACAGTATAAAAATGAGACTTTTACTGCCTTTCAGTCATAATAGAGAATGAAAACATATCCAACTTTCCACTCTTTAAAACGCCAAAAAAGAAATATGTTTCAGTGCAACTGTATCGTATTTTTAGTTTATGATTTATAATAATTGTGAAATTATCTCATGGCTCGTTGGATTTCCCTGTCAATGTCACGTTTTTTGATGTCCTCACGCTTGTCAATTTTCGTTTTTCCTCTAACAAGGGCAAGTTCCACTTTGACAACACCTTCTTTAAAATATAATGATAAAGGAATCATCGTATATCCTTTTTGTTTAATCTTACCAGCTATTTTTGCGATCTCTCTTTTGTGTAACAGTAACTTCCTGACCCTTTTGGGCTCATGGTTTTGCCTGTTTCCTTGTTTATATTGTCCAATGTGCATTTCATAGACAAATATTTCCCCATTATTAAGATGGGCAAAACTTTCATTAATACTTACATCCCTATTTCGTACTGATTTAACTTCTGTCCCTGTGAGTACAATACCTGCCTCAATCTTTTCGAGAATTTCGTATTGGAAATATGCTTTCCTATTCTTAGCAATGATTTCCATTTATAGTAACCGGGTGAATAACCAATACATAAAAACCTACCTCTCCTAGATATTCTTCACTTAGCCTCTGAATTGATCCCACTTGCGGATATAAATTACAGGTAAGAGGGAGCATATCTAAGCCTTTGCCACAATTTTATTTACTATAACCGCCCTTAACAAAGAATTATTGCCAAATAGCCTAAAAAATATTTAAAAATCGTAACAGATTGCTAGCATTAATGCAAGGTCAATTTATTAAAATTCCATTGACTTGAACATTTATATTCTTTAAAATCAGTACGAGCCGAAGTGGCGGAATTGGCAGACGCGCTAGATTCAGGGTCTAGTCCCGGCAACGGGGTCAGGGTTCAAGTCCCTGCTTCGGCATTTTACCTTAATCTAATCTCCATCTTTCTTCTGATTTCTGCTTCTTCTCTCAATTTTCTCGCCTCTTCTTTAATATCACTCAAATCATTTTGGAGTGCTACCCATCCATATAAATGTGTATAATTGGGATTTGCATGATACGCCCCTTTCCAGGCAATTTTTGCACTATTAGTTAATTTGAAAAACAGACGCTCAATGCTGGATTTGGCGCTATATAACTGTTGATTCCCAAGGACAATAGCATGACCAAGTGATTGAATATTTGTCTTCTTATTAATTGGGGGAACTAGGAGGTTATCCCTTTCCAATTCGTCAATGATCTCTTCCACCTCCTTAATAATCGTTTCCACATTTTTATGAGTAGTATCAGCACTTGTTAATTTTTCCTTTGCAAAACGTGGCGAATGACATTCATTACACACCGACAGCATGGCATTGCGCCTCTCTGCCAATCGAGATTCATCCAGTGCGATACCGTTTCTGTCAATATAAGATAATTCTCCTCCCACTGGCCCATAGGCAAGTCCGAAACTTATATCATGAGTACCTTGCGGCATATGACATGTAACACATATTGGCGACCGTAATGACCTGATAGATTCAGATTCTTTTAATATACTGGACTGGCTTGCTGTATAAACAGCACCATGCTTGGAAGAGATGTATATCTCGTAATGTGGCTGATCTGACCCCATGTGACATGTTATGCAAGCCTCTGGGGTTTTTGCTTCGAGCGTATTAAAGGTATGTCGTGTATGACATGAGTCGCACTTAAACTGTATGTTATGACACTGCTCACAATTTGCCGAACGAGTATCCTTAGAAATCTCTATAGATTGACCGCAATCCAGCATTCTCTTCCAGCCGATGGAATGGCGACTCTTTATAAATTCATTGTACTGTTTCAGGTGGCATTTCCCACAGTTGCCGGCTATGACTTGGCGATTAACCCTTTTATCTTCACAACTGCTTCCACTGGTATTAAGATATTCCAGTTCCGTTGCTTCTTTTACTGCCAGTTCCAGAGCAGATATTATATGACATGCCTCACATCCTACACCCTTTCTGGCGTGCTTACTACCCTCCCAGTCGGCAATCCAACCGTGAGTTATACCGCGCTCTTCGTGACACGTAATACATTTTAAAGATTCCTCTGTAATACCGCTCTCCTTTTTAACAGATACTGTTTTTTCTTCATGAGGAACAGCCGCTGTTTTCGTTTGTGTAGTGCAACCCGTAAACCAAATCAACTCGACAAAAAAAGGTGTAAAAATAATGAATCTTACTAACTTAGTGAGATGTCCTGAAGAATTTGACATGGATTTCCCCTTTGCTGGATATTGGATGTTTTTGCGCTTGTTAGTATTATACACACAATATTTTAAAATAAAAGAGGTTATTCTGCGAAACGCCTATTGATAAAAGATAACGCAGTCCTTAAAGAAGGGATCTTTTGATAGTTTGTCCTTCTATTTCGTAATATTTTGTTTTTAAAATGAGTGAGTTATCAAAGCTCATCACGGCATCTTCATAATTTACCCATAAATATTTAGCAAAAAGTATTTATTTGCCTTTAACATCAGAATCTTGTAAAAAAGACAATGTTTGTTTTTTGTTTTCCTTGTTTTTGGCTTAAAAGTAGCAGGCAGAGATGAAAAATAAAGGCAGCAAGGCAACTATTATTTTGATCATTTGCAATACCTTTTTATTTGGAATAAAGATCACAGCAGGTCTCATGTCCAATAGTTTGGCCATTATCTCGGATGCGGTAAACTCGTTTACCGATATGGTGTCTTCAGTAATTATTTTCTTCGCGGTAAAGACCTCTTCAAAACAAGCAGACGAGGGACATCCCTTTGGTCACCATCGGGCAGAACCAATAGCAGGCTTAATTGTGGCTATTTTTGCTGGAATCTTAGGATTCGAAATACTGCACACCTCTATTTTTAAACTCATGGAAACGCACGAGCACAAGATTGGAATATACGCAATTGCAGTACTTTTGGTATCCATAGGTGTAAAAATTATCATGTCCTCCTATTTTAAAAATGTAAGCCGCAAAATAAATAGTCCTGCTTTATTGGCAAGTTCTACCGATAGCAGGAACGACGTATATATATCTACTGCTGCCCTTGTAGGAATAATCTGTGGACTTTATGGTTATCCACAAATGGATGACATTGCAGCGATCCTTATTAGCTTCTGGATTATTTACTCAGGCTATAAAATTGGTGTTCAAAATATTGATTACCTCATGGGCAGACAACCCGATTCCCGTATCATGGAGGAAATTAAAAAGAAGGCATGCACTGTTTTTGGTGTCATTGGAATTCACGATGTCCGTGCACACTACGTAGGCAATTATATCCATGTTGAAATACACATATCTATAGATCAAAATTTGACGATGATACAGGCACACGATATCGGTAAAAACGCCCAAAGAGCGGTAGAAGCTATTGAAGGCATCCATAAGACATTCGTGCATATCGATCCTGTTTAAGAGGAACACAATTACTTATTTTAGATGCTATAGTGCTGTTGAAATTGAGAAAGGCGGGTGCCCCATCCTGGTGAAGACACCATGTTTGATGAGGCGTATTTTTATTTTTGAAGTCTTTGCGTCGTTTGAAGACATTTTTTGCCTATAGATGCGTCATTGTCATACTCAAACCTTTTAAGACACAACTGGCACTCAATATAGTTGACATTTTGTCTTAAACTTGGCAAAGTATCGCTTTCAACGATACATTTCCCAAGATCGGGGGATTGTTTAATGACCTGGAAATTACTCGTAAGAATCTTGAATTCCTTATCGTTACTGGAATTGGGACAGACAAAAAAGGTGTTCATTATCATAATATTCAATATCCTTAATAGTAACAATAACTAATCTAAAATTTACGATTTTAACAATACGATTACGGTTAATTTTGTTCCTTGACGAATTAAAACATGTTAAGTTATAAACAACTCATTTGCAAGGCATTGTCACTAAGAAAAAAATACATAGATCTCACCACTACAAACGTATACCGCCTGGTAAACTCCTATGGAGACGCCCTACCAGAAGTGACAATTGATGTCTATGATAAAAATCTCCTGGTGCAATATTTTAAACCGTATGAAAAACAATCAAAAGACAGAATTTGCAGTGACCTGAAAGATATCCTGTCACCAGAAAGTATCACAGAAAAGACCCGGCTAAAAGGAGAAGATATTAAAACTCATTTAGTTTCAGGAAAAGAACTTCCAGGAAATTTTGTTGTAACGGAAAATGGCATAAAATTTAATATATCATTTCTTGAAGGAGGTGGAACTGGACTATTTCTAGATCAAAGAGATAACCGTAAGAAGATACAAGCCATTGCCAAAGGTAAGGAGATACTAAATTGTTTTTGTTATACATCCTCCTTCTCGATTTACGCAAAAATCGGGGGCGCTACCAGGACAACCAATATAGATTTGTCAAAGAAGGCAACAGAATGGAGCAAAAAGAATTTTTTAGTGAACCAACTTGATGTAAACGATCACGAATTTATCGTGGGAGATGTATGGGAGTGGTTGCGAAGGTTTCAAAAAAATGGACGGACGTTTGATGTGATTATTATTGACCCTCCCAGTTTTTCTACAAGCAAAACATCCGTATTCACCGCGGAAAAAGACATCCCTTGCTTAATCGGGGCTGGACTCAATATCCTTCGTGAGGATGGAATTCTTGCCTTTTCCACCAATATCGCAAAAATGAACTTCTCGAAATTCCTCCAATTATTACCACGGGTAAAAGATTTCACGAAAAAAACATACAAGCTCATTGATGTTTCATCGCAAGGTTTAGACTTTCCTACTGATGGGCTCCATGTAGTCGAACCTTACTTGAAATTTGTCATGTTATCGTGCTAACAAAATCAAATCATACATATTGTTATACACTCCTACATAGTTTTTGATATCCCTTATAAATCGTGAGCGCTACAATAGAAAAACCATCTCTATGAATTTTTGCGCCTTTTTTTCAGCAAATATCCTACAAATACTGTAATTCCAAACACAACAAACATACCAATAATACCTGCGTATCGTTTAGTATCAAATTTGTGTTTTATACCTGGCACCGTATATCCAGGCAGAAGAGCATCCACCGAAGGTTTGAAGTCATCTTTTTTGATAAATCCTACCGTATCCTTCGACACCTTTTCAAGACCGTCAGGCATCTGTGAGGTAAATGGTATAATGAGCAATATGAGTCCTATAATAAAGGATAACCCAAACGCTACAAACAACGGTATTTTATTTTTGGTTAGTTTCATAAAATATGTAATCCCCTTTATATTAATTTAATACTTCACGAGTTCTGCCCAGCATTCGTTAAATCTTTTTTGAACATCGGGATTCAAGATTTCATACAATTCCAGTCTATCTATTTCTTTTTTATCTATATAGACATATGGATTTCTCAATATCTCTTTCTTAACAAAAAGTCCTGCTTTTTTATTACAACTGGCATAATAACAATAATTAGTATGCCTGGCGCTAATTTCAGGACGTAACATGAAATTAATAAAGTTTTCTGCAAGTTGTTTCTGTTTTGCACCAACGGGGACTGCTATATTATCCGTCCAGAAACCAGTTCCCTCTTTTGGTATAACAAATTTTATGGCATCGTTCTCCTCATTGACCAGGGCAGCATCACCATTATAACACTGAGCAATCCACAACTCCTCGCTTTTCAACTTTTCCATAATCTTGTTATAAGGCATAAATCCTTCTTCTTGAAGCAAAGGTTTTAGTGCCTTTAATACCTTTAGCGACTCAATTATATCTGCGGGGTTATCTGGATTTAAAGAATAACCCAATCTCTTTTGCCCCACCGTCATTACATCGTAGCTGTTATTCAAAAGCGCCATTTTATCTTTGTATTTTGTCCTCCCAAAAGTATCCCAGCTATCGACAGATTCTGTAACGTATTTTGTGTTATATGCAATACCGGTAACTCCCCAATCAATTGGGACACTACACCCCATCCACTTTCTTTTAGCAATTACCCTGAATTTATCTCTCAGATAGCGTATATTAGGAATGCGACGCATATTGAGTTTCGATAATAAACCTGATTTTAACATGACGTCTGTTAAAGAATCACTTGGGAAAATAACATCATATCGACCTGACCCAGACTGAATTGTTGAAAACATTAACTCTTCGTCATCATAATAATCAATTTGGACTTTAACATGGAATTCCTTTTCAAAGTCCAAAAAAATATCAGGATCAATAAAATCCACCCAGGTATATACATTAAGTACCGGCTTATCTTCATTTGTATTATAGGTCTTCGATTGAGAAATAACGATATCGGATGCGTCTACGCTATAAATAAACCCCAGCCACACAATAAATAGTATCAAATATACCCTGTTTGTGATTAATGCTTTACAGTTTCTATGATTCAAAATGTAATCTCCGTAGCTAACTCAATTTGATAAGCCGGGTCCGCATCACCACCATACCGCGGTGATGACGCCAACCCTAAAACATCACCGTCATCCCTCTTTTCACGATAATATTTACCGGGGAAAAATACACCCGTCAGGAGATTGAAGGAAATGTGTTTCGTTAAATCATAACTGCTATAAAAATCTAATTCGTGCCCCAAATCGGAGCTCAATGTGACAGCACGATCATTAAGTATTCCTACGGCATGTTCAAAACTCCTTAGGTACCAATAATCGAATGATACAGACCATTTTTCTGTTACCTGTAAATCAACTCCCATATTGGGTAAGATAAGATCATTCAGTTGATAGGTATCACCAAAAACACTGGGCCGTGCAACTCCGTAATTCAGGGCATTGCCACCACCGGTTGCTAAATAGGGTCCGTAAGCAGCAGGGTAAATAGTATCTGAGAGGTTTGCATTTGTTGGAGAATAGACAGAGAAGCTGTTATTACTATGAGAAGTAAAGTTACCGCTTAACACGTCGTTACTATCCATCTTGTTGCCGGAACTAATAAGTAATTTCGACCTCGGAGTGATTTTTTCGAAACTATAAGATACATCAGCATACGCCATGTAACCTTTATGAATAATATCGGAGCTATCCCCAATAACATTTGCGTTACCAAAATTCTTTGCCACTTCAAATCCAACATTTAACTTATCGAAATTCATGTCCGCATCAATGCCTATAGTTCCCAAATTATCCTCGTTTACCGGGAATGGATACGTATTAACCCTACGAGTGCTCGGTGTCGTGTCATGCAATAATCCTACATAAGGTTGAAACGAATGATCACCCCATTTGATCATAGTATCAAAACTCATAAAATGGGCATTTGAGTCATATTCCACATCCAATGCCCTTTCTTGCGGTACTTGAGGTCCTAGAATGATTTTATTCTCTAAGTCGGGTTTTACATAATATACCCTCCATTGAAAATTCTCATTGGTACTATAAATACTGGCGCCATAATTCTCATAGTATCCTCCAAGGGCATAACCGTTCCCGACTTGATTCGGGTACTGACCTATCTTAAATTTTAGCGGTAAATTAATAACTGCTGAATCTATCCAATATTCTTCAACCCGCGGAATTATCTCAGGCATGCTATAATTATCGACTTCTCCAAAAAGTGTATTGATTTTTCTGTCAGATACAATTGGAGCATCAAAGTCAAAAGGCCCGTTACTTTCTAATTTTATAAAAGACGTTAAAAATTCTTTGTATGTAATATTAAATTTCGTATCATAAGTATATCCCATATAGGTAACACCATCGCTTTTATCACTGTTCAGATCAAGATTATTCCCCAATGTATTCCCCGAAAGCCGTAAGTGATTTTCTATGGAAAATTTTAAATCTGGAGATAAATCATAAGATGTTTCAGCAACAGCAAAAGAAGGGATTAAAAACAACGTAGCGAAAATGTAGGTACTTTTATTTTTTATCATAACACTTAGTTAAGATAAAAGAGTATACTTTTTATAAAATCCAATGTTTTTATACACAAGGTTAGCAGACAAAAAATTTGGAGCTTCATTCCCGAGATTTGGCTTCAACTCTACGACATCCAATCCTATTACATTTCTCTCTTTATATACCTTACGCAAAAAATCTATCACCCGATACCATCCTAAACCGCCCGGGACAGGCGTGCCGGTTGCAGGCATTATGGACGGATCCAAACCATCCACATCTAAAGTAATATATACGTGGTCTTCTAAGGTGTCTATAGCTTCCTCATGCCAGGAATCGTTATCGTAGATATCTCTTGCATAAAACACCGATACTTCGCTCTTGTTCTTCTTCAAAAAGTTATGTTCTTCCTTTGAAGCCACCCTTACACCAAAACTGGTTACTTTGCATCGCAAGTCTTCTACTACCCTCCTTGATACACTAGCATGACTATAGCGTGTCCCGCCAAATTGTTCCATTAAATCAAGATGTGCGTCCAGTTGAAGAACTGATAATCTCTTATATTTTTCTTTGTATGCCTTTATCGCCCCTTGTGAAATAGAATGTTCTCCTCCCAATGTTACCAGAAATTTATTATCTTTTACAATCCATTTACTGGCGTGGTAAACCGCATCAATTACCCTTTTTGGATCTGTGTGTATTTCCTCGACGTTGAGAGTCCCTATGGTAAAAATTCCAACCGTATATATTTCACCTAATTCGTCATCATACGGCTCCACATTCACAGATGCATTCAATATCGCATTTGGACCCATTTTTGTTCCTGTTTGATATGTAGCGGTTCCATCAAAAGGCACTCCCATGATCACAATCCTGGATTTCTTGTAGGCTTCACTCTCACTTTTAAAATCATAAGGAAATGCGCCAAATTGCAACGAGCCCAAAACATATTTTCTGATATCGTTTAACATGGACTTCTCCGATATTTATAATCGATTAAAATAATTTACCAACAAAAAAGGCATCTGTTTCCAGATGCCTTTTTTGTTTTTTATATTCAAAATGGAAAACGACATTTTTTAGTGTCGATTTTCTCGTCTCTTTCTCCACATTGCGGCACCAATCATTACGACTGCGACAACACCAACAATACTACCTACCATGCCTGCAATACCCTTTCTTTCCTTTGCTGCAATAAGTTGATCGACCTTCTTTCCCCTCTTCAGCGCAATCGCCTGGCTTTCCAGCATATTAATGCCCTGATATACCTTAGCAGCGCCATACCACCATGCTATGTCCTGCTGACCGTGAGCAACACCTTTATAGGCATGTGCTTTATCGCCAAACCACATATTAGCGTAAGTAAGTTCAATCTCTGAAGGGTTATTCTTACCAGTCATAAACAGACCATATAGTCCTAGAATTGGGCCAACAACAGGTACTTTTCCTCCGGTTGTTTTAAAAGCCTTATAAACAGCATCACCCAATAATCCTGGTCCTAATGCATCGGCAAGTATATCGCCAAGTGGGAAGATATCCCTTTCTTTAATTGGGACTTCAAATTCATCATTTGCTGCAATATCATCCACTATTAACTGAGCTCTATCCTGTAATCTCCACATCTCAAACATGAAATCATCTAAATTTTGACGATATAACCTGGCAAATCGAGGACTATGACACTTGCTGCAAACGGATACCCACTGCTCTGACCTCTTTTTATTCTCAGGTGAATACACATCAAGATTATAGTTTAAAGGTGGAAGATTTATGCCAAAAGGATAATCCTTTAATGATGATTTATAATCTACACCTTTCGGTGGAACTGTGCCCATTCTCCATACACCCTTCGTTACAGGGTTATGTGCAAACGTACCATTTCCTTGATCAAAATGGCAGAACTGACAAGTTGGTGTTCTATAATCCTTTCCTGGTACAACCTCAGCCAATGGCTTTTCCCAGTCCCAATGTTCTCCTTCCATGTGATAGATATAACCCATCTTTGATTCTCCATACGATTCTGCGTCAGGATGGTCAAAACCCATATGGCAACTCATACATGCCTCTGGCCTTCTACCTTCCGCTGCAGAAAACTTATGCCTTGTATGACAGATATTACATCTATCTGTTGCGTGACAAAGATCGCAGCCAAACTGCGCTGCCGGATAACCTCTACGAAACATCTCTGGATACCAAGGTGGGATCACATTAGCCGCCAGACCTTCAATGTGGTTAGGACGACCACGCTCACTTTCTGACATAAATTCTGTTGATTGTTGAGGGTGGCATTCACCACACGTTGCAGGTGTAGGCATATGCAGTTCTTTATGGTCCTTCCCATGGCAATCGCTACAGGTGACCTCCTTAAGCTCTCTGCCGAGCAATTTCTCTATTTGTTGTGTTTTTTCTGCAAACCTTGGATTTTTCTTTGGGTTTGCATGGGTAGACTCTTTCCAGTCATTCACAAATCCTGGAGTTACCT